>Ga0307994_1000423_pt1 | contig 29914 bp, 34 predicted proteins | sample EllFjometagen261_FD_203171 | JGI IMG/M metagenome (GOLD analysis project Ga0307994, IMG submission 203171) | Marine microbial communities from Ellis Fjord, Antarctic Ocean - #261 | ecosystem: Environmental > Aquatic > Marine > Unclassified | place: Southern Ocean | collected 2014-11-02 | reverse complement strand
ATTTCAAGTCTGCAGTGATCGCAGAGGGTGTTGATGAAGACACGGTGGTCGAGTGGTTGCAAGTGAGATCCAAGAAGCGTGCAACGAACTCCAAAACAGCATTCAATGGTACAATGTCTCAAATATCTAAAGCAGGGCTAACACCACAACAGGGCATCACGATGGCAGTCGAGCGTTCATGGTCAGCATTCAATGCATCGTGGATCGACAAGAAGTTATCAGGTACCGGCAACGCATCAACAGCGAAGGATTGGGCATTACAATGAGCAACCTAAAGAAAGTAGTCGCAGAGAAGTGCGTCACTATGATGTCTATTGGCCTCAAGTGGCGACCAACTCACCGTGATGACACCGAGTTCAGAACAATGCTAGGTGTTTATTACAAGGCTTTGGTGAAGGCAGGGTACACTGATAACGACGCGCTACGAGTATCAAAGGCGTGGGATAACCTGATCGGCAGAGAGCGAGAGTGGTTTTATGCTGCAGACCTGCTCATTGAGATCCGGGCCACACAGAACCATCAACGTCAGGCAGCACTGATGGATATGTCGGACGATCAGCGACTAGCAAACCTAAAGAGGCTTGGTGGCATGATGAAGATAGCATTCACAAACACAGGTAGTCGATGAGTCATAGTAAAGAATCACACGACCACGCGCAGCGAGTGCTTACTGCGATGCGTGAGGTGATGGAGACAGTGCCAAAAGAGTACACAATGTCAGTAGTGGCACAACTCTATCTAACAATCGGTAAGCGTTATCACAACAAGAGAAATCAAAATGAACGACAGCAAGCAATTAAATAAACTAGCATGGACAAAATGGTTACAGTACAGACGCACGCAAAAGTTGCCTCGCTACAAGTCTGACCAAATTGCAAACAGACTTATGCTGATTAGTAAGTCCGCACAACGCAGATTGATCGACAGGGCTATAATGCAAAAATGGCAGGGCCTGATCGCTGCACCGTCACCAAAGGCAGATCTATTCAGCGAAGGTGCAACCGCCAAGCAGTACGAGTACATAAAATCTCTATCTACGGAGCTTGGCACGCACGTTGGTCATATTGAGCAGCTAACCAAGTCTGAAGCAAATAAGCTAATCAAGAAGATGAACGAGCAGATCAAGCAGATCGACGCCGACGTAGCTCAACAGCACAAAGCAGACAGCGAGGCATTACGCATAGACCGCCCGGATCAACAAGCGCCAGAAAACAAAGATGCTAATCCGAAGTCGGTTGCTGATACTTTAAGTCACTTTTTTAGCGACATGCCTACGTTGGGATCTGTTAGTGATCTTATTGCTCCGCGACCTATCCCTGTAGCCCGTAAAGAGAAACCGTCTATTGAGCTTACGGAAAGGAACATTAGCGACATAGAGATTCTAGCTGAAGACAGCGGCATGACACCTACAGCATGGTTAGAATACTCAATCGCCGTAATGTTGGACACTCGATACCATAAGGCCCGTCACCAGAGGACTGGCGCATGAAGAAGACAGAACACCAACATCAAGCCGCACTAATCACTTGGGCAAATGCAATGAGCGGACTACATCCAGAGCTCAGGTGGTTACATGCAATCCCTAATGGTGGTCAGCGCAATGTTATTACCGGCGTAAAGCTCAAAGCAGAGGGGGTAAAGGCAGGGGTAAGCGACCTCTTTTTACCCGTAGCCCGGCATGGCTATCATGGGCTGTACATCGAGATGAAGGCTGAGAAGGGCCGGACAAGACCGAACCAGTTGGAGTTCATGGGCTTTGTTACCGGCGAGGGGTACAAGGCTGTCGTATGCCACGACTGGACAGTAGCGCGTGACGAGATCCAGTGGTACCTGAAATGACAACCTATCCAGTGAACACTGATCGAGAAGAGGCAGACTTTCTCGCAATGTTTTGCAAGCGTGATCGTGCCGTTAGTTGGCATTGCTCAATACATGAGGTTAAAGACACCCGCAGCGCAAAGCAGAACAGATTAAGCCATGTGTTGTATGGTGAGATTGAACGTCAGCGGAAAGAGTACACGTCCGATGAGGCTAAAAATATGTCAAAGTATTATTGTGGACTTGGTATAATCATGGCTGAAGAACCACTACTGGCGCCCAAGTATCAGAAGGCCCTTGAGTCTCACGGCTTAGAAGACCGCATAGACATAATGGGCTTGCTGCCAATGACATCACTGTTCACGGTAAAGCAGAAGGCGCTGTACCTAGATAGGATGTACAAGTATTGGGAACAGGCAGGGGTGTATCAACTGCCACGTCCTGATGATTTATATTACGAAGCACTAATGGTGAAGAGATGAAGATCAGCTACATAAATTGGGAGAATAAGTACCCGAACGGATTGATGGGTTGCTATAAAAACAAGATCACGGTTGACCGCCATCATGCGAATAAGGTCACATATATAAACTATGGCAAGCGGTCAATAAAGATTGCTTTCAAAATACTAAAACCGAGAGGCTTGTACTAATGAGCTTTATAAAAGATGTAAAGGTACGCAGCAGCAAGATCCTTAAATCATGCAAGGGTCAGACCTGTAAGCTACGCATAGCAACCAAGTGCAGCTCACAAGATACTGTTGTCGGGTGTCACGTCAGCTTCATTGGTGCGGTGATGGGTGGTAAGGTGTCAGACATATTCATCTATGATGGATGCCACGACTGTCATGCAATTGAGGATGGACGAGCACCAAGACCGATGGGCCTGAGCAGAGAGACACTGGAATGGGCAAGAGCAAGAGCAATGCAGGAAACACAACAACGACTAATCAACGAAGAGCTAATAACAATCAAATGAAAACTACATACACAATATTATCGAGCGTAGACCGACGCACCCACCACATCGTGATGACCGGCAGCAGGAACCCAATAGAGTCAACACCAAGCATACGAGAGGCTGAGAAGATCTTACGCATGTACAACCTCGGTACCCGGCATGGAGTGACTAAGACGCCAATAAGGGCAATGCCGACGTTTGAACCATTACCCCCCGTTCGCAAGACGTTTATGGTACCGTTCCCTAAGTCATACATTACAGCAGCAGCAGCGTACAGATACATTAGGTTTGGTAGAAGAGCGCTCTATGTTGGCTTTGTTGCCGACCAACTTGAAACAACAGTGAACGCACTACGGTACGCATTCAAAGAAATCAACGCAGGAAAGCAGTGTGGTTGAGATAACCAAACGAGATCTGGTGGCGATGGGGGCGAACAAGGACTACTTGTCGCCCGTAACTGCCAAGCGTGCTCTTGAGAAACAACTTGCTTCAGATACATTGACCTTCGTACAAGAAGGGGGGAAAATAGAGATCCTCAAGGCAGGCGACCAAGCAATTGATTATGGTGTCGCTAACAAACGTACAAAGCAACTTAGGTTATAACTTTGGCAGCAAGAAAAAAACTTCCACACGTCCAACGGACACGCGATAAAATTCGCACCAGTATGCTCATTAATCGCCTGCAAGATCATGTACTTGCGGAGGACGATCTAATGTCAGCATCCCAAGTAAACGCAGCAAAGATCCTCATGTCTAAAACATTACCTGACATGCGAACCCTAGAACACGTCATCACTAATGATATGGATGACTTCGACAGCAGAATTGCAGGAATAAAAAATGTATAGCAACGGCAAGAAACTAAAGATCACCATCGACCATGTACTAACAGACGTAGAGTATTGTGAACCTGAAGGTGACCGGCACCAAGTATATGATCCAGTCTCTCACAGCTATTACATAGTGGATCTGGATAAGCCCAAGACAAGGGCTACCGCTACCAAGCGCAAGATTACAACGGACAAGCCTAATGACATCAAGAAGGCGAAGTCAAAGAAGTAGTTCAATCAGCCAACAAGAGAGGAAGTTATGAAAGAGCAAGACCAAGCAGAGCATTACAACACCCAAGAAAAAGAACTACAGCCGATCATGTGGATGCTCTTTGAAGACATTCGGGTGCATGAGCTAGACCTATTGCTACTGTTTCAATTCTCCGTTACCAGTTCAGAGCCATACAGTGACCTATTCCACGATGAGATTATGCGTAGGGTTACAAGCCCTAGAGAAGCGTCTCGTGGATTACGCGCAATGCATGACACTAGCAGCAAGATAGAAATGAATCCTGCAGGCGAGTTGGTCATAGTTAATTTCGACAAGGACGCAGGGTCAGAAGAAGTATTTGAGTAATGACTCTTGACGAGTTCAGAATAGCGGCATCAAACGACTTTGCATTCTATGCAGAGAACTGTCTGCAGATAAAGCACAAGGCAACAGCAACTATACAGCCGTTCAAGGTCAACGATGCACAGAGGATTGTACTCGCTGATCGTGAGCTGCAGTTGCAAGAGCGCGGTTACGTCAGGCAGATCATACTTAAAGGACGACAGCAGGGTGTATCAACATTGATCGGCGGTATCGGTTACCGCAAGGTCACATGCAACAAGGGGGTATCAGCATTCATCCTGACTCACCTATCTGATGCAACAGACACGATCTTTGAGATGGTGAAACGATTCCAAGACTACTGCCCACCACAGATGGTGCCGACCCTTACCGGCGACAGTGGACGCAAGCTCACATTCGGCAATAAGGACTCAGGGTACCGGGTAGGTACTGCAGGCAGTAAGGCAGTCGGACGTAGTAGCAACATACAGTTCTTCCACGGATCAGAGGTAGCCTTCTGGCCCCATGCTGCAGATCATGCTGCCGGTGTGATGAACGCAATGCTGTCTGAAGGCGTAGACACAGAGAACTATCTTGAGTCTACCGCTAATGGGATGGGCAACTACTTCCACACGCAATGGCAGGCAGCAGTCAGCGGTCAGAGCCTATTCAAGCCAATCTTTATACCGTGGTTCCTGCAGCCAGAGTACATGACATCCACCCTGCCTGAAGAGTGGGAACGATCACCAGAAGAAGAGAACCTTGTCGTCAACTTCAACCTGCGTGACAGTCAGTTGGCATGGCGTCGCAACAAGATCGTTGAGCTGTCAGGCAATGGCATCGACGGTTCACGGCTCTTCATGCAAGAGTATCCATGCTACGCAAGCGAAGCGTTCCAGATGACGGGTGAAGCAGGCCTGATACTTCCTGAAGACGTACTCAAGGCACGCAAGATCTCGTCGGTATCATCTATTGGGCCGCGAATCATGGGCATTGATCCAAGTCTAGGTGGCGACAGGTTCGCCATCGCATTAAGACAAGGCAGGGTGCTTGAGGATCTAAGGTACAAGCGTGGAGATGACGTGAAGACATTCGGTCAGCGCGTGACCTTCTGCATAAACTCGATCAATGAGCTGCAACCTGACGTTGTATTCATCGACATGGGCTATGGCGCCGACCTTGTGGACAGGTTGAGAGAGCTAACACGAGTAGACATACGCTGCATTGCCTTTGGTGGTGCGGCAATCAAAGACGAATACTACATCAACAAGCGTGCAGAGATGTACGGTGAGTTCAATAACTGGCTGACCAAAGACAACGAACAGGTTCAGATCATAGATAGTGATGAGCTTCAAGCAGACCTCTGCGCTACGCTGTACACGACAGACTCAAACGGCAGATTACAGCTACTACCCAAGGCTGTGATTAAGACTAAGCTCGGCTTTAGCCCTGACCTATCAGACGCAGTCGTATTGACTTTTGCAGAGCCTGTCGTAAACTTTAGTGGAGGCCGCAAAACTTCCCGCCCTAAAATACACGGTAATACATAATGTTTGGAAATGATGGAAAGCGAAGAGATGGTAATGGTGGTTGGCCCGGCGACTGGAGTGGTGGTGGATGGCCCGGCGGTGCCGGAGGCGATCAGCCTTCGCCCGGCTCTGCCGCAGATCGTGGAGAGATATATAACAATGACGGCACCAGAACCTACGGTTCAACCGGCTATGGAGGGAGCGACCCGCGAGGCAGGGTGTCAGGCGCAGGAGATCTCTATGATAATACAATGCATGGGGTTGATATTACCGTAAACGATTGGGTGGCAGCCGGTCATAACTTTGGTGAATTTGATGCTTTTAGTAAATCCTTAGCGGCCCTTGAAGGGCAGCGTGGAACTCAGTCTGGCTATGACCAAGTAAGGAGTATGCTTGACTCGAAAGGGTTTAGATATTCTGCGGGTCAGATTGATTACTGGAAGTCTAACGAGGCTCCCCCGCCGCCACCCGTTGTCGGTGGTGGTGCAGAGCCTGATGCCCGTCCGCTTACCGACCAGATTGAAGATGAGGCTGATGTAGACCGCGATGAGGTTACGCCCCCCGGAGACGGCTTGGATGACACGGTTCATGTTGATCCAGAAGATGAAGAGACAGCCCCTGAAGACGCAACCACCATTGAAGCGGTTGATCAGGTCACCAAAGACACTGTGATTGACAGAACGCCCCAATATGACGAAGTTGAAGAGGCAAGAGTCCTCAATAACTTTGTGCCTGACACACCTGAGAACCAAGTAAAAGATCCTGTCACTGGTCAGCTATTCGCTAACTCAGCAGCAGCACGCAAGGCAGGCATTACCAATTGGGTGTATGCAGACGACCACAACCCACCACCAATAGTGTATGGCGATCCTGATCGACCTTTGCCGACTCCGGGTGGGGATGATGATCCGAATGATGGCACCTTTGAGGCGACAACTAAGCCTTGGGCGCCCGGTGATCCAAATGCACCGCCACCAATAAAGATGCCAGTTGCCGGAGGCTCTAATGCCAGTGCCGAAGAGATTAGAAAGCAAGAAGAAGCGATAACAATATTTAGCAAAGCCAATGGTGGTGGATAATGAGTAACAAAGCGAATCAGATCGTTGGTGAGTACGCCCGACTAGATGCTGCGAGAACACCGATACTACGAGACTTTCAGGACATCGCACGATATGTTCTACCAAGTCATGCCTACTTCACTGATGAGAAGGTTGTCGATGGCAACTCAGAGAAGCAGCTTGATGTGTTTGACTCGACTGCTATGCGATCCAATGAGGTTCTAGCGAACTTCCTGCACAGCGCTGTCACGCCTGACTACCTATGGGCATTGCTACGACTGCGCGACAAGGATCTCGACAAGGCTAAGGCTACCAGAGAATACTTTGAGACTCAGCAGGTGAAGATCTTTGAAGCACTTCGTGAGTCCAACTTCGTCACAAGCATAGCTCAGCTCTACTTAGACTTGGGCGCGTTCAACACTGCAGCGATACACGTTGAGGATGACTCGACAGATGCAGCGTTTGGCAGGCTAAAGTTCACCAACATACATCTCAAGAAGCTCGTGTTCAAAGAAGGCACGAACGGCAGAGCAGACTATGTCATGGTTAAGGAGTTAATCTCAGCAGTAAATGCGGTTGACCTATACCCTGACGCGGTAATGCCGAAGGTGCAGGCAGCAGCAGAGAGCGACAACGATAGGCATAAGGACTTTGAGTTCATTATATCTTGTGAGCCAGAGCGCCTGAATGGTCGCACCACTGGATATTATGAGACAACCATTGTTAGTGTTGAAGACAAGACGGTTGCTCACACAAGAATAGATGCCAAGATCCCTTACATGGTACCGAGATGGCAGCAAGCTGCCGGGCAGGTATGGGGAACAGGGCCGGGCATGAGATCATTGCCTGATTGTCGCGTGATCAACAGAGCTAAAGAGCTCGAGTTGAGTGGATGGGAGCAAGACATCAATGAAGGCTACAAGACAACGCCTGACAACTTAGTTGACGATGAGTTATTCCGTACCGGCGTGACCATTGTGAAGGACGTTGATAAGTTAAGAGCATTGCGTGAAGGTCAGATCTCATGGCAGGTTGCTCAGATCAAAGGTGAAGAGATCCAGAACTCAATCCGATCAATGTTCTACGAAGACCGTCTGGTTATGCAGAGCAGTGGTGGCGATACAGCAACCGAGTTCAAGATCCGATACGACTTATTGCAACGACAACTGGCACCAACTGCAGGCAGATTAACTGTTGAGCTATTGAACCCGTTGATCGAGCGCGTATTCACTTTGATGTTGCAGGGTGGTGCGCTAGATGAGCTGCCACCAGAGTTGGCTAATCAAGAGCTTGACATAGAGTACGTCTCACCATTGAGTAAGTCTCAAGGTATGCCGCAGCTTGAAAGCTATGAGAGATGGCTTGGTCTTATCATGAACACAGCGCAGATGTATCCTGAAGTCCGGCACCTACCTGACATTGAAGCAGGCCTGCGTAACGCTGCAGACGTGCTTGACGTGCCTAGTGCTAACGTGAAGAGCGAGAAAGACTACGCTGCAGCGCTACAGGCTGAGCAAGAAGCTATGCAGCAACAACAACAAGCAATGCAACAACAGGAGCAGCAAGCTAATGGCCCAACGCAATAGCGTTAAGATACCGGCATCACCACTACGTCTCGCAACAGAGAGGTACATGGGTGGTCAGGGTGGCTTTGAAGAGTATGTAAAAGAGCTGCAGAAAAGTATTAACACGAGAATTGACGCACCAACAGAGTATGAGCGCGGAGTGCAAGAAGGTATGCGCCGAGCCCATATTGATTTAATCCAAACCTATGAGAAAGTAAGATGAGTGAAGCCGCAACGACATTCCAAGCAGGTACCGAAGGATCAGCAGAGCCTTCAGTAGCACCTTCAGTAGCGCCAGTAGCGTCTGTAGCAGTAGCAGAACCACAAGCGCCAATCATTCAAGCGACAGAGGCAGCGTCTGCAGCATCGCCAGAAGAACGGGCATGGCTTAGCGCCGACTACCGTGAAGACGCACGACTGAGTAAGTTCGCAAACGCTGATGACTTGGCTAAGTCCTACATTGGTGCCGAGTCACTGATCAGCAAGTCAATACGCATACCCGGACAGGACGCAAGCGACAAGCAGCGTGCAGAGTTCTATGCGAAACTTGAAGAGGTACCGGGGGTTTCTCGCATACCGACAGACCCGCAAGACCAAGAAGGTTGGGATAAGTATTACAATCGGATGGGTAGACCGGCATCGTCGGACGAGTACAGCGTACAAGATCCTAACATCCAATCACTGCATCACTCTATTGGACTGAGCGAGTCTCAATCTGCTAGATTGCAGCGTGCAGAGGCAGAGCGGACAACCGCAAGCAATGATGCAGCCAATGCTCAAGCCGTTGCTTCTGGTGATGCTTTGAATGCTGAGTGGGGTGAGGGAGCACAACGCAATTTTACTAACATTAAGCTAGCAGCAATGCAGTTTGGTGGTGAGTCGCTTATCAACGAGCTCAATACGAACCCTGCTATCGGCAATAACATTCCATTGATGAAGGCTCTCGTCGCTGTCGCTGAGACGATGGGTGACAAGGGAGTTCCATTAAGCTCTGCAGCAGCCAACTTCAATATGACAGTCGATCAGGCCAACGAGCAGATCGTAGAACTCAGGAACAATCCTGCGTATGCAGCTCGTGAACAGTGGGCTGTAGATAGAATGAGTTTATTATATAAAAAATCTACACCGAAATGATTGACGCACTCTGATTTAGGCCACAAACTCAGGGTACAAGGTAAGTGATTACTTTGTCTCTCTTGTTGATTGGAGATCCACCGCATCCGTAAGCTGCGGTGGATTCTTTCAACAGACAACTAAGGACAACCCTCAACGGCCCTTAGAATAGGTTGCACTACTGCACGCAGACATCGCGTTAGCTGTCAGACAGGCCCTCACGGATAACCTCTCGATTAATCGTTTATTTATTAACTTAATTGGAGGCCGAAAATGGCTTATACACCTGATGTCGCATGGGTACGCCAGTACACCGACGACGTATTACACTTAGCCGCGCAACGTGATTCACGTTTACGCAACACCGTTTATGAAAAATCAGTCACAGGTCGATCTTTAGAAATTGATCGAGTTGGACAGGTTCTTTCTTCAGCAAAGGCTTCACGCCACGCTGCAACACCCGAAAGCGAAGTACCTCATACCAAACGACGTGTCAATATGGCAGATCGGCATTGGGCTGAGATGATTGATAAGACGGACGAGGCTCGGATGCAGATTGATCCACGAGTTGCGTACCAGAAAGAGCTTATGGGTGCTTACAACGTAGACTTCGATCAGGTCATCATTGACGCATTGGGTGGCAATTCTATTGCTGTCGCTGCCAATGGTACCGAATCAAACGTCACTCTTGGCTCAGGCCAAACAATCGTTCACGGTTCAGCCGGTATGACTGTCGCTAAGTTGCGCTCAGCTCGTGCTAAGTTTCTTGCCGCTGAGATTGATATGGCATACACCAACTGCTTTGTAGCCCTTACCGGCAAACAGCAAATGGAACTGCTTAGTGATTCAGAGCTAACAAGCGCTGACTACTCTCAGATCTTACGTCTAATCGACGGCGATCTTGGTGGTAAGTTCATGGGCTTTAGCTTCAGAACCACTGAGAAGTTGGCTGTAGCCTCAAGCATTCGAGACTGTTTTGCCTACACTGACCAAGCGGTATGCTTGGGTGTAGCGAACGATCTCTCTGTTGAGGTTGATCGTCGCCATGACAAGTCTAACTCGCTGCAGATTTATGGTGAGTGGACTCGTGGAGCGGTTCGTGTTGAAGAAGTTCAAGTCGTTAAGATTGAGTGTTCTGAAGCATAAATGTCTAGCAAGACGCAATTAGCAAACGCCTCGTTCTCCTTATTGGGGATCGAGGCAACGCTGAATGTTGACGACGATCAAGGTGATGAAGCTATCGCCTTTCGTGGTCTCTATGACATTACGCGTTTAGAAGTGCTACGAGCTACCTCGTGGCGCTTTGCTATGCGTACTGCAGAGCTCCCTGAGAGCACTAGCACCGCAGGAATAGGATTCACTAAGGCGTACCAACTACCGACTAACCCTAAGTGCTTACAAGTCGTCAAGATTAAACTTGAGGCTGATGAGTCATGGTCAAGGTACGGTGAAGAGATACACGCCAATAGAGCTCCAACAATTGATTATGTGGCTGATGTAGGTGTTGCTGAGTTTGACGCAACCGCTACCTCTGCCTTGATGTATTTAATCGCAAGCCGTCTAGCCATCCCTCTCAAGGGCAGCAGCACTACAGGTGAGCGATATTTTATGATGTACAAAGACACGATGATCGAGGCCCGACAGTCCAACTCGCAAGAGCGCGGACGCCCGGATAACTCACGGCTATCACTAACTAACGCAAGATTCAATGGCATACGATAAACACCATGTCGAGAGTACGCCCGTTATTTAATAACTTCGTAAGCGGTGAACTATCACCGTTAGTAATGGGCCGTGTTGACTCACCCCAATACCGAACTGGATGTAAGACGCTAAACAACTGGCTACCTGACCGTCGTGGTGGCGCATACACACGCCCACCGCTGAGATACCAAGGTGGCACCAAGGATAACAACGAAGCCCGGTTCATCCCTCATATCGTATCTCGTGACATCGCCTATATTATAGAAGCGACTGCAGGCAAGCTAAGGTTCTGGAAGGATGGAGCTCTTGTTCTCACCCCCGGCACCAGTAATGCCGTTGAGGTTACAACACCTTATACGACAGCCGACGTATTAGACATCCAGTACGCCCAAGCCAATGACGAGATATTGTTCGTTGTTGACGGCAAGAACCCACGAAAACTAGTACGCAACTCAGGTACCTCATGGACACTGAGTCAGCCGGTATACAATGGCGCACCGTGGAACGGTAACGCAGATGGTGAGCCCGGCGGTTTCCCTCGGACGATCTGCTATTTTCAGCAGAGATTAGTGTTCGCCGGACGCATTGCAGATCCGCAGACGATCTGGATGAGCCGTACAGCAGACTTCACAGAATTCGCGGCGGGGGCAACCAATGCAAATGATGACCCTTTGACTTTAGTTATTGCGGCTTACACTCAAGAGCTCATTCAATGGCTGTCTCCGTCACGGGTTTTAATTGTCGGCACTACCGGCAACGAGCATCGCATCTTACCTAATGGGTTCCTTGCGCCTGCTAATCCACCAGACATTACCCGTCAATCGAGCTACGGCTCACGATACATACAACCCGTATTCATAGGCACTGAGACTGTATTTGTACAGGCTTCAGGCATTAAGCTGCGGAATTACGGGCTTAACCTACGCTCAAACGTCGAGATCTATGACTCACTCGACCTGACGCTACTATCCAATCACTTCGGTGATCTTGGTTTGAATCAGATAGCCTATCAACAGATCCCTGAGTCAATCCTATGGGCTGTCACTGATGACGGTCAGCTACTATCTATGACCTACGACCCTAGTTTGGGTGGTGGCAACTACGAAGGACTCGGTTGGGCTAAGCACGACATTGACGGCATTGTAGAGTCACTAGCGGTTATCCCTCGACCAAATAAGGACGAGGTATGGCTTTGCGTAAGGCGTGGCGTTACGCGCAACGTAGTTCGTCTTGATGAGACGGTGGATAACTTAGACTTCTGTGCGATTCAAGAAGCAGGCAGCGCATTCACCGTTATCACAGGCCTTGAGCACTTAGCGAATGAAGAGGTAAGCATTATCTTGGATGGTGCCACGACTCCAAACCAGACAGTGACCGCAGGCGGTACTCTGACGGTGCCAAGAGGGGCAAGATATTCTCAGGTAGGCTTGTCTTACTCGTGCATCCTTGAGACAATGCCAATAGTTCCACAAAGTCCTGACGGCTCAAGCCTTGGACGTAACAAGTGGATGGGTGAGATCTATGCGAAGCTGCACGAATCATACCCACCACTAATCAACGGTAAGCGTGCAGATACACGTCACCCGTCAACACCGCAAGGTCAGCGAGAGCCGTTTATTACGGGTGATGTTAAAGTGCATAACTTAGGTAAAGGCAACAACGCCACTATTAGAATTGAGCAGGACGTACCATTCAAGTCGTATGTGCTTGCCCTACATGGCAACTTGGAGGTCGGCAATGAATAACTTGCAGGCAAATAGCGAGACAATCAGTGAGCTGCAGTCGTATCGTGCTGAGCTTGCCGCGATTGAAGAAAAGATGATGCGGCAGCCGCAGCAGACAGGCCTGAAGGTGACCGAGATGGTTCTTGGCGGTATCTACGTCCGAAGCCTATTCATCCCTGCAGGCACCATTCTGACCGGCATGATCCATAAAAAGGACTGCATCAACATTCTAGCGAGTGGCGTGATACAAGTCTGGACAGAATCGGAAGGCATAATATCAATCAAGGGCTTTGAGATGTTTAAGTCCGAAGCAGGCAGTAAGCGTATCGGTAAGACGTGGACTGACGTGCATTGGGTGAACGTGTTTCCCGTCGATGAAGGTGTAGATTTAGATGACATGGTGGCCCATGTAGCCACGATGGATTATGATGATCCACTTATCGAGTGCGATGATATGGAGAAAATACAGTGAGCGTCGCAGTATCGGCTCTGGCGGTAACTGTCGTGAGCGGCGTGTATAACGCCTCGGTACAAAGAGGTGCGGCTCGTGACGCCCGAAGACAGGGCGCAGCCAATGCAGCAAGCATATTAGGGATGGCAAGACGCAATAACGAGCTATCCTTAACCGCAGCAGACTTCAACGCAGATACGACGATGATGATTGCCGGTGCAAACGCCGGAGCTATACGTCGCAACGCGCAGCGTAACGCCGAGCTACTCACAATTGAGTATGTAGAGGAAATCCGCAGGCATGTTCGTGGCGAGAAGCAGCTTGCAGGGTCAATTAGATCAGGCGCTGCAGCAACAGGATTCGCAGTCAACCAAGGTACGCCGCTACTATTCTTATCGAACGAACTTGATGAAGCAGAGACAGAGCGAAACTTTATAAAAGATCGCGGCGTAATGACCGTGTTCAATTATCTAGCTCAAGAGAATGACCGAGCTAACGTAATTATGATGACTGGCTCTCTTAATGCAGCCGCCATACGATTCAACGCAGGAATAGAGGCAGAGATATACTTGAATGAGCAAACTGGCGCAGCCGACGCAACTCGATCTAGGGGTAATTCAGCGGCAAAGCAGCTTAACGCACAGTCCTACGGAACTATTTTAAGCACGATTGGTAGCGCCGCTAGCCAAGGTGCGAGCATTTACGGAAATTATAAGGCAGACATCGCCAATACAGGTTACACAACCTCTGGCGCGGGTGGAGGTGATTAATGAAATTAACTCAATTTAAAAATACGACAAACACCTCAATGGCAAGCGCGAGGACTAGCGCGGCCTTGATTGGCAACGTCACTCCGCACAGGGTAAGAAACGAACGGTTCATCCCTGAACGCACGGTTGGCATGGCAGTTCAAGAGGGCAATACGAAAGTAAGAGTGGCTGAGCAGATCGCAGGCACTGTGCTTGGCGTGATGGACGGCATAGCAACTCGGCGGCAAGCACTTGCGGTAAAGGTCGAAGAGGCAGAGTTTAGGTCACAGGCATCGAGAGCCGTGAACCAGTACCAGAGGGATGCAGCAAATATCCGTCGTGGACAGATGCAGCAGCCGATCACTGAAACCTCTAAAGACGGTAAGCGAACCATATTGTCTGATGGATTTGCTGATCAGTACGACCAAGGCTCTTCGTCGGCAGCCGAGCTTATTTACGAGAGCGGCCTAACAAACGAACGAGCTAAGGTGTTGTTTGAGGCTGAGAGGTTTAAAATTGACTATAAGCACAGCGAGGACATCTTTAACTTCAATAGCGACGCTAAAATTGAGACTGCAAAACAGGACTCATTGGAGCTATTAGAGGACGCTCCGACAAAGGGGATGATTAAATCCACCATTAATGACATGGTTGAAACCGGGCTTATTCTGCCTAGTGACGCACCGGCCCTTGAGCGCGAACACGTCCAGTCATTAAATACCCGCAACACCATAGGCAGGCTAGCGGTTCTTAATGAAAGTTCAGATGACGCAGAGATGGAAGACGGTGAGTTCTACAGCAGGACTGAGCAAATTTATAACGACGCTACCGAACAATATATCAACAACGAAATTAGCTCAGCTCAATATAAAGTGATCGAGTCAAAAGTTAAGTCTGTTGATGATAGCCGATCCGTGATGGTCGAGCAGCAGAGAGAGTACAACACGTTCCTATTCTTGCAGGGCATGGCAGTGCAGTCAGTCCAGACTGGCCGTGATGCAACAACAACTGCGGCTTTAACTATACAAGATCCTGCCGCGATAGCGCGGATGGTCAAGACTATGGGTGTTGAGAACACTATGGGCATCATAAAGACCATGAACGCTATGGTTAAGGGTGGCGATCCTGACCACCGTGTCGAACAGGGAGCACTTACACTTATTAATCAGTACCGGCAGACAGGGTTGTCTGAACACTACAATGAAGCTAATGCATTCTTGAATGACAATGCAGGCAGTCTTGGCTCTCACACCATGCGCACAGCTCTCACGACTGCACGAAACAACGGGCAAGCCAAGCGATATAAGAGTCTCAAGTCACTAATACAAGGCACCGTGTCAAGCAGACTACCTCGAACAGACAGAAATGGTAACGAGACAGGCCTTGCTATTCAGGAAGAGAATCGTTGGTTGGCTAGGGCTACACTATTGCTTGACGCAGAAGATAAGCCGAACGCTGATGGCACAATGCCGGAGCCGGTAGATCTCAACGCTTGGTTCTTGGATGAGATACTTCAGGGTACCAATATTCCTAGTTATGGTGGCGATGGTTTGAAGTCGTTTGATATGATTAAAGCCCATAAGTATGTGCATGACTTCACAGAGTTAAATGTTAATGGCGCTGCAACAGACACGTTCCCAACATCTTCAGGCGAGTATTTGAGGCTTCAGGCTTGGGCGGCTAAAGAGAAGCAGAACATCGACGTGGTAATGCAGTTTAAAGGACTACTCAAGGTTGATAGCATTGTAGATATACTCTCTCAAGAGACTAGAGATCACCTCAGCATCAAGACAGTAACTGACAAAGACGGAAACCGTGGCTATGAATGATAACCGTATAAGCCCTATTGAAAGCTACGTCCACGGACGCCGAGCAGCACTTCCAGATGAAGGACTTCCAGATGAGTTTGAGTCATCTGACTTTGAGCCTACCGGCTCACCATCTACAGACGAGTCTGTCCTGAAGACTCAAGGGGATTTTATCGGCCTTGCGAAAGAGGTATATGCAGCCGACAGAGCATCTCAAGAAGCTACCTATGCACGCAACGAGTCACAGGGCGCGAAGCAGCCACCACTGCCGCCGAGACTAGAGTCCGACGAAGACTTTGGAGACTACGGTGTTAATTATGCTGCGTCGTACAACGCAAACCTGTCTAAGATGATTATCGACTGGTCTGTGATGAGCAAACAAGATCCCACTACAATAAAGTCGATGATGAAAATGATCGACGCCTATGACCAGACAGACATCACTCTAAAGCAATTCGGCAGAGGGTTGGCATATACCGCCGCAGATCCTTTAGCGTGGGTCGGCCTTGCAAGTGTCGCGGGTATTGCTGCACGAGGCATCGCAAAGAATACTAGCAAAACCTATTTCAGACAGTTGTTGAAAGGGATTGCAGACAAGCCGTTATTGCCTATAGCAGTATCGGTTGCCGAGAACGCAGGATACTCTGCCGCAATGGGCGCAGCAGATGAAGATCTACGCGCTACAGCAGAAGGAAGGGAGTTTGACTCATCCACTCCTGCTTATTGGGCGGCAGGTGGTGCGGCAATGGGCGGTGCATTCGCGGGTGCCGGTCACATAGTCGCTCGGCATGGCCCGAAGGCAGTAAAAGGCCTGCGTCAAACATTCAAGGGATGGACTGGTGGTGACGCCAAAACAACCCTGACGGACAGCAGGGCTGTTGCCGCAAGTCATGGTAACGTGGAAGAGATTACCTTCGACGCTTACAATCCCGCAGTATTCCCTGAAGAGATGACTATAGACGATCTTGCAGACCGCTTGAACCTTGATGAGAATCAAACTCAAAGCATCGTAGACGCTTACATGGTATCGCTTGGCGGCAGAGAGCCGAACACGCTTGATCCAAACTTAGCGCAATTACCGGCACCCACAAGGCTGCCTGATTCCGGCACTAGCCAAACTCCAACGCTTCCGAATACGGGCATTGGTCAAGCACCAACACTGCCCGGATCAGGGATAGGTCAGGCTACAACACTTCCGACTGTGGGCATTGGTCAAGCGGCGACATTGCCTGCAGGACAAAGGTTGCTGACGCAAGAACAAACAAGCTCAATCACTGGTGAAGCGGTAAAGCACGCTGATGCACCTACGAGAAACCTAATACCCCTCAAGATTGATGAATTAGGAATGCACTCTCATGTTGAGAGTGTGATACGCGGAGATCTAATACCTCAGTGGTCGAAGAAGTCAGGTGCAGGCGCACTCAGCAAGACTGGCGATACTAATGAGGCTGTGTCAGGACAAAAGATCTTTGCCGATCTGAAAAGGGCGTCCGGCGTAAAGGCTGAAGAACTTGAATGGCTTGGCATCGAGAAGTACCTTACCGAAGATCCAAAGAAGAAGTTTACTCAAGAAGAAGTTGTGCAGTACACCCAAGATCACATGGTTCGTGTTGAGCAGGTGACTGCAGATAATACGCTACCTTATAACGAAGATCCTAGAGGTGCAGCAGACTTTGTGATGCCGGAGCTTGAGCTAGACCGAAGACCGAGTCAGCCGCGAGATATTGTAGCTGACTATATGGAGGACTACGATGCAGGGGTAATCAATCCTGAGTTTGTGGACACGGCGCGGTGGTGGGAAGAAAACCCTGACGGAACCGACGCGGGTTTGCGCTATCATTATGAGTTCATGGCACAGAAAGACGCAAATCTGACCTATAATGAATCGCCTAATTACGTCTATAATGGTGCTTACGGCAATGAGTATATAAGTGTGTCAGGAAACGATATTTCCGGGTACCGGGCAGAACTAAGCGGGATTGATCTTATTAACGAAGATGGTTATACGCTACAAGAGGCAGAGCACGCGATAGCAGAAGCATTGGGTGACATGAACGATATGGCCTACAGCATGAGCGGCGACCAGAACCCTAATAAAACTCATTGGGGCAATATGGTGACTGATGGTGAGCATGACAACTACCGTGAGCTAAAGATCATATCGCCTGATATTGATGGCAGCTACAAAAAAGAAGACCACCTATTTCCTGATGAAAACATCGTGGCATTCTTGCGAGTGACAGACCGAAAGTTGGCAACATCTCCCGGCGGCAAGCCTGTCAGGACTCTGATGATTGACGAGAACCAGTCCGACCTGCACTCAGCAGGATCAAAGCATGGCTATAGCAAGGGCTTAGATCCTGACGACATGCTGTCAGATAGGTACAAAAAGAGAAGGGCCTTGAATGAAAGCCCGGAGATGCTTGAGCTTTTGACAGAGCTTGATGTGGATCGTATTGGTGGTAACTCAGAAGAATATACAGGGCCTCTCTCAAGGCATCTACTGGAAGTGCTGTCAGAATCGCCGGAAAATCGCGCTTCGCATATAGCAAACAAGATTGAAGCAAGAGATGATAACCTGAAGGTGTTGATGGCATCGCGAGATCTTAGGTCGTTCAACGCCGACGGATCAAGGCCTAGCAATATACCTGCTCAATATAAAGATATTAATCTCAACATTAAGGCAGCGCAAGGCCTCAGATCGTTCTATGTGAAACTTCAGGAACTCGTCGCAGAGGGTAGCGACAAAATAAATATAATTGAGCCTTTAGTGAAAGGTGTGAACGATGTCTCAAAAGCATTGGACGCAGAACTAAAAGGCCCACCAGATGCGCCATTCAAGAAGAAGGCATGGATGAGGCTCTCACTAGCAAGAGCGATGATCCAAGCCAAAGATGAAGGCTACGAAGCAATAGCATGGCCCAACGGTAATGTGCTGAGTTCACGGTACATGAAGAAGTACGAGAAGGGATACAAGGCACAGTATGACAGAGAGCATGGCAAGATCGTTAAGTCTTTGACAGGACAGAAGGCTGAGTTGATTTCGCTCGTTGATGGCGGTACTCCAACTCAGGTTGACGAGCATGGCTACTGGTCGATACCACTTACAGGCAAGAAGAAAAGCTATTCTCAATTCTCAATCCCTGCACTTGTGGCGGCAACGGCTGCAGAGCGCGAAGAACAAAATGAGGTCACGAACTAATGCCATCAATACCTAAAGGCGTGGTTAGCAAAGCAGCACGAGCCGCTGAAGGCGCTGTCGAAGGCGCTGTCGAAGGCGCTAGTAACCTGATCGACGATACCCTTGAAGGTGCCGGTAATATTGTCGACGATGTGGTCGGTGGAGCTAAGGCACTATATGACGATGTTGTAGGCAGCCCTAACCCTGACGTGGCACCAGAAGCGCCTGTGACAGGCCGTAGAGATACTCTTGATACAGCTAAGCTAATGCAGTTGCCAGAAGTTCAGGCAGCTCTTGAAGGTAATGGCATCGATGCAGCGGTCTATCCTGAGAAGTCAGGGCTTCCAATGGATCGTGCCGACAAAGCAGTTCAGCTTGGTGACGATAAGCGTGCAAGCACGATGGTTCCTACAGCTAAGGTGACAAAAAAGAATCCAATAATTGCCGACCCTGTCAAGGACGTTTTGACGGTAGGTCGCGAGTCTCTTGCCAATGCAGAGCCGAGAGTGGCTAACCTTATTAAGGCTTACCCAAACTATAAGGCGGGGCCTAACCCAGAAGACTCAGGACTTGTGGTCGATGACTTCACCAAGCATATTGTAGACAACCTACTTTACTTGCATGACGAGGTTGACGACGTGACAAGACAGAGAAGCTCGATGTGGTATGACGGTGGTCGGGCGCTATCTGAGCGATACGCAGAGCAGTTCAGCGTGAATGAGGAAACTATCGCCGGAATGATCGCAGTACAGTCTCCGCAGCGTGACTGGTTTATGAACGTATCACTTGGAGAGAGGGTGGTCAGTGCGCTATCAGAAAGCCAAGAGTTTGTCTTCGATGATGCTATGCAGAAGGTCGTTGAAAGAATATACGCTAAGCCCGTGTTCGCGGGGATGATTGAAGGCATCACAGGCAAAGCCCTTAAAGACGTACACCCATTATTTAAGTCAGGTTGGATTAGGGCGTATGACGAAGCACACAACGCAAGAACCCATAGGATAATTACACCAGAAGGCGAGTTTGCGGGGGATCGGTTAACAGGCAAAGGCAAGCCAATGGAGACCGCGTGGGGGTCTTTGTCGCAAATATCAAAGGCCGTGAGTATCTACAATGATCCATCCCCCCAGAATATTAGCGATCAACTGGGCAATGCCCATAAGGTTAGGAACTTTTATAATAACATTGTGAACCCTCACGGGGCTCATGGCGACGTCACTATTGACACTCATGCTGTCGCTGCAGGTCTGTTGAGGCCACTATCAGGAAAGTCTATCGAGGTTCAACACAACCTTGGTGCCGGGGTGTCTGACTCGCTTACTGGCGCCAGAGGAACCTATGGGATCTTTGCTGATGCCTACAGGATAGCAGCCGCGCAACGTGGTATACTTCCAAGACAGATGCAGTCCATCACATGGGAGGCTGTTCGCGGACTATTCCCGGCGGCGTGGAAGTCAAACAAAACCAACGTAAAAACCACTGAAGATATGTGGAAACAATACCAAACAGGAGCAGCAAGCTATGAAGAAGCAAGAGGCAACGTCGTTGAATACGCCGGAGGAATCAACCCACCAGAGTGGGCAGAATCTAACATTACAGGCTCTGGAGCTGTCATCGATTCCAGTTACGAGAGCGAACTATCTGGACTACGACTATCCAGACGGGGTCCCAAGTCCTTGGACAACCGAAATGGAACTGGAGTTGCCAGAGACGCTGCAGGACTTGAACGCAGTAGACGTTTAGAGTCTAGCTCTATCGGCTCTGAAGTTAGGGGTGACGACAGTAGTTTAACCAAAGATGGTTCGTCAATGACGTACCGTAAGATTGGGGGTAAGAAGTAATGCCAAGCGCACCTAAAGGAACTGTAAAGCAGGCCGTTGGCTTGATTAAGTCAGGGGTTGATGCAGCTAAGTCAGTGTACAACGATGTAGAGGCAGGCATTGTCGGCGCATTAAAGAGCGAAGACCTGAAACGACCAGACAACCTTACGCCGAACGAAGTTAATGATATAACTACGAGGTTGGCACCAGAGCCAATGGCGAAGGAAGCAATAGACAACGCAGATAGGAGTGTAAATTCTGACCGGCACGAGTCACGCAACTTCAGCCTACATGCTATCGACGGTGCTGATGATATTAAGGCAATGATGGACTCGCCGTTCTTATGGGATGGCCCGGTGGGATCGCTATCAAAAAACCCTGCTGACCACCAGACGCACGCTGAAACTGTCAACAAAGCGCTTGCAAACAGCCAAACTGTCAGCCAATGGCTGAAGAAAGGCAAGAGCATTCGCACCGCAGAAGAATTAACCAGAGGAAGGCAGTTAATGGTTATGGGCGCAGTTGAGCTCAGAGACGCCTCTAAAGAGATTAAACTTGCTCAAGGCGACATAGCTAAAGAATACAGGTACCGAGCTCTTGTGGCTAAACAGGCGGCCTTGTTCCATGCGTTTACAGGCGCAGCAAATGAGACTGGTCGAGCATTGAACGCACTGAAGATCACGATTGGTACTGATGATCGGATGATGGAGCAGATGAAAGTCGCCATGCTGCAGATGGGTGGCACCAACACAACTCAAAAGATGGCTGATGCTATCTTGAGCCTCGGTGATGATCTAGGCAGGATCACAGACTTTGCCGTACAGAATAAATACAAGCGTAAGACTCAAGCGATCAATGAATGGATCAGCGCGAGTCACTTATGGCAACCGACCACCCATATTGCAAACCAAGTTGGCAATATAGCTTCAACCTTGACTGGTGTTGGTGAGCGATACGCAGCGTCATTCATAGGCAAGGGCAGAGATATGATGTGGAAGAATGCAGGCGGTGAAGGTGTTGTTGATCGCGTTATGTTGCAAGAAGCGAACGCGATGATGCAGGCATTGATTGAGGGCATGGTTAGTGCTCCGAAGATATTTGCTAAGGCATTTCGCGACGCTGAAAAGAATCCAGACTTTCTTATGAGCAAGGGTGCCGTTAAGGTTGATGGATATTTTAAGCCATCTATCTCAGCAGAGAACTTGCTTGGTGAGAATATGAACTCACCTTGGGGCAAGATGATTGACGCCTTGGCACCTTGGATGATAAGAACGCCATTCAGGATGCTCGGCGCAGCAGATGAAGTCTACAAGGTGATAAATTACAATATGCAGTCGTATGCTCACTCGCGCCGGTCAGCATTTCAAGAAGGGCTTGAGTACGGCAGCGAAGAGTACACCGCGAAAGTACATAAGATTCTGTCAGGCGAAGATGAGGTTTACTCAGGAGTAGTTAATGACGCCGCAATTGATTATGCGGAGTTCAACACATTCACTAACGGCCTCACAGACGAGTTCAGCCAAAAGGTGCAGTCAGCAGCAAGCTCGACACCGTTCATAAAAATGTTCTTACCTTACGTCAGAACGCCCACCAACATTGTGAAGTTCGCTACAGAGCGTACATTCTTGGCCCCTGCGACAAAGCAGTGGAGAGATCAGTGGAAAAAGGGTGGTGCCGAGCGTGACATAGCAGCCTCAAAGGTGGCGCTTGGTTCTACGATTCAGGCCGGTGTTCTCCTCGCAATGCTTAATGTCGAGCAGGTTAAGACCTCTAGTGGGGAGACCGTTGAGGTACCACGACCACTAATTACCGGCGCTTACCCAAAGAGCCGGGCGCAACAGAAGATCTGGCAACAGAACGGCATACAGCCGTGGTCATTCTATCGCAATGATGCGTATCACGCATACAATCGAGCAGATCCAATTGGTATGCAGATTGGTATGATGGCGCAGGGTGTCGCTACAGCTCAATCGTTCAACGATCCGTCTGCGCGTGAGACAGCTTGGATGGCTGTCGCGGTAGGGCTTGGCGAATATTACTCTGACAAAGCATACTTCAGAAGTCTTGGCGACATGTTTAACTTGTTTGATGGCAGAAACTCGTCTGCAGACAACTTCAATCGCCTCGTTGGACAGAAGGTAGCGTCGTTCGTGATTCCGAGCCACTTATCGTGGTTGGCTAAGGCAACCGACAATGGGTTCGTAGCTACAACTGAATCAAAGAATGGCACCCTGTCAGAGCATAAGTTCGGAACGCCTGAAGAGCTTGATAAGTTTATGGAGAAGAATCCTGACGCCTCAGTCAGCACTCACCCAATGATGCGTGAGACTAAGACGTCCGGCATGATGAATAACATCATCAAGCAATTGATGAAGCGTTCGCCACTGCACCGTAAAGATCTAAGGGCCAAGGTGGATCTGTATGGCAATGACGTCATCATGGATAGCTTAGATTGGCACGCTTACAACATGAGTGGATCTCGCATGTCTATGATTGAACACAACGATGTGCTGTCGAACGAGTTGTTTGAGCAAGGAATGGGATTCACTGCACCAACAAGTAAGTTGACGTTCTATGTTGAGCAGTACGGTAGGTCTATTGACCTTGATCTCGTGGCAGTTGATCCCGACGGAGAGATGTACTACCAGTGGCAGAGAACTGTCGGCAAAGAAAGATATAAGCTGTGGAGCGCAACCATACGCACGCAGAAGTACGAGGACAGCCGAGAGGGCAGTGACGAGGTTCGCGTAGGTCGAAGATACTGGTTGGCAAGAGATGCTCGGATCGGCAGAGATAACGCCGCAAAGAAGTTTCGTGACCGATATGCTAGAGAACTGAACGAAGCAGGTGTAAAATTACTGGAAAGTGGTGGTGGATCGCTTCAAAAGCCATTCACCGGCAACAAGAAATCTGACCGGCTTGAAAACAACCCATCACTATAAGGCGATACTATGACTATCAGCACACAGAACAACAAAACCACCTTAGTCGGAAACGGATCGAATAAGACGTTTGCATTTACTTTCAAGATATTTGCCACGTCGGATGTCGCGGTCTACGTCGATGACGTTCTAACGACTACTGGCTTTACTGTTTCCGGGTTGGATAATGATAGCGGTGGCAACATCGTATTCGCTGTCGCACCGGCAAGCTCAAAGACGATCACCATGATCCGCTCTATTGAGTACACGCAGGAAGCTGATTACGTCGAGGGTGACCCGTTCAGCCCTGACGTACACGAGCGACAGCTAGATCGTCAAGTGATGATGAATCAGCAGTCCAAAGAAGTGATTGACAGATCCATACAGATGCCTGCCTCTGAAACTAACGGAGTTATATTGCCGTCAAGCGCCTCTCGTGCATCGAGGGTATTGTCTTTCGACAGCTCTGGTGATCTTGAAGCAGGGCCATTAACTCAGGACGTGCAAGCCGTTGCTGATAACGCGACAAATATAAACGCAGTTGCAGCTAACGCGACAAACATTAATTCAGCCGTTGCCAATTCTTCCAACATTAATTCAGCCGTTGCCAATGCCGCAAACATTAACTCTGCGGCGGGTAACTCAGCTAATATAACCGCAGCAGTTGCTAATGAGACAAACATCAATGCTGCAGTAGCGAACGCTACAAACATTAATGCAGCGGTTGCTAATGAGACAAACATCACAGCAACGGCTGACAATCAATCCAACATTAATACCGTTGCAGGCATTGCTGCCAATGTAAACTCTGTTGTAGCTAATGAGACAAACATAAACGCGACAGTAGCAAACGCAGCAAACATTAACACCGTTGCAGGCATTTCCACAGCCGTAACCAATGTAAACAACATAGCTTCAGACGTTAGTGCCGTTAATACCAACGTAGGAAATATAACTGCGGTATCAACAAACAGCGTCAACGTCAACCTTGTCGCAAACAACATTGGCGAGATTTCTGATGTAGCAACAGCACTGGCCTCTCTTGATGAGTTGACTGATCCAGACGGATGGACTAACAGTGAGGACACTTGGGTTTATGTTAACGCTAACAAATTTAAGATAGTTGACCTCGATAGGTCTACACAGCTTCAAGCGGGAACAAAAATACAACTAACGAACTCTACCGTAAAGTATCGCTATGTCGCGTCAGTTGCGGTTGTTGTGGGGGTGTCTACTACTGATACACAGGTGACTCTGCTAGCTAATGCAGGAACCGCTTTGGCTAACTCAGCAATCACCCTACCCAAGTATTCACATCAAGATACCCCTATTGGGTTTCCTGATTGGGGTAGTGGCGACCAGAACTCAGCACTAGCAGTAGAGGTTGCGGCAAATGTAGCTAAACTTGCAGGCATTGAGGTAGGTGCGACTGCTGACCAAACTAACGTAAGTGGCACAGCAGCTACAGTAACTAATGCAGCACAACCCGCTATAACTAGCGTAGGGGTACTTACAAGCCTTGCGGTAAGGGGAGGCGGCGACATAGAAACCAATACAGCAGTCGGCACGAACGCATTAGACGCGAATACTACAGGCGCTAGCAACACTGCAACGGGGTATAATTCGTTAGCAAATAACACTACGGGGTATAATAACGTAGCGACAGGTAAGAGCGCGTTAAATGACAACACTACGGGGCATAGCAATATAGCTTCAGGGGTTACCACGTTAGGTAGCAACACTACGGGTGAAAAAAATACGGCAAGCGGCACTACCGCTATGGCTAATAACACAACGGGCTATAACAACGTAGCCACAGGTTATAGCGCCTTGAGGGATAACACGACAGGGTACGGCAATGTAGCATACGGATACGATGCGTTACATTTCAACACGACGGGCAACATTAACACAGGAGTTGGCTACCTATCGTTACAAGACACCACTACTGGCGGTGCTAACTCAGCGCTCGGCTCTTATTCTTTGCGGAACAATACGACAGGCGATTACAATGTAGCGTTAGGCAACGATACATTGAATGTCAACACAACAGGAACTACTAATACGGCTGTTGGAGTTAGCGCAATGAGGGAAAATACCACGGGCGGCTACAACACAGCACTAGGGGGGAACGTACTATACAACAACACCACCGCATCACTTAACGCTGCGGTCGGGTACTTCGCCATGAACTCCACGACTACGGGGTCGTGGAATGCGGCACTTGGAACATACGCGCTAAGGTACAACACGTCAGGCATTTACAATACGGCGATCGGATATAGCGCCTTGAGGGATAACACGACAGGAACGAGAAACACGGCTATTGGTCAGGGGGCGATGCAAAGCGAAACTACAGCAAGCTACAATACAGCAGTTGGTGAATCCGCTATGACCGCCCTTACAACGGGAACAAGAAACACTAGCCTAGGCAGGTATACCTCGTATACCACAACAACGGGCAACTACAACACTTGCATAGGGTACGGCACAAGGCCAACATACGCTACAGATAGTTACGCTATAGGTATAGGCTATAATATATCAGCGGGTGGCGGGTACTGTACGATAGGCAGCGGCGGCTCGGATATTAGAACAGCGCACGGTGTCGCAGCATGGGGTACGGTATCAGATGAGCGATACAAGAAAAACATTGCAGACGCTACGGCGGGTCTGGATTTTGTAAATGCTCTGCGTCCTAGAACTTGGAACTACCGAGAGCTAGGCGACCTGCCTGAAACATTTAGTTCTTATGAAGAAGGTTCAGCTGAAGTCTTCAAAAACACCAAAACAAATCACGGGTTTATAGCGCAAGAAGTGAAGGCCGTAATTGACGCTGATGAGGGCATTAAAGACGGTTTTGTCCTGTGGGGTGAGCGCGATGATGGTTCTCAAGAATTAGCAGAAGCAGCGCTGATACCAGTATTAGTAAAAGCAATCCAAGAGTTAACAGCTCGAATTAAAACTTTAGAAGAAGGGTAGAACAATGAATGAACTAACAGTAGAAGAAATCGCACAACACTATAGCGCAGCAATGGATAGTGTTAACTTAATCGTAGAGCTAGAGGCTAAGGCCACGCTGACTGAAGAAGAAACCGATGCAGTGTCACGCAACAAAGAACATTTAGGCATCATGCTTGCGAAGGATTACTGGACAACTGAAGACCTAACGCCCTTATCGAATGCTGCATAATTAAATAGCGAGATCGAAGACAATGACTATCAACGTCACGGATGCGGGGTTTAAAGTCGCTGCAATTTCTATGGGGGCATTGAACGCAATCAGCCTGTTCCTGCTTGCGGTTATCTTTTCGGATATTGACGCACTGGAAGCTAAGGACGCGGCTCAAACTCAGTATAATGTTGAGACATACGCCCGGCGCGACGATGTTGAGCTTGATGTAGATCGGATACTTTCTGCCATCAAAGACCTGTCGGATAAATTAGACGCAATTTAGCCATGAACCTAAGCCCACACTTCACCCTTGACGAGTTCGTCCGTAGCGATACGGCTGAGCGCGAGGGTATAGATAACACGCCTAGTGATGCGGTCATTAAAAACCTACACCGGGTGGCTTATACTTTGGAGATAGTCAGGCTTGTGCTTGACGCACCAATCTATATATCGAGCGGGTACAGGTGTTTAGCCTTGAACCGCGTACTCGGATCTGACGACACGTCTAAGCATGTCGAAGGCTCGGCGGTTGACTTTAGGGTGAAGGGCTATACCCCTGAAGAGTCAGTCGAGAAGATCAGGAAAATAGTTGGGTTCAACACACTCATTCAAGAGTTTGGAAGGTGGGTACATTTAGACCTATCTTACGACCTTGAGCACACGGTTTTATTGGCACAAAAAGTAAACAACGAAACGCACTACACGGAGATATGATATGAGCATTCTAAATAAACTTGACGGCATTCAGAAGGGTTGGAAGCGACACAGTACGAGCGCTGTATTCTTGGCTCTCACCGGCGCGTTCGCCACGAAAGGCATTGACCTGTCTTTGTACGTTGAGTCTGCCGAAGCTGTCTACGCTTGGATGAGTACGGGCTATGCAGGCATCATGATTGGTCTAAAGCTAATAGCTGACCGACGTGCAGCATGAGATTAACGGTAATATTCCTCGCCGCATTAATAGCGGGTTGTTCCGGGATGACGATCAAGGAACCAGTGTTCGACAAGAATGGTGACGTCGTCAAGAACATGTTTGGAGGCATCGCCTACCGCAAAGAGCGGCTGTCAAGAACCGCTGTCATCACGCAGGCGGCAGCGCAAAAGTCAATTGCAGCGTCTCAAGCGGTCAAGCAGAAAGAGGGCCAGTGCTCACAGATAATGTCTAAGACCCCCGGCACAGCGCAGGGAGAGTCAGAACAGTTTAGAGCGTTCAGTGCGTGCATATCGCAGCAGTCTACGAGTGAGCTCGTCGCTGTCGCATTGGGCCGCCCAAGATCTGACGTTGAAGCTATTGAACAGAATACTGCAGCGGCAATCAGGATAACTGAAGAGAACCAGACGGCCCGTACAGGCATGATAGGTAAGTACGCCTCTGGTGGATTATTGTCTCTTGAGCTTGGTCGAACCGTCCGTAATGGTCAGAACGCACAAGCAGCACAAAGCATATCAGCCGGTGAGAACGCAGGCGACATAACAGCCAACATCGAATCGAATCAGACAACCACATCTAGCTCCGGCACCGCCGGTCAGGGTGCAGGTGGTGAGAGCGGTTCAGGCACTGGTGGTGACTCTGTTGCCGGATCATCCACAACGACGAGCGGTGATCAGTTCATCGTAGGCCGCAACATCACGAGCTACGATACCGCAGTCAGTGATAACGGAAGAGCGATGATCGACACTAATACGTCACAGATACTAGAGCCGAACGCGAACGGTGCCGTCAATCAAGGCGTCAACATAGATCAGCAACCGATCATGCCCGGCAACACCGGCAACCTATCGAACGATCCAACGAACGGTAGTAATAACGGAACCTTCTAATAGTGGCCGTATCAATGCGAAGTAAACCAGTTCTGATAGTTCACGGGATCGCCACGGACGGTGGTTCTTTATATTTGTTCGGAGAAAGGCTAGGGAGGCTCGGTTATGACGTTCGGTATTACCATTACGAAAAAAGACACTTCTGGTCATACTGGCGTAAGTCGAGCCTGCTTCAAGACGGTGGTAGCCTGCTACACTTCAAGGAATACGAAGAAGGAATGGATGTGGTCGCTCACTCTAACGGTCAACTGGTAGTACAGTCGGCGGTGGATCAAGGCGCCAAGTTCGGCAGGGTGGTGATATTCTCAGGAGCAGGCACGTCCGATAAGTTTGCTTGGCCTGCAGGCAGTATGGAGCAATGTCACTGGTTCGTAAATACAAAGGACAAGGCTGTATGGTGGGGGGCGTTACTTCCGAATCATGTGTTCGGCAAAGCAGGCAGGATTGGCTATGCAGGAGTTCACGACCTACGGCACAAGAACCACAAATACATATATGGAAAGCTGTTCAATATAAACCACTCATTCTGGTTCAGCGAGTGGTCAGACAAGATGATAAGTATTGTTCACGGCCTATTCTCTAAGCCATGAAATACAACAGGAAGCTGTTCAAGTTCAACTCAAGACAGGCGCGTAAGCTCATCCTTGGCAGGCTCGGCATTCACTGGAAGGGTGACATACTGCTACTAGATAACTACAACGGCAAGATGCTCAGCAACCGACTCGATAAGTGGGATTCCGAGCATGTAGTGCCGCTATCCTTAGCGTGGAGATCAGGGTTTGAAGAGCAATACCTTCTGGATAAGAAGTCAGCCATGACTAGGATGAAGCAGTTTGCCAACGAAGAGAGAAACCTGATACCAGTGGCAGCGGGTAGTAACCGTAGCAGGGGATCGAATTCTCTGTGGAACTGGCTACCATTGAACACACACTACATCCCGATAAGGAACGCGCTAGTTCGTAGTATGTATGCCGACTACGGGTTGAAGTTAACTAAGACTCAACAGTGGGCAATGGATTGGTCTGACGCTAAGATTCTAGTCAAGTATAAACATGGGATCAGAATGAACGGCGTTAGAGCTTGGTTGATTGACAAGGGCCTGCACCGAATCCTTATGCCATAGGTGGACTGATAAGG
>Ga0307994_1000422_pt1 | contig 30002 bp, 29 predicted proteins | sample EllFjometagen261_FD_203171 | JGI IMG/M metagenome (GOLD analysis project Ga0307994, IMG submission 203171) | Marine microbial communities from Ellis Fjord, Antarctic Ocean - #261 | ecosystem: Environmental > Aquatic > Marine > Unclassified | place: Southern Ocean | collected 2014-11-02 | reverse complement strand
TTCGTTGCGGTACTATCAAACCACAGGCCTACGCTGGTGGTATCAATGCCAATAGGCGCAAGAATTTTGTTGACGAGATATTGATGCGCGGTCTGACTGGTTGTTCTTGCCAAGATGGGGGATAGTAGATGCGTGTTGGCATTTGAATATCTGAATAGGCTGTCAGGGGTACTTTCTAATGGCAAATTAATGGCGTGTAGCGTCTGATCCGCTGCAAAGAACACCTCGGTCCCCGACGCGTACCCTGAGCGCATTTGCAACACTTGTTTTAGGGTGATATCCGCTTTGTCAGTGTTCTGCCACTCCGTAATGATATCACTGACATTTATGTCTACAGACGCTATCAGCCCCTCGTCTATTGCAACGCCAATGGCCGCGCTGTAAAAGCTTTTTGCGACCGACCAGCTGGTGCCATAGCTGTCCTTGTCGTATCCGTCCGCATAGCGTTCGCCAATAGTGAACCCATTTTTGCTGATCAGCACCGATTGTATCGCTTGGTCGGTGAAGATGAAATTCAGTATGGCATCCACGCTTGCTTGGTCAGTATTCACTGCGTCTGGGCTAACCCGTCTCAAGTCCCAATTCCGGCTAAAATCTAATGTAATGACCCCATCGATCGGTCCTGTACCCGCCTGATCTTCAATGTGCGTGGTGATGGTGGTGTCGAGGTCATAGCTGATATTGGGCGTGAAGGTCATTGCCGCCAGCGCCGTGTTCACATTGGCTGCTATGTCAGTCATGGTCCAGACGCCGGTGCCGGCATCATAAGTGTTGCCAGCACCACTGGTGGTCAGTACGCCGGCATTGACATCATTCAGTGTCAGGGTGGCTGTCAGCATATCGCCAGTGTCGACATCAGCGATCACAATGTCATCGATGGCAACGCTGGTGGCGCCTTCCGTGTAAGCGGCGGTGCTGGTCAGATTGGTCGCGGTGGGCGGATCGTTGCTCGCTGCAGGCTCAGGGGTTGACGCGTTGACGCTGGTGGCACTGTTATCCGCTATCGGCGGCGCTGTGGAGTTGCTGCCGCCACCACATGCAGTAACGGTGAGTAATAACCACGTAAGCAGGATGTACTTGATTCTCGTCATTTTCTTACTCTTTACGTGAAATAGACCGCACGCTTTACACCCGCTTAGTTTCTAAGCATTTTTCGCCGGCATTAGTCGAAACAGATCAAGCCTTAGGACAGATCGGAGGACAAGAATTATAAACCACGTTTTCCGAAGAACGATCATGTATGGTGATTGCTGATGATCAGAATATCAAGCAATCATTCATTAGTGCCTTGACAACACAATGGGCTCAATGGTGCTAACTGACGATTTTGAGGTGCCAGCTTAGAAAGCCTTCCGGTAAAAATCTTGGTCATATTTACTACAACTTTTCCGACATGTAGGAGGCAAAAAAAGTGCACGCAGAGAAACAAAAAGAAATGCTAGAGCGCTTACGAATCCATTTGGCGAACGGCACAACCGATCTGTCGCCTTACAGCTTGGAGGTACCTGCATCCCACTATGTCAGCGAAGAGCAGGCAGCTTTGGAAGTTAAAGTAATGTTTAGGCAACGCCCCCTACTTGTTGCACTTACTCCGCAGATTCCAAATCAGGGTGACTATCTGACACATGAGGTCGTCAATACAAGCTTGCTAATTGTCCGGGATAAATATGGGCTCGCTCGAGCCTACATTAACGCCTGTCGACATCGTGGCGCCCGGATTGCCGAAGGCAAGGGTAGCAAATCATCTTTTTCTTGCCCTTTTCATGCTTGGAACTGGGGACTTGATGGCAAAATAATTGCACGCCCCAATAGTCACGACGGATTCTCAGCGGGTGACGACCGCTATGACCAGCTTGCCGAAGTATCGTGCTTTGAAACAGATGGCTTAATCTTTGTTTTACTTGAAGGTGATGATATCGAGAGCAAGGTGTATGCGCTGTTAGGTGGAGCTCTCACTGACATCGCTAATTACAACATTGAGGAAACACGATACATCGACAGTCGAACGATTGAGTTACCATGTAACTACAAGTTCTTCATCGACGGCTTTGCTGAGACCTATCATATTGCACCACTGCACAAAAACACTATCAGCCCCTATTACTATTCGACCTCAACACTCACTGAGCAAATGGGTGAAGTAGTTCATCTGGTATCGCCAAGAAAAACAATTGAGAAAGAGTTCCAGAAGCCGGAAGCTGAGCAAGGCGCAATACTGCCATATTGCACAACTGAATATATTTTGGCGCCCAATGTCTTACTCACTCATCAGGTAGATCACATTCAATTTTGGACTGTTTACCCAGTTGAGGGGGCAAACCGTTGCCGTGTTGAACTCAATGTTTTTTGGCCTAACCCAATGGACGAAGACGCGGAGCGCAAGGCTAAACTCAACGTAGACCTTGTTTGGCAGGTCACAACGGACGAAGACTTTCCTCAAAGCGTTTCAATACATAGCAATCTTGTAAGCGGCGCATTGCCAAATCTAATTTTTGGCCGCAATGAACCAGCGCTTATCAGCTATCACCAGAACATCGCCAAAGCTATTGGCAGTGATCGATTGATTCCTCTTTATGAGGATCAAGATAATTGAGTTAACGGCTTAATCGCAGAAGCGCCTAAAAGTTGAGGTGGAAGATAGTAACTATAAACCACATTTTCCGAAGAACGATCATGTATGGTGATTGCAGATGATCAGTTTTAGTGCAAATCTGTGGCTTCATTCGACAAGCGTAGGCTTGCATATTGCACCTTACTTATGCACCCTAAAACTAGCTGTTGGCGTGTTCATGGCATCCTTATTCGCACTAAAATAAAGTAGCCCGATTGGATACATCGTAAGCTCATCGCCAAGTGCACAACTGTTTAATGGAATTTTCAGCCGTTAGCAATCTCTTAAACACTGCTGGCGACACATTACCCAAAGCGACATTTGTGAGAGCACTTTATGTTGAGCGCGACGTATAAAAAATATCCCACTAAGACCCGAATCAAAACCCTTTGTGGGTGCACGGTCATGGCTATGATCTCCGGTTGCGGGGGTGGCGGTGCTAGCGGGTCAAACGTCACCAGTACAAACGCCCCTGTCATCGACAATAAACCGCCTTCGGCTGTCATTGACTCATTAACTCCTGACTACATCGCCGGTAGGGCTGTAGAACTCACATCAGCATCGAGCACCGATGAGGATGGAGACACGCTATCCATAGAGTGGCAGTTCGACTCACCAAGTGGGAGTTATGCCGCACTCAAGGAAGTTGGCACCAATGTCGTGGAATTTGAGCCAGATATGGCCGGCACATTTACGATCCGGCTTGAAGTCACTGACGGGAGAGGTGGCATAGATCGGGCTTCGCTTGATATTACTCCATCGCTACCAACGCCGGACGCCTTACCCTTCTTTACAAGCTCAGCTCCTCCTACACCAGCCATAAAAGATCGGACCGACGCTGTTCGTCTGCTGTATCAGGGTACTTTCGGGCCAAGAGACGGCGATATTGACGCAGTGATTCAGCAGGGCGCCGCTGCCTGGTTCGAGGAACAGATCACTATGGATCTGCATTCTTACACCAGTGCCTGGGAATCAATAGCCGCTGATTTCGACGACATTGACAGTGGTGAAAACGCTAATTTTAGGCAGCTGAGCCACGAGACATTTATGCTTAACGCCCTCTCCAGTCCAGATCAGCTCCGTCAGCGGATGACCTACGCATTAAGTCAGATGTTTGTGATTTCAGATCGGTTTGATTTCGCAGGCCACGATGAATTGATGATGGGTTACGCAGACACACTGCATCGCAATGTGTTTGGAAACTACAGAGATTTGCTTCGTGAGGTAACGTTGCACCCGGCGATGGGAATGTTTCTCGCCATGCTTGGCAATGAAAAAGCAGATCCCGAAAGAAACATTCGGCCCGACGAGAATTTTGCCCGAGAAGTGATGCAGCTATTTACAGTAGGCTTGCAGCTTCTTAATCAAGACGGCAGTCCGATAATTGATCAAACGACAGGCCTACCGGTACAGACCTATAGTCCCGCAGACGTACAAAACTACGCCGCAGCTTTCACTGGCTGGTATTTTGCAGACCAACCATCTTACAAATTTGGCAACAGCTTTCACTCCGTTGAATGGCAAGAGCGGCTGGCTCCGATGGCTCCCTACGAAGATTTTCACCAAAGAACGCAAAAGAAACTTTTACGCAATTACTATGTGCCGGCAGGGACATCCGCGACAGAGAGTCTTGAGACTGCACTTGACAGTTTGTTTTATCATCCAAACTTAGGACCTTTTGTCGCTCGTCACCTGATCAAGAACTTTGTTACGAGCAATCCATCGGCAGATTATCTAGCACGCGTGGTTGCAGTTTTTAATAGCAACGCAGACGGAGAGCGCGGCAACTTGTCGTCAGTGGTACAGGCCGTGCTATTCGACCCAGAGGCCCGTAAAGTACCGTCGGAGCAATCGAAATACTTTGGTAGAGTTAAGGACCCTCTTTTAAAGTTTGTCAATTTTAACCGCCTGTTCAATGTAGGAAGTTATCGGGAAAACAATAACTATTTAGCAAACCGACCAAGCCAAACTTTTTTAGGCGCACATAGCGTGTTTAATTTTTATAGCCCCACATACACGCCCAACGGTCAATTTTCTGCTCTGGGGCTAGTAGTGCCTGAGCTTCAAGTAATTACACCCGAAACCATCGTCTCTGATGCCTCTCTGGTGGCTTACTTATCAACTCGAGAACAACTTACTTATTGGAACTCCACCAACCCGTCAGACGAATTTACAGAGCATTTGACCTATGCAGTTGTGCACGACTTAGCACCACTTATGGATCGACTGGAAACTTCAGACCTAAGCGCGGTCATCGACTTCGTCGACGAATATATGACGCAAAGGCAACTCTCTATGTCGATGAAAAATGAGCTGGAAACGTTTTTCTCGCCCAAACTACAGCAAATACTCTCTGCTGATTACTTTCAATCGGAAGAGCATCGAATTGCCGATATTCACGGATTATTGGGCAGCTTGATCTATCAGATTTCATTAACCCCAGAGTACTCACAGCAAAAATAGGGAATACTGACAATGAATCGAAGGATCTTTTTAAAGTCTGGGTTTGCCTCATTCGGTGTTTCGTCCAGTAATTTGTTTTTAGGGTCGGGTCTTGGGCTGCTCAGCAACCTGGCGGCGGCCAGCAGTTCGACGCCAACTGACTTCAAAACCCTTGTTATGGTTTTTCTGCATGGAGGCATGGACTCGCTCGGTTTAATTGTGCCTTCACAAAATGACCCCTATGAGCGCTACAAAAATATCCGACAGAATCTTGCTTTTGAGCAAGACGCACTCATTGATTTCGGGCTGGCTGACTTCGGCGCACCGGTCTTCTGTCAAAATATGGCGAATCTGTATCAGGGTGGCAAGCTCGCTTGGGTGGCCAATGTTGGCCCACTTCGTCAGCCAACGACAAAGCAAATGATCGAGCAAAATGCCAATGCCATGCCTATATTCATCGGCTCACATAACTCTCAGGTTAATCTTTGGCAGAGTGGTGGCATGAATCCCAATGCAAGAGAGGGATGGGGAGCTAGGATGTTGGAGCTTATGCAGCTGCAATCAGCGGCCATTACCCCCAATATCTCTTTAGATAAATCGCAGCTTTTTACTTCGACGTTGAACATGCCGACATTTACCGTGGACCCTCGGGGCGTGAGCAATATCCCACGAATCTATGACGAAAATATGGTTCCTGATGAACAAGCCCTATTTTATGGCCTTCAAGATCACCAGCGTACCAACCTCCTGGGGCTGAGCTTGCGACCCGAAATATCCGCACGCTCGAGAGCTCAGCCGAGCTTGGCGCAATATTGACAAATACAAACGGCACGTCCGTCATGTATCCGTCTACCACTGGACATGCTGCAAGCAACTTTCAACAGCAACTTAAAATGGCCGCCCGCTTAATTGAAGCAGCACCAAGCCTGAATCAAAATCGACAAGTCATCATGGTTCAACTGCATGGTTTTGACACTCATGACAATCAGGACAGAGATCTTCCATATCTAGTGTCTGCATTATTTGAAAATCTAGAGTCATTTCAGAACGACATTGAGGCTCGAGCGGTGGATCAGCGTGTAGTGACCTTTAGCCAGTCCGACTTTGGACGTACACCTACGATTAACGCAAATGGCACTGACCATGGCTGGGGCGGCCATTACTTTGTCATGGGATCGTCAGTGAAGGGTGGTCAGTTAATTGGTGAAGTCCCCGCGTTCGACGTTGAAACCGATAAAATGCTCTACAACTTGTCGATTCCCGATATAAGCGTTGAGCAGTACGCATCTAACTTGGCTAAGTGGTTTGGCTTGAGTCAGTCAGATACTCTTGAGGTGTTCCCTGGCTTGGCTAACTTTGACGCCGTGGATTTTGGCCTGTTCCACTAAACAAACTGCTCTGAAGATAGTAATTATAAATCACATTTTTCGAAGAACGATCATGTATGGTGATTACTAATGATAATTCAAATTTAAGACACTGTGGCGTGGTGATCCTTTAGAGGTCAATGACTGTAATGGTTCTGGTCTGATGGCTTACAGACGGCCGTATTGATTACTTAGGAAACTAAAAGATCGGCAGTCACACCACTTAAATAAAATTGCGACACACATATAAAAGCTCTCACATCATCAACGTAATCGCCTACAGGACGAGAAGGTGAACTCCCCCGCTACGTTAGCTGACGTCTGTCCCAACCTCGATATGCGCTTGACTAATATCAATGCATGGCAACACCCAGACACCGGCTGATTGATCCCGACTATCCCATGCACTATCACATCGTCTCGCGGTGCGTGCGCAAAAGCTGGTTGTGTGGTGTTGATCGACTCGCCCGCAAAGACTATGAACATCGTAAAGATTGGCTCGAGCAGCGCATGTTGCATCTGGCTCAGCACTTCTCTGTCGCCATTGATGCCTTTGCTATCATGAGCAATCACTTTCATTTGGTTGTGTATTTCGATCCACAGGAAAGTTATCGATGGTGCGATGAGGAAGTTGCAGAACGCTGGTTGCGAGTGTTTCCCCCGGGACAACCGACATGTCTGAATCTGATCACACAACGCTGTTCGAGCTGCACCGCGAGCTGATGTTGCTATCACCCGAACGCTTGTTAAATGCCCGAGAGACCTTGGGCTCGCTGTCGATGTTCATGAAGCATCTGAAGCAACCCATTGCTTATCAGGCCAATCGGGAAGATAGGTGTTCAGGGCATTTCTTTGAAGGGCGATTTTATTCAGGCGCACTGCTTGATGAGAATGCGGTAATTGCTGCCATGGCTTATGTTGACCTCAATCCAATACGCGCCCGCATCACACAGCATATCGAACAGTACAAGGCAGCGTCTGGCCATACGCGCGCACGTCTCGCAAAGAACACGCCCGCACGCTTGAAAGACGCTGTGCAGCCTTTGGTGTCGGGCCTTAACCAGGAAAGGCCTGCGCTCAGCATCAGTTTAGAAAGGTTTCTTAATATCCTGAAACAATGTGAAATCGAATACAACGAACCTGCTTCTAAAACCAAAACGAGTCGGTGGTACAACCGCATTGCTTCACTTAGGAAAAGACAACGCGCTTTTGGTACTGCGAATGAACTATCTGCTTGGCGAACAGACCGCGGTTGGTCTACGACCGGTACGCCCTTGCCTGCTGATTAACAATCAGTGCTTTTTTTGTGTTGTTGATGGGAATATCTAGCGAACGAAGTAGATATTATTTGAAGTTTATCTAGCTTGACGAAAACTTTCCGATCGACTCACTTCAATTTACAACTAGCCAACGACATCATTATGGCGATAAGACTAAAGCGTGTGTCCATATATAGTTTTTGAAGGGCGATTCTATTCAGGTGCACTGCTTGATGAAAATGCGGTGATCGCTGCCATGGCTTATGTCGATCTCAATCCCATACGTGCACGTATCACGCAGCATATCGATGAGTACAAGGCAGCCTCTGGCTATACACGCGCACGGATCGCGAAGAACACGCCCGCGCGCTTGAAAGACGCTGTGCAGCCTTTGGTGTCGGGCCTTAACCAGGAAAGGCCTGCGCTCAGCATCAGTTTAGAAAGGTTTCTTAATATCCTGAAACAATGTGAAATCGAATACGACGAACCTGCTTCTAAAACCAAAACGAGTCGGTGGTACAACCGCATTGCCTCACTGAGAAAAAGACAACGCGCTTTTGGTACTGCGAATGAATTATCTGCTTGGCGAACAGACCGCGGCTGGTCTACGACCGGTACGCCCTTGCCTGCTGATTAACAATCAGTGCTTTTTTTGTGTTGTTGATGGGAATATCTAGCGAACGAAGTTGATATTATTTGAAGTTTATCTAGCTTGACGAAAACTTTCCGATCGACTCACTTCAATTTACAACTAGCCAACGACATCATTATGGCGATAAGACTAAAGCGTGTGTCCATATATAGTTTTTTAGCTTTGTCTTTTTTATCACACAACCCCGGAACAGATTCACCAGTAATCACTTAGATAATCTTGAAAAAGACAAAGTTATTTCTCCGTCATCGTATCAAATAGTTCAGCAGCGCTAGCACCAGATATAAGTAGAAAAATATTACAAATCATCACTCATAGATTCTTGTTGGTTTTTTAACAATAAGACTTCATAACTAGGCGATGTGTATAGCAAGATTGCACTTTGAATATAATTTTCATCTGAAAAAAGTTTTAGCAAAACAGTATTTTCATCATAAGCTAAAAATGCCTCCCTATTTGGCAAAGCATCAACTGCTTCAAATTCTTTCTGAGTTGATGAAGAAGAAGGGCTACCATATTTCTTAGACAGCCCGTTCATTAGTCCGATAGCAACATCAACAGAAGGCGCTATGTAAAATCTCAAAAATTTATCATCTATAAAAAACATGCCCGCCTCGACTGCTGCGCCCCCAAACATGAAATCATCACAGCCATAAAATTCTACCCCAACCTGACCAGACTCAAGCTTTTCTAAAGTGCAAACATTACTCGAAATAATTTGTTTTTTTGACATTCCAAATTTTAGATCTTTATAGCCGTCAACAGCGCCCGCTATTTGAGACATAGACATTGCGCTAAATAGGACAGCTAAACATATCAATTTTCCGACTTTCATTTTTACTCACCCTCTTAGCCTTAACTCATTCTTGATGCTTCTATCGAAAGATGCCGCACCTAACTACTTGTTCTAGTGCGACGGCCTAGTATTCTTTTGGTGCTTATAACCTTTGGAAATACTAAACCCTTCCTGCTTTTTTTCAATTAAAAAAATTTACGGCACTTTAGTACCAAGGCCCCAGTAAACCAACCTGCACCAGATCAAACCAAGGACGATCTCTGGTTACAAAAAGTTACGTGAAGGAGAAAGATATTTACAAAAGTAATCCGCCTCGCAATTAATAAATAATAGTTGGTTGCTTTTTGAGTCGCAGAACTTTTCATATCGCCAATTTAGTAGCTCGCAGCGAAGTCTGAGCAGTCTGTGCAGTCTGTGCAGTCTGTGCAGTTTGAGCTGGCCCTGAAAACTAACCGACTATAGTGAGAATCTCCCTACATGCTCTTCCGGACAATCCCTTGAATTGGCCGTCAAAAGACACTACTTTAAATTTAGCTAAAACCACCCTCACATACTAAGGCAATCGTATATGTCCGAAGAATCTATTCAGCTGTTACTTTCAGCGCTCACATCTCTTTTCTTTCTTGCCCTAGTAATCTTATCTATATGGAAAGGTATCAATGTAGTACCTCAATCTGAAGAACACGTCGTCGAGCGGTTTGGGAAATATACACGCACCCTCAATGCTGGCCTTAACTTTATCATTCCTTTTCTGGATCGCGTTGCCCACAAGACTTCAATACTTGAACGTCAACTACCGGAATTTGTTATCAGTGTGATAACGAAGGACAACGTAGAAGTGCAGCTAAAAGCAACCGTATTTTATCGTGTTACAGAAGCGGCCCAATCAGTGTATCGGATTCAGAATGTAGACCGGGCGTTAGATACTGAAGCGACGTCCATTGTTCGATCTGCTGGAGGGAGGCTAGATTTGGACGCCTTGCAATCATCCAGGGAATCGATGAACCAAGAAATCGCTACAAATCTACAAAAAAAGGCAGGAGAGTGGGGCTTGGATATAACGTCCACTGCTATTACCGACGTGGTTGTCGATGATCAAACAAAGGATGCGCAACGCCAACAACTAAACGCTGATCGGGAACGTCGCGCAGCGGTTGCAATCGCCGAAGGGCAAAAAACATCCGTTCAGTTAGCCTCAGATGCAGAACTTTACCAAGCCGAGAAGCAAGCCGAGGCGATACGTATCACGGCTGATGCGGAGGCTTATGCAATCAAGGCAAAGGCAGGAGCAGACGCTGAACAAACGCGGGTTGTGGCTGCAGCCATCGCAGATAACGGGCAACCTGCAATTAACTTTGAAATTGCCAAGCAACAAGTAGCTGCACTTGCCGAGGTTGCATCGGGAGTAAACACAAAAACGATTATATTACCCACGAATATTACTGAAACCCTAGGTTCCATTAGTGGACTCTTAGCGACAATAGACAAGGGGGTTTAGTTTGTTTGAAACAGTTAATTATTGGCTGTTACTGCCCGAAGTGTGGCTGATCGCAGGAATAGTTCTAATAGTCGCAGAACTGCTTCTCGGCTCAGGTTACTTTCTATTGGCGCTAGGTGTTGCCGCGCTAATTTTTTCGGGTTTGGTGCGCCTACAAGAAAAAGGGCTCATCAGTCTATTAGACGATTGGATGGATATCGCTGTTGTATACGGATTGCTGACGCTGGTTTCGATTTTCATTCTAAAGTTTTTTGTTCAAGACAAGACAAAAAATGAAGATATCAACAAATACTAATCTTAGTGATCGTAATTTTTACTGAGAAGTAACAACTGGGAATGGAGCTTTGGTGTCAGAGTGCTATAAATTCCTAATTTGAAAAATGAAAGCGGAGATTTTCTAAAATGAGTCTAACGTTGATATGCGCCAGAGTGATACATAGCTGTTGCACTAGAATAAGTTGTTATGCAAACGAGTCGTGCCGATAAAGTTGAAAATGGAAAACGATAGCTATGAATTCAATGTGGACGAAAAATTACGTCCATCAGTAGAACGGAAATTAACCGGAACTACAAAGACTGATTCAGAAATAGCAGCCCTTTCTTTGCCTGACAATCCACTAATAATTAGATGGTCAATCTTGGCTCTAAGAATTTATCGCCTTGTCGTACCTTCTAGTATACGAAATAGATGTGTGTTCGAACCTAGTTGCTCTCATTATAGCGAAGCTGCAATTCGAAAATATGGCTTTTTTAGTGGGGTTTTTAAGACGGCTAAAAGGCTTCATCGTTGCACGCCAAAAAATGGCGGTTTAGATTTACCATAACAATAAGGAATAATAAAAATGAAGTATAAAGTCGAATCAATTGGTGCAGAGTTTTCAGATAAGGCTATATCAGCATTGGAAAAACGGTTTGAATCTAAAGCATCTGAAGGTTACAAGTTTCACTCAGTGTTTCAAGTTACGAAATCTAGCTGTATGGGTTTTGGGCAAGCTACAACAACAAACTTAGCTGTATATGTTCAAGAGTAGTGCATAAAAATAGAACTATATATGGATACACATTTTAGTTTAGCCCTACATTCTTTCTGACTTGAGTGTTAGTGACAGGCTAGAAAGTGTCTAGCAAATCCTCGGAAGTCCACAAAAGATTTGTTCAGAAGAAAGGGACGCTGAAGAAGGCGTGCATCAAGCAATAGGGACGAACAATAAATCTAATATCCTATTAATGTCACTATAAAAAAAAGAGGTGAACGATGCTAAAAATGATAGGCAGTGTAATTATTGTGTGGGGAGTATTGGATTTCGGCTTAAGTTGGCTGGGCACCGATCTATATTATGAAATTGGGATTCAATTGCCGGCTGTAATTTACTCATACACTGCTTGGATTGCCATGGTTTTAGGTTATGTAATTTATTCTATAGGAGGAGAAAGTACGACAGAAGGAGAAAGTACTACAGAAAAAGATGATAATGAGGTGGGCTATGTAGAACTGGGGGAGTTATCTGAAAAACATATACAGACAGTTTTGGATCTTTTCCTTGGAAACGAGGAGGGTTCTTTTGTTTGTTCAATTTCTGACAGTGAAAATTTATATGTACAGGGATATCGAAATGATGGAGGTGATTGTGTGCTAGAACTTACTGGAAAAGCTAACCTGGCAAATCCCGACATTTTAGATAGTCATAAATATAAAAAATTGATTTTACTTGATTGGGAAGCTCCTCAAGGTGAGAACTTTAATCGTGTAGCAACCGTTAAAGATTGTTTAGATGGTAAAGTTGCAAAACTGTTACTTGAATCGCTAAATATTTTCGATCTATCTGAAGGCCAAATTAACGTTTCCTACGAATTCCAATAGGGCTGGACCTCTCTCACGCATACCACTTCAGGTTGGAGTTCGATCTATCTGCTTACATGATAAGTCTCATTACAATTACAACAATGAAACCTCTAACAACTTTGTAAGCGAGAATAGGAATTGACGTCCTGCTCGGGAGCCAGAAGAGGAGTTTTACTACAGTATCTCTGCGCGCGTTTCACAAAACCTTTTAGTGGCGGTCGCGAGCGTTGGGTCACACCGATATCTGGATCTATTGACTATTAAACCATTAAACCCAAATATGTATGAACCATTATCGATAACAGTTTTGAGCTCTAAATGAGATTGCTTATTGCACCACCTCCTACAAGGGTGCGCGATCTTATCTTTACTGCGGTTTCCTCTCTAACAAGTCCATAAGGGGCTCTCATGCGTGAAATTTTTAGTAACTTCCGGTTTTCCATCCGGAGCGGGTTCAGGAATTACTTTAACTTTGGTGGAAGAACAAACATCTCAGAGTTTTGGTATTTCATGTCTTTTTCCTTTCTAGCTTACGCTGTGGTTTGGCTTATCGACGATTTATTCCTACCACCTCTTATCACTTTAAAAGACCTGCCTTTTGGAAATTTCCTCCCGGGTGGTTATTGGGACGATGAAGTAGGCTTGGCAGTTCTGGCTTATCGCCCGGTTATGGCGATACCTACCCTTTCAGTTACTGTCAGACGGCTACATGATGTCGGTAAAAGTGGGTGGTGGTGTTGGCTTTGGTTCTTACCAGTCGTTGGGTGGTTTTGGCTAATACCTTGGTTAACAAGACCAAGTGCGCAAACTGCCGGTATCGATGGTACATCCGTTCCGTAAGACCATCTATGACCACCATGACCGTGTGCCCACTTGGGCGGAATCATGTGATCAATATCGAGTTGTTGGGCATTCGTTACCGTTCCACCAGTAAAGGGCAGTTCCCATAGACCGCCTGTAACTCTGCACTTCGCGTTCGAATGGTAAGTCACTGGCTTTAGACTATCTCGAATTAGAATCTCAGCTCTAGTGTCCTGGCAGTCACCATCCACATCGCTCCAGTGATACCAGTCATCGCGATTGTACAATGTGGAATAAGTGACACCTTCGCCCTCAGCCTCCTCCATAGCTTCTGCCGTTTGCTTATGGGTCGATAGACAAGGCTCCCTGTGACAATGGTAGTCACCAGCTTTTCAATCCTTATGACCGCCCGTGCTATCGAGTCCACCACCGTGAGCAAATGTGACTGTGCTGTATAGAATAAGCAGAAGTAGTGATATCAAGTTCATCGTCTAATTATAACTAGTCTGCCTTAGCAGTCACGCCACTTAGAGTCATCAGATGGCAGGTGTCGCAGCGAACGCACCCGCATAATCTCAGACTGCCCCACGCCACGCAAGCAGACAACTTCTCAAGGGCTTGTAAGATATTGGTGGGAACGTTCTTTGGCTCCTACGGACCAATTGCCTAGACAGACATATTGTAAATTGCTCTTTATCGCGTTAACTTTTAAACGAACAACAACCAGCTGGGAACTGGAACGATCAAGAAATCACTATTAGTACTTGGCGTGATTACATTTTTCGAATGTTCGAGACATTAGTTTCGGTAATGTGATTTTTTTGAAACGGCGGATTTATACAGCCCTGCGCTTTTGACAACCTAGGAGAGACCCTATGACCAACGAGTCAGCCAGCCAACCTGTTTGCGGAACGTTAATCAACACTTTCTTAGCGCTTAGCCTCACGCTTTTAGCGAGTCTGGGCCAGGCAGAATCCGCCATTAAGGCGAATGATTTACCACCTTGGTTTAAGCCCGAGCTGCAGGTTCATCTTGTCGCGATGGATCTAAATTTTGACCAGAAAACAGAGTTTCGAGAAGGGCTAACAGAATGCTTGAGCGGCCTCCAAGGGATTATTCAGAAAGAAATTCGCAGAGGCGGCGTAGACATCCCAAAACGTATCAAACGCGCAGTCAACCGGCAATATGCCAAATTCGATAAGCGCATGAAGGCAAGCCTTACAGACCCGCAAGAGATGCACTGGACGCAGTACCTCGAAGGACTCAAAGTCGTGATGGTCGCGCAGGCCCGGTAACTGCGACTGCCCAGAGCGAGCGTTTTTCGAGTACCAATGTACCTATAGTCGTAACGCCAATAACGCGCGCCATTGGGTTTGATGAGTAGATAAAGCCCACCTCCATCAGATAACTTTTTTTGTTTATCACTAGGTTTGGACTTCTTAACTTCTGCAATCGTAAGCTTTTGCATTTAGCACTCCATAAATTGACGGTATCAGAGGTCCAGCCACTTAAAATACCGACAGCGATACCGACAGTTAAGACGGTATACGGTCAGACAGACTGGACACGATGGGAGCAATGCTAAAGATGAAAATGTTTGAATTCAGAGGTTTATAAACGCTCTGGACAGTATTGGACGGGAAGTTGGTAGCTATGGGTGGACTTGAACCACCGACCCCAGCATTATGAATGCTGTGCTCTAACCAGCTGAGCTACATAGCCACACGATAAAACCACCCGATCTCACCTTAAGCCTGCCAAGAAATGAACTTCTTGAACGATGTTACCGACTCAGCGATTCGGGAGGTCGCGAATTGTCCATTTTCAGGCCTATTTTGTCAAGATAGATTCACCCTATAGGTCTGCTAGACGCCGTAATTCGGCTGCTGTACCTTTGTATCCACACCGGTATATCACAACGAATAATAAATTCTGGAGTACAGCAATGAAGATTGGTCTATTCGCAACGTTTATGTCTCCCCACGCAAACCCTGAAATGATGGGCAAGTTTGGTCAGGACGCCGAGGAAATCGGCGTTGAGTCACTCTGGTTAGGCGAGCACGTCGTGCTTTTCGACAAGATGGAATTCCCCTACCCCGGCAGCAAGGATGGTCGTATCCCTGTACCCGCCGGCGGTGGCATTCTGGACACGGTCGCAAGTCTTGGCTATATGGCGGCGAAAACCAGCAAGTTACGATTTGGTACCGGCATTACACTTGTGCCGCAGCGAAACCCGATCTATACCGCGAAGGAGTTTGCCACATTGGATTGGCTCACCAACGGACGCATTGATTTCGGTGTTGGGGTCGGCTGGTGTAAAGAAGAAGTGATTGCCTGCGGCTATAGCTGGGAGGATCGTGGTTCGCGCTGCGATGAGTTTTTGGAGGTTATCAAACGCCTGTGGACCGACGAGCTAGCGTCCTTTGAAGGCAAACACATCACCCTGCAAGCTTGTCGGCTCGATCCTAAACCGATTCAAACCCCGCACATTCCGATGATTATTGGCGGCCACAGTAAAGCGGGCTTTAGACGTGCGGCTCGATTTGGTAGTGGTTGGTATGGCTTTAATCTGAGCCCAGAGGCGACTCGGACGGTATTGGCTGACTTAGATCGTGCGCTGGCAGCAGAGAATCGCTCGCGAGAAGGCTTTGAAATTGTCATCACGCCATTGCCGAACGCAACACCGGATCAGATAGCAGAGTATGAGGATTTGGGCGTCGACCGGCTTGTGTTGCATCTGGGCAGCCAGCGGCCAGAGAAAATCACCCAACGACTTGAGCAGGTTCAAGAATTTATACGTTCGTAGTAGGGGGGGGGTTAAAGCACTTACATGACGAGCCCATGATCATGAGCTCGTCATTGTATTTATCTTAAAGGTTTTTGTAACCATCGGTTCAGTTACAGAGATAAGCCTCTATACGTTGAAACGGAAAAGCACCACATCGCCGTCTTTCATGATGTACTCTTTGCCTTCTATGCGTTTCTTACCGGCTTCTCTGGCACCGTTTTCGCCGCTGAATTCGATATAGTCGTCAAAGCCAATGACCTCGGCTTTAATGAAGCCTCGCTCGAAGTCTGTGTGGATAACGCCGGCTGCTTGCGGCGCTGTCGCGTTCTGTTTCACCGTCCAGGCGCGTACTTCTTTTTCACCCGCGGTAAAGTAGGTTTGCAAACCCAACAATTCATAACCAGCTCTGATGACACGATCGAGACCCGGCTCGGCCATACCCAAGTCAGCTAAAAATTCAGTTCGTTCCTCATCATCAAGCTCGGCAATTTCAGCTTCTAACTTGTTACATATCACAACGATCTGGGCACCCTGCTCGTCCGCAAGCTTTTGCACGGCATCAAGATGCGGGTTGTTTTCAAAACCATCCTCATCAACATTGGCAATATAAACAACGGGCTTCATCGTCAGCAGATGCAGACCCTTCAATTCAGTTAGTTCGTCAGAACTAAAAGACAAGGTTCTCGCGGGGTTGCCTTCGTTAATGTGGGCCTCCAGTCGCTCGAACAACGCCTTTTGCGCTATCGCATCTTTATCACCGTTCTTCGCAATCCTGCCAGTACGCGCAATGCCTTTCTCAACAGAATCCAAATCGGCCAACTGTAATTCCGTGTCAATAATTTCAATATCGCGAAGCGGATCAATACTGTTAGAGACGTGGATGACATTTTCATCTTCGAAACAACGTACGACGTGAGCGATGGCATCCGTTTCGCGAATGTTAGCCAGGAACTGATTACCCAGGCCTTCGCCTTTTGATGCGCCTTCAACTAAGCCAGCGATATCAACGAACTCCATTGTCGTGGCAATGACGTTTTGTGGTTTTACCAACGCCGCCAATTGATCAAGCCTTGGGTCAGGCATCGGCACGATGCCGGCATTTGGCTCAATGGTACAAAAAGGGAAATTTTCAGCGGCAATACCCGCCTTCGTCAATGCATTAAACAGTGTTGATTTACCGACATTAGGCAATCCAACAATTCCACAATTAAAACCCATTTAACTTACCTCGACCTTAAAACCGTTCAACTCATTCATCGCTTTTTGCCACTCGCCGTTTACGACAAGAGGCATTAGCCTGAGAGCTTCATCAATACATTGATAGATTGTAGATTCGTCTTTTTTACTCACTGTGCCCAAGACATGGCCAGTGACATCGGATTTTTGACCGGGGTGACCAACACCGATACGTAGACGATTAAAATCCTGGTTACCACCGAGACGCTGGGTAATGTCACGCAGACCATTATGACCCGCAAGACCACCGCCCTGCTTGAATCGAATCACGCCCGTGGGCAGATCGAGTTCATCATGGACAATGAGAATTTGTTCCGGTGGAATCTTAAAAAAATGGGCTAGCGCCCTGACGGACTTGCCGCTTTCATTCATATAGGTTGTGGGCAACAGCAGGCGCATTTCCTGCGATTCAAAAAGCGTCGTAGCCGTTCGACCAAAAAACTTTTTTTCTTCTTTGAACGTTGCGCCCTGTTGGTCGGCAAATCGGGAAACAAACCAGACCCCTGCGTTGTGACGGGTTCTGGCGTATTGTTCCCCTGGATTACCGAGACCGACAATGAGCTTCAAATTGGAGCTCATGTCATTACCTAGTCTTCAGCTGGTGCTTCGCCTTCAGCAGCTCCGCCTTCAGCAGCTTCTGACTCATCACTTTCTTCAACCGTCGCACGCGTTGCAACGACAGAGACAACCACTTGGTCATGATCTTCGCCGTATGACAATTCAGGTACAGAAACACCTTCAGGAAGCTTTAACTCACTCATATGAAGAGAGGATCCCATTTCAAGCGCTTCAACATCAACCTCAATAAACTCAGGTAGATTACCGGGCAAACAAGCGATCTGGAGTGATGACATAACGTGTGAAACCATACCGCCATCAATCTTGACGCCAACACAGGCTTCTTCATTGATAAAGTGCAGTGGTACCTCAACAGTGATTTCTTGGTCCATTCGAACCCGTAGAAAATCTGCATGCATAATTCGATTAGTTGCAGGGTGACGTTGCAGCCCTTTGACAATAGCGTTTTCACTATCGCCGCCAACTTTCAAATTAATAATGTGAGCGAAAAATGCTTCGTTCTCACAAGATTTGTGCAACACATTTTGTGCAATAGAAATTGAAACTGGTTCTTTGCCCGCGCCATAAACAATAGCGGGGACCATTCCAGCATTACGACGTAGGCGGCGGCTCGCACCTTTCCCCAAGTCATTACGTACTTCGGCTTGAAGCTCGAATTCGTTAGCCATCTTAGTTCTCCTAGATGATTTAATTAACCAGCTTTACCGCGACCGCAAAGACTGGACTATCTATCGGCATAGTGCCGATAGTTTCAACCCTTAAAACAAAGCGGGCTGAATTCGCTTGTTGAACAATGCGCTCAACGATTCTTCGTTACTGACACGCCGTATCGATTCGGCTAATTCATCTGCAATGCTCAGCTGACGAATCTTTGGATGATGTGCCGCTGCGTCAGACAGCGGTATCGTGTCAGTGACGACCAATTCGTCCAATGACGACTTGGTGATATTCTCAATTGCGTTCCCGGACAAAACGGGGTGCGTACAGTAGGCCAGTACTTTCGTTGCGCCGTTTTCTTTTAGCGCGTTGGCTGCCGCACACAACGTGCCAGCGGTATCGACCATGTCATCAACCAAAATACAGGTTCGACCTTTAACATCACCGATAATGTGCATGACCTCAGACTCATTCGCATTCGGTCTTCGCTTATCAATTATCGCAAGATCGGCATCATCTAATTGCTTTGCCAGCGCTCTTGCTCTTACCACCCCACCGACATCGGGTGAGACAATCATTAAATTCTCGTAGTTGTTCTGCTCGATATCTAATAGCAGGACCGGTGTTGCATATATGTTATCAACAGGGATATTGAAAAAGCCCTGAATCTGATCCGCATGAAGATCGATTGTTAACACGCGATCGATGCCAACACTGCTTAGCATGTCCGCGACAACCCTCGCTGTAATCGGCACTCTTGCGGAGCGTACCCGTCGATCTTGCCTTGCATAACCGAAGTACGGGATGACAGCCGTAATTCGGGTGGCGGATGCTCTGTGAAGACAATCTGCCATCACGATGAGTTCCATCAAGTTATCGTTGGTTGGCGCACAGGTGGGCTGGATAATGAATACGTCCTTACCTCGAACGTTATCCTGTATCTCTACGCTGACTTCTCCATCGCTGAATCGGGAGACTTCCGCATCACCCATTTCAATTCTGAGCCTGTCAGTCACTCGACTAGCAAGAACCCGATGTGCATTACCCGTGAAGATTTTTAACTCGGCCACTTTGTCATTCCAGGTTGTTATAGTTAATTCTAACTAGTTCCAGAAATTGGCTCATATCGAGTCTCAAACGAGACTCGCAGAAGAGATGGCTGGGGTGGCAGGACTCGAACCTACGCATGCAAGGATCAAAACCTTGTGCCTTACCAACTTGGCGACACCCCAATCTTTACAAAACTAACTCAACTTTCACGCACGGCCTTTCTCATGTGCGTTCTTTCTACTTACTTTCGGTTAACGGATATTACACTCTGCTAACCTAACTGCGCCAACTCTGATACGACTGGCGACTTATCTAGCCCCTGCGCAACGAACGTCGTCCATTGCTCTGGCACTTGCTTTGCAACACTTTGCGCCTCTAACCTCGAGTCAAACTGCAAAAAAACACAGGAACCTGTTCCTGTCATTTTAGCAGGGCCCCATTTGTTTAACCACAACAGGACTTCATCAACTTCTGGGTAGAGTTCCCTCACGACGATCTCGCAATCGTTACGGGCACCGTGCTCCAAAAAGCGCGCTATTGTGATGGTTGATGAGTCCCGTGTCAATTCCGGATGTGAAAATATTCTTGCTGTATCAACATGGCAGTTAGGACTGACGATTAGATAGAATGAGCTCTTCAGCACCAAAGGTGTCAACACCTCTCCGATGCCCTCACCCCAAGCTGATTGAGCGAACACAAACACCGGCACATCAGCACCCAATTGTCGGCCGAGCCGCATCAGTTCCTCGGCAGAAATATTCAAGTTCCAAAGACGGTTAAGCCCCAGCAACGTCGTCGCAGCATCGGAACTTCCCCCGCCAAGACCTGCACCCATGGGCAAAAACTTATCCAAATGAATTGTCGCGCCCTGTTTCGTCGCACTAAATTCTTGCAGCAGCTTGGCGGCCAAATAAACCAAATTAGTTTGCACCGGCAAATCGATATTGGATTCGACCGACAATTGGTCGGATAGCTCGAAGCTTAAGGTGTCACAGATATCCAGCATTTGAAATGCGGTCTGCAAATCATGATAACCATCTGGGCGACGGCCAGTGATCAGCAAACAAAGGTTAATCTTCGCCGGTGCCGATAAGGTAAAGGGCGCTATTGCCACGATCGAACCGCCATTTTAATCGAGGTATCACCCTTGAGGAACACCAGCTTCATCGGCAAGTCATCGACGACCTTGTCGATTTTTATCTGCCAACCCGATTGTTCGAAGCCGCTTACCGTATTTTGCCAGGGTAGCAAAGGCGATGGCTTGCCTCTGACCCAGAACGTCAGCAACTCAAGCGGCATTACCACGCCGGTATGCTCAAGGAGTAGCTGTGAAGCGTTCTCAGCTTGGAAACTACCTCGTCTTGGAATATCAATAAAGGCGATATCTGGGGTAACACGAATGTTCGCCACCGAAACACCGAGCGTGCCATTAAGGCGAATGTCAGATGTATCATCTTGCTGTTGCCACGTTAGCGAAAAGGTCTCGGCCGTATCCCCATGCCGAATACCAACTCGAGAGAGCAGCCGCCAGTTCGCCTCAGAGTCTTTAATCTGCTCCGAGTCATGTTGATCTGGTGGCGAGACCGCGCAACCAGCGATCACTAGGGACATCAACGCGAACAGCGTCAGCCGTCTTAGGCATTGCAATTGTGATTGATTGTTAACGGCGGTCATTGAGCCCGCCCGTCATTAAGTAACGTCATTATTGAACAGCAAATTCTTCTATGACTTTCTGCAGAATTTCACTCTGCGGGGCAAGTTCCAGCGCTTTACGCCAAACCTTTATCGCTTCGTCTTTACTGCCTGACACCCACAAAACTTCGCCCAAATGGGCTGCCACTTCATCATTAGTGAACAACTCGAGCGCTCGGCGCAAATGCAGTATCGCCTCTGAATAGTTCTTCAATCGGTATTGAACCCAGCCCATGCTGTCAATAAACGCAGCTTCATCAGGCTTGATCGCCAATGCTCTTTCTATTAGGCCCAACGCTTCCTGATAACGGTCCGTCTGATCAGCAAGGGTATAACCCAGCGCATTCAGCGCATCCCCGTTGAGTGGCTGTTTTGCGATTATGTGCTCTAAGTCTTGTTCCATTTGGTCCATACGACCATGCTGCTGCGCCGTCATCGCTCTAAAATATCGCATATCAAGATTATCGGGTTGCAGCACCACTTCCTTATCGAGCAGATAAAAAACCTCATCGACAATTCCGCGATCACTTAGAAGTTGTGCCTCGACCATCACAAGTTCATTTTTACGTCCGGGGTTATCGGCACGCATATTCGCCAGGTAGCGCTGCATATCTGTGATGCGGCCTTGATCAAGTAGAATTGAAGCAATGCGAGACTGAGCGGGCAGGAATTCATAGCCACGGCCAACCTGCTTATACTCCCGCAGCGCCTTAGCAATATCCTTATTTTTCTCGGCAATCGTGCCAACGTAGAAATGCGCCTCACCGACCCGGCGATTCCAGCGGATCATTTTATTTAGGTAAGTAACGGCTTCATCATCCCGTTCTTGCTCCATCGCGATCAGCGCAAGTGCAAACAGAATATCGCCATCACTCGGTGCCTGCTCAAGTATGATCCCATACTGTTCCTTGGCAACATCAAGCTCCCCTGCTTCGAATCGAAGACGGGCGTAAATCAATCTCAAACGTCGATTCTCTTCCTCGAAGCCATTCACCACATCGGCTAGAAAAGTCAGCGCCTCATCTGATCGATGCAGCGCCTTCAATGTATTGACCTTCAAAATCACGACATTGATATCATTCTCAGCATCCAGCAGTTGATTTGCAATCGCGAGCGCCGCTTCCAGTTCACCCTGCTGTTCCAACAAAACCGCTTTTGAGAACAGCAATTGTTTGTCATCGGGATCGGTTTCCAACATCCTAGAAATACCTACCAGAAGGGCTGACCGCTCCTGTGGCGCAAGATTGCCGGCGCGATAAGCAAAAACATCAAAATTTGCGAGCCCGCCTAAATTCTTGATCGCTTCCATATGCAATATGGCTTGCTCAAGATTACCCGACCGCATTAAATGATCAGCCGCGTGCCTGTGCGCCTCAATACTCTCGGGATCGACTTCAGCCCATATTTGCGATGCTTGCAGGGCCAAATCATTACGCTTCAAGTAGTTCGCCAGACGCGTTGCCCTCGCTGCGACACCCGCATCCTGAGTCTCGCTGGCCATCGCCATGTATTTTTCAAGCGCGAGCTCATACTCACCCCGGTAGCCTGCCACCTCGGCAACGAGGAGCTGGTACAAAGCGTCATTTTTAAAGGGCTTGACAGGATATTCATTAAATTTTGGCGCGCGTTTTGGCTCACTCTCGGCATTGTCAGACATCGTCTCGACAGCCTCGATAACCAGCGGTTCATCGACGTCATTGCGGGCGTTGATCGAGTTACATCCCGTCAAAATCAACAACAGTAAGAATGGTCCAAGTATTCGCCTTAGATTGAATCGATACAGGTCCATTAGATAAGCGTTATTCACGTTTTTCCCTTCAAACAAAAATGTTACACAATTTGCTTCACAACAAGCCCTATATTCACCTCTCCAACCCACGTACAATACGCTGATTCAAATGTGAGGCTAGGTTTGAATTCCATCTACAAGCTTCGCTTTTCATTCTACTTTTACAAGACCATCAAAGTCATCCAATCATTGCGCGATTGCAGTGTTTAGATCTGACTACGCTACGGCGATAAGGCTATTAAGGCGAGCTACGGCATGGAATTAATAATTGTAGGCGTCAATCACCATACAGCACCGATTGCCCTACGCGAAAAAGTGGCTTTTACGCCGGACAAGATTGCGACAGCACTCAAACATCTGGTCAACGATCAGGATTTGAGCGAGCTCGCGATCTTGAGCACCTGTAATCGCACTGAGCTTTACGCCGTCAAACCTCAACTTGACCCAAACGGCATTGTCGACTGGCTTGCTGAGTATCATCAGCTACCAAAAGACGAATTAGCAGACAGCATTTATGTTCACCAAGGCAAAGCTGCCATCAGTCACGTCATGCGTGTCGCCATTGGACTCGACTCGATGGTACTCGGCGAACCGCAGATTTTGGGCCAGCTAAAAGATAGCTTTCGGTTGGCACAGGCGAGCGGCGTCATGGGTTCTGACCTCAATCGCCTGTCACAACAAACCTATCGGGTTGCTAAACATGTCCGCAGCACCACCTCAATTGGTGAAAACCCGGTGTCCGTCGCCTCCACAGCTGTCGTTCTGGCATCCCAATTGTTCGCCGATATCAGCACATGCAATGCGCTTCTGATTGGCGCGGGAGAGACCAGTGAGTTAGTCGGCAAACACCTGCGTGGTGCTGGCATATCCAATATCACGATCGCAAACCGATCGCTGGCGAATGCTGAGTCTCTAGCAGAAGTGCTTGATGGTCAGGCTGTGTCCCTTAATGATCTTGCAGCCCATCTCGACACGACCGACATTCTTATTTCATCAACCGCCAGTGACATCCCGATTCTGGGTAAAGGCACGGTTGAACGGGCGATTAAAGCTAGACGACATAAACCTATTTTCATGGTTGACCTCGCCGTACCTCGAGATATTGAGCCGGAGGTTAACGAACTCGCAGATGTCTATCTGTACAGCATGGATGACTTGCAAGCGATCATTGCTGATAACTTGAATTCACGCGCCGATGCGGCAAAAGACGCTGAACTACAGATTGAGTTGGCCGTTGATCAATTTCTCAAGGACGCAAAGTCACTTGATGCAACGGACACGCTCGTTAAATTTCGAAAGAGCAATGAGACAATAAAAACCAAAGAACTTGAGAAAGCTTTAAAGAGCTTAAAGAAAGGTGATGACCCAGAATCCGTCTTAAAAGTATTTGCCTCTCAACTGACCAACAAGCTTATTCACATACCAAGCGTACAAATCAAACAAGCAACCATTGATGAAAGACATGATGTACTCGATGCTGTCGAACAGCTATTTCAACTCGACAATGACGAACAACCGGACCCCTAGATGAACCCCTCACTAAAACTAAAACTGGAACAACTGCTTGATCGCTACGACGAACTTGGCGCGCTACTGAGCGATGCTGAAGTGATATCGAACCAAACCCTTTTTCGTGGCTACTCGAAAGAATATGCAGAGATCGAACCCGTTGTACTCTGCTACCGAAAGTTTGAGGAAAATCAGTCCAGCCTAGAAGAGGCAAAACTTATGCTCTCTGATAGTGACGCTGATATTCGAGAGATGGCTCAGGAGGAGATTGGCGAGCTCGAATCGACAACAGACTCTCTTGATAGCGAATTACAACGCTTGTTATTGCCGAAGGACCCCAATGATTCCCACAATGCCTTTCTCGAGATTCGGGCGGGTACCGGCGGCGATGAGGCTGCAATTTTTGCAGGCGACCTGTTTCGCATGTATAGCCGGTTTGCTGAAGATAAAAAATGGAAAATAGAGATTGTGACTGAACGACTTGGCGACCATGGCGGTTATAAAGAAGTCATAAGTCGCATAGAGGGTAAAGATGTTTATGGCCAACTGAAATTTGAATCAGGCGCCCATCGAGTCCAGCGCGTACCCCAAACAGAATCACAGGGGCGCGTTCATACTTCTGCTTGTACCGTTGCAATTATGCCGGAGGTCGAGGACCTCGACGAAATAGAGATAAACAAGAGCGATCTTCGGGTCGACACATTCAGAGCATCAGGCGCCGGCGGACAGCACGTTAACAAAACGGATTCCGCTATTCGTTTAACACACATTCCTTCAGGCATCGTTGTTGAGTGTCAGGACGAACGTTCGCAACATAAAAACAAGGCTCGGGCGATGAGTCTACTTCAGGCAAAATTGATGACCGTCGCAGAACAGGAGCGACACTCGGAAGAAGCTGAAACGCGAAGAAGCCTTGTCGGCAGTGGCGATCGTTCAGAGAAAATTCGCACCTACAATTTTCCTGATGGACGTGTGACTGACCACCGAATTAACCTCACATTGCATCGGCTGGCTCAGACAATGCAGGGTGATCTAGCGCCGATTGTCGATCAACTCGTGCAGGAGCATCAAGCTGACTTGCTGTCACAAATGGGCGCCGATACGTAATGACGGCTGTTTCGGTATCCGTCAAAGATGTGTTGTCCAATCTATCGACCCATACCAATGTCTTTAACGATGTTCGTACAGATGAAAACACAGCAAATCCATCTCGCTTGGATTGCCAACTTCTTCTGGGTTACTGCCTGAACCAGACACGCACCTGGCTCATAGCCCATGATGACTACGTGCTCAGCGAGGCTCAATACTCTACTTTTACCTCGCACCTGTCTGAGCTTCGAGGCGGCAAACCGTTGCAATATATTCTTGGCCATCAAGAATTCTGGAGTCTCGATTTCAAGGTAAACGAATCAACCTTGATTCCGAGACCTGAAACGGAATTATTGATTGATATCGCTCTACAACTTATTGGCGACAGCAAGCCTGTGATCATCGACTTAGGGACAGGCGCCGGACCGATTGCTGTGGCGCTCTCAAAGGAGTGTCCTGCAGCAACCATCATTGCCACCGATTTTAGCTTCAAAGCCTTACGCTGCGCTAAATCAAACGCAGCGCGGCTGACCGATCACAAGCCTGCATTCGTTCAATCTAATTGGCTATCCTGCATCACCGAAAACAGCGTCGATTTAGTGATTAGTAACCCACCCTATATAGACCCGAACGATCCACATTTGCCGCAACTCAGCTATGAACCGGCAACTGCCCTCATCGCAGATTGTGCTGGCTTGGCTGATCTACAAGAGATTATTCAATCAAGTTATTCAATTCTAAAACCCAAAGGTGCGGTTATTGTCGAGCATGGCTATGACCAGCAGGCTGCAGTAGTCGAATTGTTCAAGCGCTGTGGCTATGAGGACATTCAGCCCTTTTTAGATCTAGCCAATCAGCCTAGGGCTGTGTCGGCGAGAAAGTCCGTGTAATAATCGATTATCATAAGCCGAGTCTCAAATTTATAGCGAGTAACAAACCAGCCATGTACGATCATGCTCTATCATGAATGACGACGAACTACTGAGATACTCCAGGCACATTCTCTTGCCGGATATCGACATAGAGGGGCAGGAGCGTCTGATTGCAAGCAGAGTGCTTATCATTGGCATGGGAGGTCTTGGCAGTCCAATTGCGTTGTATTTAGCGGCGGCAGGTATTGGGCAACTAACACTCGCTGATGACGACCGTGTCGAACTGAGTAATCTACAAAGGCAGGTCATTCACAGTACTGATCGTATTGGTGAACTGAAAGTCGATTCTGCGAAACAAGCCATTCAAGCATTGAACCCGACAGTCACCGTCAACTGCCTATCAACTCGATTAACAAAACCGTCGCTAACGACATTACTTGGCTCGATCGATCTAGTGATTGATGCAACGGACAATTTTGAAACAAGGTTTATCATCAATGAGGCATGTGTGGAAACAAACACAGCGGCGATATTTGGCGCAGCCGTTCAGCTAGAAGGTCAGGTCTTGGTTTATGACCCTGACCAGGACAACGCCTGCTACCAATGCTTGTATGGCTCGGCATCTGACAATGCATTGAACTGCGCCGAGAACGGTGTAGCCGGGCCTGTGGTAGGTATTATAGGGACAGTTCAGGCGATGGAAGCGATTCGCCTCATTGCAGGGATTGGCAGAAGCTCCTCTGGCTACCTGCAGGTGTTCGACGCAAAGCAGATGGAATGGCTAAAACTAAAGCTACCTAAAAACCCTCATTGCGAAACTTGCTCGTAACGCCAAAGCACTTGAAACAGCTAATTTAGCGTTAATGAAAGAGGGTCTCAGGACGACCGCGATAGTTTAGATCTGACTAACATCAACACCTTTTGCTTGAAGGTCCGCGTGGTACGAACTTCTTACTAGCGGACCACTGGCAACCTGTTTGAAACCCATTGCCTCACCTAGCTCTTTCAACATTGCAAACTCATCAGGGTGGACGAAACGCTCAACTTTCAGATGGTCACGACTTGGTTGCAAATACTGACCCAGCGTCAACATATCAATATTATGATCACGCATATCTTGCATCACCACTTTGACTTCATCGATTGTTTCACCCAGGCCCAGCATCAAACCAGACTTGGTTCTCACGTTTGGCTTAACTTGTTTGTATCGTTTTAGCAGATCCAGCGACCACATATAATCGGCGCCAGGACGCGCCTTCTTATAGAGTCTTGGTACCGTTTCTAAATTGTGATTGAAGACATCGGGTGGCTCCGCCGCAAGGATTTCGAGCGCAATGTCCATGCGACCACGAAAGTCGGGCACTAACACTTCAACTTGTGTATTCGGGTTCAACAATCGTAAGTAACGGATGCACTCTGCAAAATGCGCCGCACCGCTATCTTTCAAATCATCTCTATCGACAGACGTCACAACAACATACTTCAACGCCATCTCAGCAACAGCTTCCGCAAGTTGACGGGGTTCTTCAGTATCCAAAGGATTAGGCTTACCGTGCGAGACATCACAAAAAGGGCAACGACGCGTACAAATTTCACCCATGATCATGAATGTCGCCGTACCGTGCGTAAAGCACTCGGACAGGTTCGGACAACTTGCCTCTTCACATACTGAAGCGAGTTTTCGAGTCCGAAGAATCTTTTTAATTCGACTAACTTCAGGACTCGCTGCAATCCTGACTCTAATCCAGTCCGGCTTCTTAAGTAACTCTTCGGTCGGCACAACCTTGACAGGAATACGCCTTACTTTATCCGCGCCTCGCAGCTTTACACCCTGGACCAGCTTATTTCTTTCGTCTCTTGCCATACTTAATACTTATTAATCAGTCAAATATTGAACCGAATTATACCCGAATCGGTGTTTCAAGTGGTCAACCAATTGCGCTGAAGCGCTCTGCACATTCATCTTCACACCCTGCGCACGCAGTTGAGTCACTTCTAATCCCTCATAGCCACAGGGGTTGATGCGCGTAAAGGGCTCAAGATCCATATCGACATTTAAGCTGAAGCCATGGTAACTCCTGCCTTTGCGTACACGCAGACCAAGTGCTGCGATCTTTGCTGCACCAACGTAGACGCCGGGTGCGTCTTTTCTAGCTTGTGATGTAATACCTTGCTGCTCGAGAAAGTCGATGAGGGTATTTTCGATACCTGAGACAAGATCTCGTACGCCAAGCCGACGACGTTTCAAGTCGATGAGCAAATAGCCTACCAGTTGGCCCGGACCGTGATACGTAACTTGACCACCTCGATCGCTTTGTACAATTGGAATATCACCGGGGTTCAAGATATGTTCTGGTTTACCAGCCTGCCCTAAAGTAAAAACCGACGGGTGCTCAACGAGCCAAAGCTCATCATTTGTTTCGGCGGATCGTTCGTCCGTGAATTTTTTCATTTGCGCCCATACCTGCGAGTATGGGCAAAGACCGAATGACCTAACGTTGAGCATTAGGCCTGCCACTACAAGACCATTCGGACTGCGTCACATTGCTTCAAATCCTTAAAGAGTTCGTCGAGCTGCGCCGTACCCGTTGCCCAAAAGCCAAAGCGAAGTGACACATAGTTCCCTTTTTTACTCGGCATTTGACTGAGATCTGCCAAACTTAAACGCATATCATGACGTTTGACGATCTCGAAAATTATCTCTTCGATGCCTGGTTCGGATTGAACAATCACCTTGATTGGATAGTCGCAGGGAAAAACTATTTTAGGCTGTTCAGATGCCGGGTCGTTTTCATTGTTTTCATTGTTTTCATTCATCAGTTATACCGCCAGCGCATCGCCAGAGAACAACTGGGTAAAGAACAAATTAATCGAGTCCCAAAGACCCTTAAAAAAGCCAGCTTCGGCAATATCCATCAACGCAACGAGCGGTAATTCTGCTATAACGCCCTCGCCATCACTTATCTTAAGTTGACCCAGCGTGTCGCCGCGTTTTATCGGCGCGTGCATGACGCCATCGATATCTAGGGTTGCCGACAATTCGGCTTTAGTGCCTCGGGTAACCGTCAAGGCAACAGCTTGTGCAACACCCAAATCGAGTCGATCAATTTGACCACCCCAGACCCTGACCGTCCTTAAGGTCTCGGCCGCTTTATAAAGGCGCAGTGTTTCAAAATAGCGGAATCCATAGCTGAGCAACTTTTGACTTTCTGTCGCTCTAGCCTCCTCAGAGGATGCGCCCATAACGACAGCGATAAGGCGCATATCGTCGCGTAAAGCGGAGGACACCAAACAATACCCTGCAGCATCCGTGTGCCCCGTTTTTACACCATCAACGGACTTGTCACGCCATAACAAAAGGTTACGATTAGGTTGTCGGATATCATTGTAGGAAAAGTACTTTTCGCCATACAGACTATAGTGTTCTGGAAAATTCTTAATCAGTGCTGTCGTCAGCTTCGCTAAGTCGGCG
>Ga0307994_1000418_pt1 | contig 30085 bp, 22 predicted proteins | sample EllFjometagen261_FD_203171 | JGI IMG/M metagenome (GOLD analysis project Ga0307994, IMG submission 203171) | Marine microbial communities from Ellis Fjord, Antarctic Ocean - #261 | ecosystem: Environmental > Aquatic > Marine > Unclassified | place: Southern Ocean | collected 2014-11-02 | reverse complement strand
ATAGTATTCAGAGTTTCAGCTCTATGGTTATGGCAAAGGATCATTTACATAAGCTAGTAGAGAAGTCTAATCTTTGTCCTAAGTATACAGCTCTAGAACGCACCAAAGGGAATTGCTATCTAGGCGAAAATTGTTCAATATGCTCTGGACAAGAGACCAAAGAAGAGTATAATACTAGAGTATTAGCCGCTACAGAAAATAAGGAAGACAAGTTAACCGCTTATATAGTAGGGCCGGGTCGTACTAGAGAAGAGGCTAGCGTAGTGGCTATAGAAGAAGGAGATTACAGAGGATTCGGATTTGTGGCTAACGACCTGGCCCTGAGTCAAGAAGATCTGTTAGACTGCATAGAATCTTACGAGAATAACAATGACATCAAGCAAATAATAAAGGCATTTGTCACACATCCTATTCCTCGCATCTTTAAGATATTGGAGGTAGATAGTACATCGATACTACTATAAATAGATGGCTTGGGTGCGGTATAATTAGCCATAGAGCCTAAAACTATTTGTTCCGATAGCGATTAAAAAACAATCATATATTCTTTTAAACGACCATAAGGCTACATCCTCGCACATCGGAGTGGTCCATACGTCCGGTTACTTCAAAACTGCCATCTGGGAATACTTGACCTAAATCATCCGCGGCTATAAAAGCACATGAATGTAGGTTGGCTAAGTCAATAATGTTGAGTGCTGCCGTTCGTCCATTTGCCTTATTGCTGAGCGGGTCATTGTCTGCTCTAGCCAGTACTTTCATCCAGGGAGGGCAGCTATAGCGAGCACTGGTATCTGAATATGCTTGGCTTAGTAGTTCTGTCATTCCGTATTCTGACCGTATCGTAGCTTGCGGAAAAGAAGCTTGCAATGTTTTGTAAACTTCCGCTTTGGTTATTTCTGTTTTACGTCCCTTCATGCCGCCCGTTTCTATAATAGTAAATGGTTTGTTACTGGCGTACTTGTCGGCAAAATCTAGTAAAGCAAAACTTACTCCGAATAGGAGAATAGGTTTAGTACTTCGTTCTATTTTCTGAATGAGAGAATCGTGATTATAGAGATAGAAACTGTCCTCCTGGGTATTGGAGTCCATTAGGTACTTGACCATACTTACCAATGAAGAATTTTGGCGTTCTAAGTAATTAGGAAGTAGACCTAGTATTTCGTAGTCTGATACAGGCCCTATCTGATCTTCTATTATTTTCACACAATTTTGATGATAGGTAGCAAGTGATTTTACGTTGTGTTTTGCAGTGTGGCTGCCTGTGGTACTACTACTTTCGAAAACGGCTTCACTTGCAAAAGGCTCGCTGACTACCTTATGTGTTTTAAAAAAGGATATTGGTAAAAACGGAATTTCTCGGTAATCTTCAATTGAATCAGGGTCTTTGTTAATTAATTTTAGATATTGAGCGTATACAGCATTATATTTAGCCTGGAATTGAAATAACTGTAGTGCGATTTCGTTAAAATTGTACTCAGATATTAACCAAATAGACTGTATGTTAGGCAAACCACTCATAAAGACTTCAAAGGTAATAACTCTACTGTTATGTAGTTTTATTTTCGCGTGCAAACCAGATCCTGTTGGCTTCGGACCTTTGCCAGAGATTCAACTAAAGAAAGTAGAACTGCTAAAGACTAGAGATGGTAAGGATAGTGTTATTCAAGTAACTCTATATTTTCAGGATGGTGATGGAGATATTGGTCTATCTGAAACAGATACGGTATCCCCATTTAATTTTGGCAGTATTTATTTTCATAATCTACCTGTAACTTATTTGGTGCCAGACAGTATAGGAGAGTATAGTGAGTTGATTAACCCCAATGATAATCAACCGTATGGCAATCAACACGAGCGAGTACCGGTACTTACACCTACAAGTAAGTATAAGGCTATTTCAGGAGATTTGATCGTGAATCTCACAGCAAACCCTATAGGGTTAAGGCCAGAGAAAGTAATATTAGAGATGAAATTATTAGATAGAGAGCTCAATGTGAGCAATACAGTAGCCACTTCGGTCATTGATTTAACACATTGATGTATGGTATACTGTACAATAATAAGAATTCAAAAAAAGTAAGCAAATCAAGCGTGAGCCTTAAATTTTTATATGTTTGCAGCCGTTTTGAGTACTTTAGCATAGTTTATGTATTACCTTGGGAAAACAGCACAAAATGAAATTAATATTTAAATCAACTTTACTTCTCGGCCTAGTAGCCGTGATGAGTACTCAAGCTTACGCTCAGCGATTTGCATATGTAGACTCAGATTACATCTTATCTCAGATGCCATCGTATAAATCTGCTCAAACGCAGATAGATGAACAGAGCAAAAAATGGCAAGAGGAAATAGACAATAAGTTTGAGGCTATAGACAAACTATATAAGCAGTATCAAGCAGAAAAAGTATTGCTTACTAAAGATATGCAGACCAAACGCGAAAATGAAATAATAGAAAAAGAGCGTGAGGCGAAGAAACTACAAAACGACAAGTTTGGGTACGAAGGTGAACTTTTCAAAAAAAGAGAAGAACTTATAAAACCCATACAAGACAAAGTATATGAGGCTATAAATAAAGTAGCCAAGAATAACGGACTCGATTTTATCTTCGATAAAAGTGGAGATATGCTAATGCTAGTATCTAACCCGAAGTATGATAGAAGTGATGAAGTGCTAGAAGAATTAGGCGTAGTACCTACTAAAGGAGGAAACTCCGATGATAATAACTTACCTCCGGGGGCTGGAGATACAGACGATGACGACCTGCCACCTAGATAATTATAAGACAACATAAAAACAATTAATAAATAAACAGAGATGAAAAAAGTACTCGTAATTTTAGCCTTAGTATGTTCCACCTTTGCTGCACAAGCACAAACTAAAGTAGGACACATTAATAGTAGTGATTTGATAGAAATGCTTCCTGAGGCAGATAGTATTCAGAAGCAACTATTGCAAGTGCAAGAAATGTGGCAGAGAATACTTGCCGAAAAAGAAACAGAAGCTAAAACAAAATATAATGCACTTATGGTGATTATAGACAAGCCTTCTGTATCTGACAGCGAGAAAGAAATAAAAACCCAAGAAGTAGAAAATCTACAAAAGCAATATCAAGAATTGCAAAAGAGAGCAAATGATGATCTACAAATAAAGCAAGAAGAATTACTCTCTCCACTACTAGAGAAGGTGAAAAAAACTATATCTGAAGTAGCAAAAGCAAATGGTTATGCATATGTAATGGATACTACAGATGGTAGTGGTATTATATATAGCGATAGTTCTTACGATCTTATGCCTTTAGTGAAAGCTAAATTAGGCGTTAAATAATTCTATTATCAATACGTCTCAACCTATAGGCGTTTTTGATTCGGGGCTCGGTGGTCTTACCATTTTAAAAGCTCTGCAAAAAAAACTACCAAATGAGCAGTTTATCTATTATGGTGATACTGCTCATTTGCCTTATGGCGATAAGAGCGAGGATGCTCTTATTAGCTACGTGCATGCCATTACCCAGTTTTTGAAAAACAAAGGGTGCAAAATGATAGTAGTAGCCTGCAACAGTGCTACTACCGTGATAAGCAAAGCACCCAAAATCCCGTATGAGGCGGAACAAATAGTAGAAGTAATAAGCCCTATAGTAGATCTAATAGCGAAGCAGACTAAGTATACTAATGTAGGTATAATAGGGACTCGCAAGACTATAGGCTCAGGTATGTTTAATGAAGCACTTGCTCAAAAGAACAGCCAACTAAATATAACAGCCAGAGCTACCCCACTACTGGTGCCGCTCATAGAAGACGGGTTTTTAGAAGAGAAAGTTCTTTTTCCTGTTTTTGATAGATACTTCGAAAATTTCGCAGATTGTGAGCTGCTTATACCTGCCTGTACCCATTACCCCATCATATACCAGCAGATAGAAAAATACTTTAGTAATGGCTTGAAAGTGCTACACACGCCTAAGATAATAGCTGAAACTGTAGAAGACTATCTAGCTCAAAATAACTTACTAAATACAACTAGTGTTTCGCTACCTAGCGAGTATCATCTTTCTGATGTTACAGATGAGTTCTTACGAGAGGCCGTTTTATTCTTAGAAAAAGATGTGGTCTTTACCAAGACACTCTTAGACCCAATAGAATAAGGTAAACTACCGTTTGTAGGTCATTCAAATTGATAAACGGTGTCAATTTTCGTTTCTAAAATCAACATGTGTTTTGGTGAATACAAATAGTCCGTTAGTCAAAACTAGGTCATGAGAGCCAAATAGAATATCGAACTTAGCATAAATCAAAAGTTAAATTATGCTAAAAAATTACACACTTATCGCAGCACTTATCTTTTTAGTACAAAGTGCGAGTCATGCTCAAAATGGAGACATAAGAGGAACAGTAAAAGAAGGTGACGAGCCCAATCTTACTGCATTTGTACAATTGAAAAAAGGTCAAGTCATAGCAGCCAATGGGGTAGTAGACGGCAATGGAAGTTTTATCTTTTCGGAGCTTACTCCTGGTGATTATACTATTACGGTATTTGCCTTAGGAGTAGATACCGTTATCAGAAGCGTCTATCTATCAGATGGAGGTTCTAAGTTTCTGGCTATTTCACTCATTAGTGGCGGAGGCGATCAACTAGGCATTGTAGACATAATAGCAGTAGCCTTAGACAGTGACCCGCCGAGGAGGCCCATAGAGATAATAGAGAGTCCATATGACGGGTTATTAGGCTTGATATCTCAAGATCCTAGCATTACAAAAGTAGGAGGTGCTCTACAGAGCGGCAGTGCTAGACCCGGTCAATTGGCTGTGATTAAAAACAATGCGATACAGATAGGTCCCCTCAATCCTGCTACTTTTAATCTAGGAGAAGTGAAAGTAATATCGGCTGGTGTGCCAGCAATGTATGGAGATTTTGTAGGAGGAGCAATAGAGTATACCACTAGCGACATTCTAGACACTACAGCTATAAGACAGATTATGGTACGAAGTTCTAGCCCGTTTAATGCATATCATCAAAACGCGATAGAAACGTACTTATATAAGCCACTTATAGTAGAAGAGGGGCACACTAAACTAGCAATAACACATTCTTTATTTGCAGGATATAAAAAAGACCCTAACCCTGCTAGTATAGACCTCTATGGGCTCAAAGAAAATGTAGAGAAGGACTTACTCGAAAGACCTTTTACCAACTACGGAGGCGGTGCCTCATTGCCTACGGCATCAGGTTTTAGTAACGAAGATTTTGTGAAGGTAAATACTAAACAAAATGCTACAGCTACAAATTTGTATACTAGTGCTATGCTGTCTTATAAGCCTAGCAGGGATTTGGTATTACGGGTAGAGCCATCCATACAGTACACACGACAAAATCAATTTTCTTTTAGCAATAGCCTTCTCAATTCTGACAGAAATCCTTTGAATACTTCTGTTATTGGAAAAATTAATGCACAGATACAGCATACACTTAAAAGACCATATAGCTCTACAGGAGAGTTATTGTACGATTCTAGTTTGTTTAGTAAAATTAACTATCAACTCATCGCTGATTACCAGCGGGTAAATTCTAAAACTGTAGACCCTGTACACGGAGATAATGTGTTTGAATATGGGCATATAGGTAAATTTACTTCGACTGGTAACAATCGATATACTTACGTAGACGGGCAGCGGTATTTTACAGATCAAAACGGGGAGAAAGTACTAGCAGAAGGATTTTATGAGTTTCAAGATGGGTATGAAGAGACTTCACTACAGTTTGAAGAATCTGATCACAATATACAGCGAGCTGCGATTACTAGATATGCGTTAGAAAACAATACCATTCTTAACCTATCTCAGCTGCAAGAGTCGCAAGGGCTTCTCAATGGACAAAACCCTACAGCAATCAATAGTATGTGGTACGCACCGGGCACAGTTATAAGTAACTATGCTAAATCTGACCAACAGAAAGGGAGTCTAAAAGCGATATTGAATATATCTATGAATCCAACAAGAGAGCTAGGTAAACAGCATGATATACAGATAGGTACGCTCTTTGAGCAAAGGCGTAGATCTTATTATTCGCTCAATGCCAATGGACTTTGGAGACTAATGCCACAGTTGGTTAACAGACAGTATAATACGCTGGATTATGCTAATCCTATCTTAAGTTATGATGAGCAAGGTATGTTTACCGATACGGTATCTTATAACTACATAAACGATCTAAGTAGACAGTCAAATTTTGACCAAAGCTTACGAGGGAATGTTTCTTCCAGTAACGGGTACACGACTGGAGGAGCTCAGTTTATAGATATTAATGAACTAGATCCGAGTGCATTTAGCATAGACATGTTTAGTGCAGATGAGTTGTGGAATAATGGGGAGAGCTACGTAGGATATGCCGGCTATGACCACACAGGTAAGTTGATGAAATCTAAAAAGAGCTTAAACGATTTTCTAAATGACAGAGCAAATCGATTTGTAAATGCATACAACCCAAACTACTCTGCACTGTGGATTCAAGATAAATTCGTACTCGAAAAAATAAAAATACGAGCAGGTGTAAGAATAGAGAGATTTGATGCTAGCCAGTCAGTACTAAAAGATCCATACTCACTATATCCTGTGCAGACTGCGTCAGAAGTGAACACTATAGCTGGGCAAACTGTAAGTCACCCATCCAATATTAGTAAGGAAGCAGCGGTGTATGTAAATGATATGCATAGACCTACCGAAATACTTGGCTATAGAGAAGGCGGCACGTGGTATGACGAGCGTGGAGTAGAGCTGTCTAGTCCGGAGTCTATTAGGATAAAAACAGCTAGTGGAGTTATTCAGCCTTTGCTTGTAGATCCTAATAATCAAAACCTTACAAATGAATCTTTTAAGGATTACGAACCGGAAATAATACTACTTCCACGGCTATCTTTTTCGTTCCCGATTAGCTCTAAGGCTTTGTTCTATGCGTACTATGACAAATTTGCCCAGCGGCCTAGTTTTGGTCAATCGTTTGCACCTATTAGCTCTTATTACTACCTGGAAAATGCAAGTAATACTATACTTCCAAATCCAGAACTGAAACCAGCAAAACGTACCGATTATCAAATAGGATTTAAAAGACTAGTAGGAGCCAGAGGTAAGCTAAACATAAGAGCAGGGTATGCAGATATCAAGAATGACATAAACTTAATAAGCATAGATCAGGCTTATCCTAGAAGCTATATAACCTATAGCAATAGCGATTTTTCTACTATCAAGTCTTTTGGTGGAGATTATGAACTATCGCTGACGAGTATAAACTTGCGAGCTAATTATCTATTGCAATTTGCAGATGGTACAGGGTCTAATGCTAACAGTGCAGCTGCACTTATACAAGCAAACCAACCTAACCTAAGAAGCCTTTATCCGCTACAATATGATGTACGCCATAAGATAAATGGGAGTGTCACTGTTGCTCTAGACAGTCTGGGCAAAAAGAAGAAATCTATATTTAGAAATATGCAGATTAACATATTTGGTAACGCACAGTCTGGCACTCCATATACTGCTTTGGTAAATGCCATTCCAGAAGCTCAGAGCCTAGGGAGTGCCAGTCGTAGCCAGATAAAAGGGAATCCATTTGGGTCTAGACTGCCTTGGAATTATTCTGTAGATTTATCAATAAGTAAAGTATTTTTTGTAAAACAGAAACCAATAGTGGCACAACTAAATGCTCTCAATCTATTGAATATTAGTAAAATATATAATGTTTACGCCTACTCATCTTCTCCTTCGGATGATGGATACTTATCTTCACCACAAGGCCAGCAAAGATTAAATACCGAGCTAAGTGCTCAGTCATTTGCAGACTATTATAGTCTAAAGAATAATGACCCAGGAAATTTTGGACAGCCAAGAATGATAAGTCTAACTCTTAGAACCGCCTTTTAAAACCATTGGCTATGAAAACTATAAATAGATATTTGCAAGATTATAAATGAGTAGAGCTCACCACATATTAATAATAGATGACTGCCATCAAGTATTGCAAGACGCCCTAGGTGCTTATGAAGTAGTATACATGCCTACTATCACAGAAGCGGAACTAGAAGTAGAACTGGCTAAAGCTACTATCTTGATAATGCGAAGCAAACTACGAATAACCAAAGAGTGGATAGACAGAGCACCTTTACTCGAATTGTTAGGTAGGTTAGGTTCTGGTATGGATAATATAGATGTAGTATATGCAGCACAAAGAGGGATAAAGTGCATTAATGCACCAGAAGGCAATAGTAATGCTGTAGCTGAGCAGACTATAGGAATGATGATAGGAATGCTAGCTAATGTAAGTAGAAGTAGCAGGCAGGTGCGTAATGACGTGTGGGATAGAAAAGGAAATCAAGGAAAGGAATTAAAAAACCTTTGTGTGGGAATCATAGGATATGGAAATGTAGGGAGTGCTTTAGCTAAGCTACTTCACGTATTTGGCTGCAAGGTGCTGGCGTATGATAAGTTTAAAGTAGGATTTGGGAATGAGTTTGTAGAAGAGGTAAGTTTGGAGAAATTAAAATCTGAATCAGATTTAGTGACTCTACATGTTCCGCTTAATGAATTTTCTCATGAAATGATAAATCAGTCGTTTATTAGCGAAATGGTAAAATCATTCTACCTTTTAAACCTTTCGAGGGGGAATGTGGTTAAAATGTCTGATATAATTTTCGGATTAAAAGAAGGGAAAATACTTGGAGCCTCTTTGGATGTTTTACCAAATGAGGATATATTAAACTTGACTGATAAGGAGCAAAAGGAATTGGATTATTTATCTGAAAATGAGGATGTTATAGTAACTCCTCACATAGGAGGCCTTACGGCAGATTCCTATAAATTGCTAGCTGAAGTGCTAGTAGAAAAAATAAATAATTGGATTAAAAAATGACCGCTTGTGAATTGAAACTAGGTCTTAGGAAAAATTAATTTGAATAATTGCATTTTTATAGCAAATATTGAAGTTCGAAAAAACGTGTAAAGCAAAGTTTATGAAGAAAGCACTTACTATATTAATCGCCTGTCTATTTGTGACATCTGTGTACTCCCAGTCCAATTTTGGAAAGCTACAAGGAAAAGTTACAGATGCTAAGACCAAGGCTCCAATCGCATACGCTACCATACTTCTAGAAAAGGATGGTATAAGAAAAGGTGGTGCGTACACCGATGATCAGGGTAAATATGTGGTAAACGCATTAGATCCGGGTTCATATAAAATCACAGTAAAATACTTAGACTATAGCGACCAAGTAGTTACAGACATTGAGGTTTCTTCCAACAGTACTAAATTCCAAAATGTAGAAATGAGCCCTAAAGGTGCAGATGGTACTGCAGTGTTGCAGACTATTACTGTACGTGCAGGTAGGCCCCTTATAGAGAAAGATAAAAACTCTACTACACTTACTAGTTCAGATATTACAAAATTACCTACTCGTAGTTTAAATGCTATAGCAGGGATGTCCTCTGCTGTAAATCAGACCAGCTCTGGTATCTCTTTCTTAGGAAGTAGATCAGATGGTACGGCATACTATGTAGATGGTGTGCGTGTGGTAGGTAGTGCCAGTGTGCCACAATCTGCACAAGGTCAGATAGACATAATACAGTCGGGTATTCCAGCTCAGTATGGCGACTTTACAGGTGGTGCTATTAGTATTACAACCAAAGGACCATCTAGATTTGTAAATAGAACTTTTGAACTTATTTCTTCATCACCATTTGATCCATATCATTTTAACCAAGCAGAGTTTTCTGCTGTTGGTCCATTATGGATTAAGAATAAAGGAGGGGGAGAAAAAGAATACGTGGCTTTAGGATACCAGTTCGCTACTAATTTGAGATATGCAGTAGATGCTAGTCCTGGATATGGCGGTTTTTATAGTGTGAAATCAGAAGTGCAAGCCAACTTGGAGCAAAATCCTCTTATAGCTAATCCAAATGGAGACGGAAATGTATATAGATCTTTGCTTCTAACTAATGATGATTTAGAATTTAACAAAGCAAGAACAAACGTAGGTAGCTACTTAGGAAATGTTCAAGGTAAGTTGGAGTATCTTCCAAATAAAAATTCGTCACTAACATTATTCGGTAGTTTTAACCAGAGCCAATCTAATAACTGGAACTATACTCAGAGTCTTATGAATTCTGACGGCTATAGTAACTCTACGGGTCAGAGTTTAAGAACGTATATAAAATTCACTCAAAGACTTGGTGAGACTAGCGAAGACGATAAGGAAAAAGAAAAATCATTATTTTCTGATGCATTTTATAACTTAAGACTAGACTACCAAAGTAGCTGGAGGGAGACTCAAAATTTGGACCACGGAACTGACTTTTTCGATTACGGTTATGTGGGCAAGTTTACTTCGTTTAGAGAGCCTGTATATAGCTACGATACAGATCTTAAATATTTCATAGACCAAAAAGGAGATACAGTAAGAAGACAAGGATACTTAAACTTATTAGGTTTTAGAAATAGTGAGATCACGTACGATCCAGGAGATAAGAACCCAATACTTTCAAAGTATACAGAGTCGTTCTTCAATAACGCAGCAGCAGCAGGACAGACAGTTTCTTCTAGTAATCAGATACAGCAGCAATTAGGTCTCTTGAATGGTTTTACCCCGGCACTTACCTATTCGCTATGGTCTAACCCTGGAGCAGGAGCTACGGGATATTCAAAAGGACAGACAGAGAGAGCAGCAGCTTATGCTCAAGGGGAGGCCATTCTTAATTTAGAAAATACGCACGATTTGCAATTCGGTATGTACTTTGAGCAAACGTTCTTTAGTAGCTGGAATCTAGGTGCAGGTGGACTTTGGACGCTTATGCCACTTCTTACAAACACGCATAATCAGGATCTTGCTACATTAGAAGAAGGTGGTTTTACCTATGGAGGTATTCATTCGTATGATGAGTTTGGGACATTTACAGATACTGTAACCTATAACCAACGAATAGACTACAACCAACAAACATCTTTTGATAAAAACCTACGAGCTAAATTAATAGCAGAAGGACAAAGAGATGTAAATGGCAATTTATATACTGAGTCTACTTTTATAGATATCAATAGCTTAGACCCAAGCACATTCTCACTAGACCTATTTAGTGCAGATGACCTTTGGAATAATGGTAACGCTCGTGTAGGGTACTTTGGGTATGACTACTTGGGTAACAGAACTCGTAAAGCATTTTCATTCTCAGACTTTACCAATGATAGTGCAAATAGAAGTTTAGGATCTTTTGCTCCTATTTATAATGCTATTTGGTTCCAAGATAAGTTTCAATTCAAAGATCTAATCTTACGATTAGGAGTGAGAGTAGAAAGATACGATGCAAACCAACTAGGTTTAGTTGACCAATATTCATTATTCCCTACATACTCTGCCGGAGAGATTGGCAGTTTAGGAGCTGGCGATAGAGGAGCTAACCTATTGAATGGATACTCTATACCGTCTACGGTAGGCGAAGACTACGTAGTGTATGTGAACGATATAGATAACCCAACTCAAATATTAGGATATAGAGATGGAGCAACTTGGTACGATGAAACTGGCGTAGAATTAGCCAATCCAGACTTACTAGCACAAGGGTCTAATAGTGGAAGAATTCAACCTTTCTTAGTAGATCAAGACGAAAGTTTAGTTGCGGAGTCATTTAAGGATTATGAGCCAGTAATTAATGTTTTGCCACGTGTATGGTTCTCATTCCCTATCAACTCAGAAGCCCAATTCTTTGCCAACTATGATAAGCTTGCACAGCGTCCTGCAAACGGAAATATTTTTGCTCCTATCAGTACATACTACTATTTAGAAGCAAACCAAGGAGCTGTAGTAGGTAATGCAAACTTACAACCACGTGTAACTACTAGTTATGAGCTTGGTTTTAAGCAGACATTATCTAGAAACTCTGCACTTAGTCTTATTGCATCTTATCGTGAGACTAGAGGTGATTATGCACTAGTAAGAGTAAATCAAGCATATCCTATTTCTTATAATAGTTACCAAAATTTAGATTTTGAGACTATTAAAAACTTTAGAGCAGAGTATGAGCTTAGAGGTCAAGGCAGAGCATCTCTTGGGATAAACTACTCATTACTATTCGCAGATGGTACAGGTTCTAATACCAACTCATCCGCAGCATTGATACAAGCTAATTTACCAAACCTGAGATCATTATATCCTACTACTAGAGACGTACGTCATCAGATTACAGCTAGATTAGATTATAGGTTTAAAGGAGGTAATGACTACACTGGACCAATATGGTTTAACAAAAAAGTATTCCAAAATGCAGGTGCTAACTTTATAATAAGCACAAAATCTGGAGAACCATATTCTGCGTACGGTAATCCGGTAGCAAGTGCAACTGTGGGTACAGCTACCAGACAAGTATTAGATGGCAACCCATTTGGTTCTAGACTCCCTTGGCAGTTTAAGGTAGATGCTAACTTTAATAAAAACTTTAGCGTGAAGAAGAGAAATACGAAAGATCAGTTCAGAAGACAATCTATTGAGTTTCAAGCCTTCTTATGGGTGCAGAATCTATTTAATACTCAAAACATACGTCAGGTATATGGTTACACTGGTTTAGCAAATAATGATGGATGGTTAAGTTCTCCTCAAGGTCAGCAGCAGGCTGAGAATGAAACAAGAACTCAATCTTATATTGATTTATATAATGCAAAAGTAGATAACCCATACAGATACAGTATCCCGAGATTAGTAAGATTAGGAATAAAAATGAACTTCTAATTTTGGCAAACAAGATAAACAGTAGAGATAAAGATATGAATATACAAATGAGAAAATGGATGATGTGGACTGGCATTTTATTGTCAGTAGTGGTTCTCGCAAAAGAGGATGTGGAAGACGTAGAAAGAAAAGCTACTAAGGGGGCTAAATCTAGACTTGAAATGAAATTTGGTTCAGATTGCGACCCTGCTACTCAGAGTGCAGATTTAGATGTCAATAACGTACGTACCAAAATTTTGAATGGTGGCGATATGTGGTGGGATTTGAGCAGTGCTCGATATGAAATTCCTAAAATTGAAGATTTGAATACGGTACGTAAGAATAGCTTATTTGCTGGGGCTATTTGGATAGGCGGTTTAGATGTAGCGGATAACCTTAGATTGGCAGCTATGACGTATCGTCAAAGAGGTTCAGATTTTTGGCCAGGACCTTTGGATAAAAACGGGAACACTAATAATGCACAATGTGCGGAGTGGGACAAAATTTACAAAGTAGACGGATCTAAAATAATAGAGCACGTAGCCAAAAACGGATCTGGGATAGTAGATGATCAGATAGATGGATGGCCAGGACGAAAAAGCTTAGATGAAAATCCAAAAGCTCCTTTTAAGGACGTAGATAGCAATGGTATCTATACCCCATCTGGTGGTGACTACCCTATACTCAGAGAAACTTGTAAAGGTGTAAAAATAGATAATGATGCCGCAGATCAACCTGATCAAATGTTGTGGTGGATTTATAATGATAATGGAAATATCCACTCAGAGACTCAAGCAGATGCAATACAGATTGAAATTCAAACTACTGCTTTTGCTTTTGCTACCAATGACGAGATAAATGATATGACTTTCTACACTACTAGTCTTATCAATAGAGGTGCAAATCAACTTACGAGCACTTATTTCGGACAATGGGTAGATGCAGATTTAGGTAACTACTCAGATGATTATGTAGGATGTGATGTAAATCTTTCTTTAGGTTTCTGTTATAATGGGGATGATAATGATGAAGGTGTATTGGGTTATGGACTGAATCCGCCATCTGTAGGTGTCGATTTTTTCGAAGGGCCTACGGTAGATACCACTATTAATGGTGTAGATACCTCAATAGAATTGGGTTTATCAAAGTTTGTTTTTTATAATAATGACCAAAATCAAATAAATGGTAATCCATTTGCTCCTTCAGATTTTTACAATTACCTACAAGGTAAATGGAGAACTGGAGCAGATATACAATATGGGGGTGATGGGAATGCAGGTACCGACGGTACTAAAGCGGACTATATGTTCCCAGGGACATCAGATAGCACGCACAGTGAACGTTGGACGGAAGAGATTGCGGGAAATTTGCCAGCAGATAGAAGATTTTTACAATCTTCTGGACCCTTCATATTAAAACCAGGAGCTGTTCAAAATCTTACAGTAGGTGTAGTATGGGCAAGAGCTCCATTTGGTGGAGCAGCAGGTTCGTTGAACTTACTAAAAGAAGCTAGTAAAAAAGCTCAGAGTTTATTCAACTCTTGTTTTGACCTAATAGATGGTCCAGATGCACCAGATGTAGAAGTACATGAGCAAGATCAGCAGATAATTTTATCACTTGGAAATACAAATACCTCACTTGTAGAAAACTACACAGATTCTATAGAAAGAGATTTTGGTACAGACATTTATAAATTCCAAGGATATAGAGTATTCCAATTGAAGAATGGTTCTGTAAGTTTATCTCAATTAAGTGATTTATCTAAAGCTCGAGAAATATTTCAAGTTGATTTAGAAGATAATTTTGATGTGTTAATTAACCAAGAGTTTAGTGCGGACGTAGGAATTTCTATTCCTGTACTGAAGGTAAGAGGAGAGAATAAAGGATTAGCTCATACGGTACAAATCACGGAAGACGAATTTGCGACTGGATCTAACAAAACATTGATTAACTTTAAGACATACTACTATATAGTATTAGCATATGCTGCCGGCGATAGTGAAAGTGAAAAATACTTAGGAGGTAGAAGAGTAAAGAAATTCTCTGCTTCTCCTCATCAGTTAAGTCCGAAATTTGGAGGCTCTAGTGTTCCTTCATTTTATGGAGATGGCCCTGAGTTAACTAGACTTTCTGGAAAAGGAAATGGGAATAATGAGTTAGAACTAACTCAAGAGACAAAGGATGCTATTATGGCGAACAATGGTGTAGAGAATCCGAAGTATGAAAATGGCTTTGGTCCAGTGAAAATAACAGTAATAGATCCTCTTAAAGTGCCAGAAGGTGATTTTGAATTATCTATTGTCCCAACTTCATCTACTGCAGGACTTACTACATCAGGTTTTAAGATCCGAGATAGTATTCACGCAAGTAGCACTACTTGGGTACTCGTGAAATTACCAAATGACACCATTTTTGCTGATACTACATTGGCTTATAAAAATGAGCAGGTAATACTAGAGTCTACAACGGGTAAAAGTATTTTAGACTGGGGATTAGCCGTTACTATAGAGCAAGTGGCTTCTCCTGGTAGAGATAGTGAGAAATATCCTACTAATGGGCTTATCAATTGGTCAGTAGAGTTCTCTGACCCTAGTAACGAATGGCTAACTGCAGTACGAGACAGAGATGCGACACAGAGAATAGATGGTTTCGGAGTCTATGACTGGATACGTGCAGGAGAGCAAGGAAGAAATAGCGGATATAATGATCCATCTTGGCACGATTTCACCGTAGGTAATGACGGGGTTACTAAAGCTATAGATAAAGGACAAAGTTTTGAGCGTATTTGGGATGGTAGAATAGCTCCACAAACGTTAGTTTCAAATACGTTTCGAGCGGCAACTAGTATTGTGTCTAATCCAAGACCAGAGACTTTAATTCAGCCATTCACCTACTATGCGACTGCAACTGGAGGACACGGTCTTATGCTACTAAGCAATGTGGATATAGTACTGACACCTGATGAGTCTAAATGGACTGAGTGTGTAATGCTAGAGATGGGAGAAGATGCTAGACTAAACGTAGGCGAAGTACCTAAATTTAATATGAGAAAAGGACAATTGAAATATGGTTCTAGAACATTAGACTCAGGGAAATCAATATTCCCAGGTTATGCGATGAATGTAAATACAGGCGAACGTCTTAATATTATAATAGGTGAAGATTCATATCAAAGAAGTGAGAACGGTAGAGATATGAAATGGAATCCTACAGATAATGCAGGAAACATAAACTCAGGATATCCAAGTTTCGGAGGTAGACACTTTATATATGTAATGGGCAGTCATCAAGGAGCTAGTAGAGTTTTACAGCCTAAGCTTCCTGAAACTGGACCAGCTTATGACAAAGGGGCTTCATACTACGAAATACTTAAGGAATTAGATGCTAATACTTCAGCAGGAGCAAGAAGCAGAGACCTCTCTAAGATATTCCAAAACTGTGACTGGGTAATTCCAGCATATGCAGCTGCAGGTGTAGAGCTTAAAGAAAATGCTGATGGCCTTCCAGTCCCTCCAAATGAGGTAACTATTCGTCTGAGAGTGAATATGCCTTATGGTCTTACACCTGAGACTGATGGAGTGCATACAGAAGGTTTACCTAAGTATTCATTCAGCACTGCTGATATAGCTAATAAAGTATCTGTAGAAAAAGGGAAAGAGGCATTAGAACTAGTAAACATAGTTCCAAATCCTTACTACGCATTCTCATCATACGAGTCTAGTTCTATCGACAATCGTGTTAAATTCACTAACCTACCGCCACAGTGTGATATATCTATCTATACCTTAGATGGTTCGCTTGTGCGAAGAATAAGAAAGGATGACCAGACTACAGAAGCAGACTGGAACTTGAAAAACGGTGCAAGTGTGCCTATATCTAGCGGTATGTATATCATACATATAGATGCAGGAGAACGAGGAGAGAAAGTATTAAAATGGATGGGCGTAATGAGAGAGCTTGATCTTGATTCATTTTAAGAATTCAAAACATTTAAAACAGGAACGAAATGAGAAAAATTATAATTTTATCAATAATATTATCGGCTAGTACAGCACTCTTTGCAGGTAATCCAGATCGGATAGGCCAAGCAGGTGCAGCTCAGCTAAACATAAATGGATTTGGCAGAAGCTCCGGCTGGGGATGGGCTGCTGTGAGTAGTGCAAGAGGTCTAGAATCTATCTATAATAACATAGGTGGACTAGCTTACACTCCTAAAACAGAGATCATATTTTCACGTACATCGTGGTTGATGGGTAGTGATATTAATATCAATACATTTGGATTTGCTCAAAACTTGGGTGGTAACGGTGTTTTGGGCATTAGTATTATGAGCTATGATATGGGAGATATAGAGATTACAACGAATGACCAACCTGATGGGGGGCTTGGAACATATAAGCCAAGTTTCACTAATATCACAGCAGCTTTTTCTAAGCAGTTTACACGTGAAATATCGGGGGGTGTAGGTTTTAAAATATTCTCGGAGTCTAACACAAATGTAAAAGCTCAAGGAGTAGGACTAGATGCGGGTATACAGTATATCACTACTTTCAAGGATAAGCAGAAGATTAAAAAGAACGATGTAAAGTTTGGAGTTTCCTTAAAGAATATTGGTCCGGATGCTAGATATTCTGGAGATGGTCTTTCTGTTAAACTTTTGAACCCAATAACGGAAATTGAATCTACTGTAAATCAGAGATCAAATAAGTTTAATCTTCCTACTTTGATGAATATTAGTGCATCGTATGATATGAGATTGGATAAAAATGATGAGACGTATTTTCATAGACTTACACCAGCTATGACATTTACCAATCACGCTTTTGCTACTAATCAGTTTACTATTGGTTTAGAGTATGCATACAAAGAGATGTTCCAACTAAGAGGAGGGTATGCATACGAAAAAGGAGGGCTTAAGTACAATACAACTACAAGTGCAGCTACTGGAATAATGGGTGGCTTTACATTTGAACTACCTGTGAGTAAAGATTCTGAAAATACGTTTGCCTTAGATTATTCGTACAGACACTCTAATCCTTTTGGCGGTTCTCACTCATTTGGAGTAAGACTAAACTTAGGAGAGTAAGCTCATTTACCTAAAGATAATTATTTTTGCAATGTTGCATCCGCGAGCGGATGCAACATTCTTATTTTATAAAAGCAAATACAAACAATGTCTATTAACTATATTTCACAAGAAGGATACGACGCTCTAAATGCACAAATAGCACACTTAGAGAAAGTGGAGCGTAGGCGTATATCAGGCCAAATAGCAGAAGCCAGAGACAAAGGAGATTTGTCGGAAAATGCGGAGTATGATGCAGCTAAAGAAGCTCAAGGTCTTTTGGAAATGAAAATTTCTAAGCTAAAGAATACTATGGCAGACTGTAGGGTAATAGATCCTAAGGATATAGACCTGAGTAAAGTCAATATACTAAGCACTGTAAGGCTGCTGAATAAAAAGTTTAACAAAGAAGTGTCTTACACTATAGTAGCAGAGACAGAAGCTGATCTAAAGGCGGGTAAGATTTCGGTAAAATCTCCAATAGGAGAGGGCCTAATGGGTAAGAAAATAGGCGAAGTGGCAGACATACAAGTCCCTGCAGGAATGATACAATTCAAAATATTAGAAATAAGCATCTAATTGACCATTTTTGAGAAAATAGTTGCTGGTGACATCCCTGCTTATAAGGTTGCCGAAAATGATAATTTCTTAGCCTTTTTAGATGTATTTCCCATAGCCGAAGGACATACACTAGTAATACCCAAAAAGCCAACGGAGTATATTTTTGATATAGAAGAGCAAGAATATATAGGACTACACCTTTTTGCTAAAAAAGTAGCACTAGCCATAGACAAAGTGATGCCGTGTGCTAGAGTCGGCTCGGCTGTAGTGGGTTTAGAAGTGCCTCACGCTCATATTCACTTGATACCTATCAATGAGATAGGAGATATAAGTTTTCAAAAAGAGAAGTTACAATTGAGCCCAACTAAAATGCAAGAAATAGCGAATAGTATATCTGAAGCATTTAGCCAGTTGTAGGCTGATACTTACTTTACCTTGTTAGGATTCTTGCTTACGAAACTCTCCCAACTTCCATAATTTTTAGTAACTGAAGCACCTGGCTTATAGGTGAAATGATGACATATAGCTACGGCTACTGCGTCACTAGCATCTAACTTGGAATGATTTTTTTCTATCTTGAGTAGAGCCATTACCATAGCTGCTACTTGTTCCTTACTCGCAGTACCCTTTCCTGTGACACTTTGTTTCACTCGCTTAGGAGCATATTCGAAAACAGGAATTTTACGATTGAGAGCAGCAGCCATACTTACTCCTTGAGCCCTGCCTAGTTTTAGCATACTTTGAGGATTTTTACCCATAAAAGGAGCTTCAAGAGCTACTTCGTCTGGTAGATAAAGGTCCATTAGCTTAGTGCATTGCTCAAAGATAGATTGCAGTTTCATAGCGTGGCTCGGTTCTTTGCGTAGATCGAAAATCCCCATACTAATCAGACTCATAGTACTCTTGGTGATGCCAATAATGCCGTATCCTGCTATGTTGGTTCCCGGGTCTATTCCCAGTATTATCTTATCGTAATTGTTATCTTTCGCCACTCGTAGTACAAAGGTACACTATAGCACTACTAAGATAATACACACCAAAGCGAAATGACCTCTAAAGCAGGATACAAACGATTTTACCCTTGGCTGAAATGGATTTTCAGTGCTTTGTCCTTGTATTTTTTCTACAAACAGATTATCGGGTTAGACTCTAATGTAATAGAGGACATAGGTGCCGGCATACGGAGAAGGCCACTTCTTTTTGCTCTAATTTTATTTCTAGCATTTGTAAATTGGAATGCGGAAGCTCAAAAGTTTAAGCTCCTTATAAGAGAAGCTATTTCACTTACAAATCTGCGTGCGTTTCTGACTATACTGGGAGGTATGGCCATTAGTAACTTTACCCCAGCTCGAACGGGAGAGTACATAGGCAGAGGATTATTGCTCAAAAAAGCACATCCTATGAAGGTGGTGATAGCCACCGTAGCCGGTAATATAGCTCAGGTCCTTATGACCTATTCGCTAGGTCTGTTAAGCATAGGAGGCGTGCTGCTTTTTACTGATATGGGAGGAGATTGGTTTTCTGGAGATGGCAAACTCATAGCTATTCTAGTGCTGCTATTTGTAATACTGCTCTTACTCTATTTTATTCAAGATATTGTTCGCATTGTCAAGCGATACTTACCCAAAAAAGTGGCCAAAATACTCAATATGGTAAAACAATATGATAAGGCTCTTTACCTCAGAGTAGTGCAAATAGCTTTTCTTCGTTACCTTGCTTTTGGGGTCCAATTTTATTTATTACTACAGTTGTTTTCTGATTTTGCATTGCCCGTAGAGGCGTTGCTTCTAATCCCCACAGCATATCTAATGCAAAGCTTAGTGCCGGTGCCAGCTATATCAGATGTAGGTGTGCGAGTAGCTGTATCTCAGTTGCTTTTCGGTAGTTTTTTGCTAGATGCTCCTATACTGCAAGCAGTGACTAGTCTTTGGTTTATCAATCTGATTTTGCCAGGTTTATTTGGCACAGTTTATTTACTTATTAGCACTATCCGACAAAGATGATTCTATACGTAATCATAGTACTTACGGCAGGGTTGGCTTATTATAGCTTATTGAGTAAATATGGTGAGCTCTGGAATGGTATTGATGAGAAAGATGATTTAGCTCAGCATAATTATACTATTAGCATTCTTATTCCATTTAGAAATGAAGCGGATAATCTTCCGAGTCTTCTAGCTTCTTTACAAGCCTTAGATTTTGCAGAACATAGCGTTCAGATAGTTTTCGTGAATGATCACTCTACTGATGCAGGAGAGAAGGTGATAGCAGGATATGCAGGAGAGCTAGATATACAACTAATAAATCAAACGGATGGAGTCGGCAAAAAGGCTGCTATTCGAACTGGCTGGGATGCTTGTAATGGAGATATTATCATACAAACTGATGCAGATTGCTCACTACCTAATCATTGGCTCAGTGCAATGCTAGGTCCGTTTAGTAATGAAGATGTAAGTCTAGCCTGTGGACCAGTTCAGTTTCATACTTCTACTAATTTTTGGAAACGGGTAGTAGCACTAGATTTTGAAGCACTGATAGCCATAGGGGCTGCTCACATACAGTGGAACAAACCGATGATATGCAATGCAGCTAACTTGGCATATCGCAAAAGTCTTATAGCAGACGCAAATCTGCATGAAAGTGCTGCTAGCGGAGATGATGTTTTCTTACTCCAGAGTGCTCATCATCAAAACCCCAATAGTATAACCTTTGTGAAAAATAAGAAGGCTATAGTGAAGACAGAAGGACCTTCTAGTTTCTCCGTATTTTGGCATCAACGTCTCCGATGGGCAAGCAAGAATGGCGATTACGATATTAAGCAGAATACGTGGATGCTCGTTGGTGTCTGGATGTATAATGTGTTAGTCTTGGGGTCTTTGCTTTCATTTTCAGCTGCAGGTGCTACAGCCGCAGGATTTTTAGTATTGCTCAAAGTGCTAGCAGAAGATAAGTTTTATAGCAGGTTTACTTCGTTTTTTGGAAGAGATTTATGGTTTACAAACATTCTCTTGGGCCAACCGTTTCACATACTCTATATGGCCGTAGTGCCACCACTATCTCAGATTTTAAAATACCAATGGAAAGAAAGAAAAGTAAGCAAATAGAATTACCAGAGCTAGAAGCAGAAGTCCTGCAGCTGTGTATTTTTCCGGAAGCTTTCGAAAGCATAGTAGGAGAGGTGCTTACCGAAACAAAGGAAAGTGTAATAGCAGATGCAGTAAAAAATTTACTGCACTATAAGCTACTAATAGCAGCTAATGAACAAAATAGCATGTCGTGGATATACGATGGTGACAAAATGCGAGAAAGCTCATTCAAAGCCACAGCAGATGGCGTGGAATGGATGGAGGCTAATAGTAAGTGACATTAGTCAATGAATACTATACTCTTTTGGTGTCTCCTAAAACTAACTCTTCCCGTTATTCAATCAATCCGCATATTATTGAATTACTCTTTCTTAAAGCCCAATCGCTTTCCCGTAGCAAATCCGCTTGGATTATTTACGTAGTTTTTTTGCTCTAAGGTCATATCTCCCATAGTTTCCATAGGTGGTACGTAGAGATCGAAATCTAAGGCATAAAGCATCGTCTGCTCTATTATCTTCACTATGGCATCTTCTTCTATTTCTTGCTTTGCAAGATCCTTGTACAAGAAGTCTAATTGACGTTGTCCATCTACATAAAAATGACCTTCAGAATTAATAAAGAGCCTAGCGAGTAAGTAGCCTACGTCAGCTAATCTCTGGTATTTGATAGAGTCCGAGAGAAAATTGTACGCCATTATCATACCAAAGTATCCTCTTTCAGGGGCTTCTACTACATACTCCAGCTTACTCACTTCGTGCTCTGGCGGGAAGGCAAAAACGTTAGTATGTAGAATAAAAGCTATGGTATCTCCACTAAATTTTAGGTGAAACTCAAATTCGCTTTTTTCGAAAAACTGCACCTCTAGAGCTGGGTCCTTTTCTATCACTTCTGGAGTAAGTTTTTCCGCTATTTCTTTAGCACATCGTTTTAGCTCCGCAAAAACGGTGAGAGTATTTCTGTATATGTGCTGTTTTAGTCCGGCTTTATTATTTAACCCTCCAATTATTTGTACTATATCTTCTGACATTCTTAAATGTATTTTATGTCAAAATTAATACAATACAAAAACATACTAATTATTTGTTTGTTAGTCTTTTATATCAGGTGCAAAATCGATATCTTTGCACCACCCCAAAGCAATTTAAGAAGTAATATAAAGTATGTCAGAAACAGCAAAAATTAACATTCAAGGCAAAGAAACAGAGTTGCCTTTAGTAGTAGGAACGGAAAACGAAGTAGGGATTGACATTAGTACACTGCGAGCTACTACAGGTGCTGTTACTTTAGATTTGGGGTACAAAAATACTGGAGCTACTACTTCTAGCATCACCTATCTTGATGGTGAGAAAGGAATTTTAAGACATAGAGGTTATTCAATCGAAGAACTTGCTGATAAAGCGGAATTTCTAGAAATAGCGTACTTGCTCATACATGGGGAGTTGCCTACCAAAGAAGAATATGCTGATTGGGATAACGAGATAAGAAGACATACTTTAGTAAATGGAGATATTCAAAATATCTTTGACGCTTGGCCTACAGGTAGTCACCCTATGGGTCAGTTGATAGCGATGATTTCTTCACTATCTTCTTTTTACCCAGAAAGTTTAGATCCTAATGCAAGTGAAGAAGCTAGAATGAGAACTATCACTAGATTGCTGGCTAAAATGCCAACTATCTGTGCTATGATTTCTAAGAATAGAATAGGTCATCCACTTATATACCCGCAAAACAATCTTACCTACGTAGAGAACTACTTGAATATGACTTTCAAGCACGTAACTGAAGAGTACGAACTTGATCCTATTTTAGTAAGAGCTATGAATAAGCTTATGATACTACATGCAGATCATGAGCAAAACTGTTCAGCTTCTACGGTACGACTAGTAGGTTCTAGCCACGCAAATTTATACGCAAGTGTATCTGCTGGTGTAGCTGCACTATGGGGCCCGCTTCACGGTGGTGCAAACCAAAAGGTGATAGAAATGCTAGAGGCTATACAAGCTGATGGTGGCGACGCACAGAAATACATAGACAAGGCTAAAGATAAAAATGATCCGTTTCGTTTGATGGGTTTTGGACATAGAGTATATAAAAACTTTGATCCTCGTGCTAAGATTATTAAAAAATCTGCTGACGAAGTATTAGCAAAACTAGGAGTAAATGATCCTACGCTAGCCATAGCTAAAAAGCTAGAAGAGGCGGCATTATCAGATCCTTACTTCATAGAGCGTAAGTTGTTCCCTAATGTAGATTTCTACTCTGGTATCATATACAGAGCTATGGGATTCCCAGTAGAGATGTTTACCGTACTATTTGCACTAGGTCGTCTACCAGGATGGATAGCACAATGGAAAGAAATGATGGAAGATAAACATCCAATAGGAAGACCAAGACAAATCTATACTGGTCCTGTGACTAGAGATTTTGTTCCTATGGAAAAGAGAAGTTAGTCTAGTAAATCAGTAAAATAAACACACTAAAAAAGGTGAAGTAGATTATTCTACTTCACCTTTTTTGCGTCTATATAGGTAGCTAGTATAGATGTATTGAGCATATACTTGTCCCCCGTTATATCCTTGTTTAATACAATGTAATCGGCTTGTTTGCCTTTTTCTAGACTTCCTACAAGTTCTTCCATTTTGTTCCCTTTAGCAGCCCAATAGGTCATTCCTAATAGAGCTTCAGTAGCAGTGAGAGCTTCTTCTAGTAAGAAACCACCTACAGGATTATTCTTAGCATCTTGTCTATATACGGCAGCAAAGAATGTATTGAGCGGGGCAATATCCTCTACAGGGAAATCTGTACCTAGAGGCAACCAGCCATTTAAAGCTAGCAGACTTTTGTAAGAATAGGCACCCGAGAGACGAGAGTTGCATAACCGATTAGAAGCCCATCTCATATCACTAGTGGCATGTGTGGGCTGTACAGAAGGTATTATGCTATATTTAGAAAACAACTGTCTATCACTTGGAGTTACCACTTGAGCGTGTTCTATTCTCCATCTTTTGTCATTTTCTCCTTTCAATATGTTACCATAGAGTTCTAGCACTTTTCTATTGGCACTATCTCCTATACAGTGCGTATTAGCTTGAAAATCTAGATCATAAACACGTTGATATAATTTTTCTAATTCTGCAGGTCTGGTGACCCAGACTCCTGTGTGCCCTTCGTGGTCACAATAGGATTGTTTCAATTTAGCTCCACGTGAGCCTAAGGAACCGTCAGCATACAGTTTAAAAGAATTCACTCTTAGCTTATCATTTAGTATAGGTCCGTTTGTGGTGAAGTAGTCGAAATTTGCTTCTGTTGGGTTGCACATAGCATACACTCTGATAGTAAGATCCCCCGTTTGCTGCAAGCTGTCTATAAGTAAAATGGTAGCTAAGTCTAGACCCGCATCAGTTACCGTGGTAAGCCCAGCTGCAAAACAGTTTTTTTGTGCTTTTAGAAGTGCATCTATCTCGCTTGCCTTACTTGGGTTTGGAATAATTTTGTCTATTAATTCCATAGCATTATCCGTCAATATTCCCGTGAGCAGTCCTCCCATGTTGATGATTTCGCCACCTTCTACTTGAGTGCTGGTATTTATGCCTGCTAGTTCTAGAGCCTTATTATTGGCTAAGCCTGCATGCCCATCTACGCGTTTTATGAAAACCGGTCTATCTGGGAAATAGGCGTTTAACAGATTATTGGTAAGTGTCCCCTGTTGCTCCCATATCGTTTGATCCCAACCTCTTCCTGTAATCCAATAATCTTTGGATTGTTGTGCAAATGCGACGGTTTTTTCTACCATGCCATTCATACTAAATGTATTGCGTAGGTCTACTTTATTAAGCGTAAGACCATAGCCATAGAAGTGGGAGTGAGCATCTATAAATCCTGGGTAGATAATTCCCTCTATAGTAGAGACAGAATCACTCGCATATAGTCTGCTTATTTCTTTTTTAGAACCTGTAGCTACTATCTTACCTTGGCTTATAGCCATAGCTTCTGCCACGTCAAAAGAGCTGTTACAGATATAGATTTTATCTGCAACTACTATTTGATCTACTTGTGTTTTGGGTCCGCCACAGGAGCCTAACAAGACTACTAGCAGTAGACCAATTATTTCTTTTTTCATTTTATTGACCAGTGGTCATTTTCTCTGCAAGTCTTAGTGCTGCAGGTAAGTTAACCTCACTACCGTACTTGGATATCTTGCAAGCTCTGGTTTTCTTTTTACCGCCAGGCAATTTACTTCTTCCTTTTATTTCTATTGCACTTTCTACCAGGATCTGCTTTACTTGTGCCGCGGTGAGTGTAGGGTAGTAACTCCATACAAATCCCGCTATACCTGCTACCACTGGGCTGGCCATACTAGTGCCATTAAAAGCCTCGTACTGACCTTCGGGAGTGGTAGAGTATATATCTACACCCGGAGCGAAAATATCTACTTCTTCTAGTCCGTAATTTGTGAACTCTGCAAACACCTTTGGTTTTTTCATCCAGCTACTTGCACCTACTTCTATCCAGTTATCTGTTATATTGTTAAAGTCATTTGGGAAATTATCGCTAATGTCATTATTTTGATTGCTATTACCCGCTGCATGTATAAGTAATACTCCTTTAGATGCGGCATATTGTATGGCTTCTTTTACCACTTCTGCATTATGTGAGTATCCTTTGCCAAAACTCATGTTTACTATTTTCGCTCCATTATCTACAGCGTATCGTATGCCATTGGCTACGTCTTTATCTCTTTCGTCACCATCAGGCACATTTCTAATACTCATAATGTCACAAGACTGGCAAATACCTTTGGCACCTACATCATTGCTAGCATCGGCGGCTACTATCCCAGCTACGTGAGTACCGTGAGAAGAATGCTCTCCGTAGTACACCTTGTTATTACCGTAACCTATTTCGCGGGCATTGCTATAGTCATCACCTACTAGTTCCTTTCTAGGGTCAAACTCTGGGTTGTAATTATAGTTATAGCTTGCATCGTAGTGGTCGTATGCACTCATTAGCTGAGTTTTAATATCTAAATAGTTGAAGTTTTTGTTAGCCTTGGCAGTTCTAGCTAGGATGCTTCTTACTATCTCTTCGTACTTGCTTTTGGACTTGTGATTGGTTACCTCTTCAGCAGTCATATCTGTACCGTAGCTGTCTTCTAAAAACTCCATTCCTTGTTTTATTTGAAGAAATCGCTCGTAGTACAGTTTTGCATCGCTGTTTTTTTGCAAAAACTCTTGCTTTATAGTGAGGTATCTATTGTACTCATCTTGGTTTTCTATATCGTCAGTAGCCTTTAGCTCATACTTAGCATTAAGTAGGGCATATTGTCTAGTGATCTCTAAGTTGTCGTGCGTAGTTTCACCTATGAAATTCCAACCATAGATGTCATCTACGTATCCATTGTTATCGTCATCTATGCCGTTGTCTGCTACTTCATCTGCATTTATCCAGAGCATATTTTTTAGGTCTTCGTGATTTATATCTACACCTGCATCTGCTATTGCTACTATTACAGTTTGCGGTGTTTTACCTTTCATCATCTCTTGAGCTTCAGCTAAGCCGATTCCCGAATTTCCTTTTTTACTGTTAGGTAATAGATGCCAAAGTTGGTCTGTTGGTTGCTGTGCAAATGCTGAATAAACTGTGAATAAGCACGCGATTAAAAATAGATTATGTCTCATTGTTTTATTGTGTTTTTTTATGTTTGAATTACCCCTACATTGTATTTAGCCACAGGAGCATTATTGGCCATTTCTATCCCACTACTTAGCCATTTTCTGGTATCTAATGGGTCTATTATCTCATCTACCCAAAGTCTAGAAGCTGCGTACTCTGGAGTAGTTTGTTTGTTGTATCTGTTTATTATTTTATCCAGGAGAGCCTTTTCTTTCTCAGCAGTTATCTCTTCTCCTTTTTTGGCAAGGGAAGCTTTTTCTATCTGTAATAATACTTTGGCTGCTTGTTCGCCACCCATCACAGCTATTTTAGCACTAGGCCAAGCTACTATGAGCCTAGGGTCATATGCTTTGCCACACATAGCGTAGTTTCCCGCACCATAGCTGTTGCCTACTATTACTGTAAATTTAGGTACGGTACTATTACTCATAGCACTCACTAGTTTAGCTCCATCTTTTATAATGCCACCGTGCTCGCTTCTACTACCTACCATGAAACCTGTGACATCTTGCAAAAACACCAAAGGGATTTTCTTCTGATTACAGTTCATTATAAAACGAGCGGCCTTATCTGCACTATCGGAGTATATCACTCCACCAAATTGCATTTCACCTTTTTCGCTTTTTACAAGTTCCCTATTATTAGATACTATGCCAACGGCCCAGCCATCTATACGAGCATAGCCACACACGATGGTTTTGCCATAATTTTCTTTGTATTGTTCAAACTCAGAGTCGTCTACTAGTCTATGGATTATCTCTAGACTATTATAAGGCTTAGATCTGTCTGCGGGTAAGTGCCCATATATTCCTTTAGGATTAAGTTTTGGCAGTTTGGCTTTGGTACGACTAAACCCTGCCTGAGCAAAGGTCCCGATTTTATCCATCAAAAATTGAATGCGATCTAGGCAAGCTTCATCATTTGGGAATCTGTCATCTATCACGCCTGAAAGATCGGTCTGAGCTTTAGAGCCTCCAAGGGTCTCGTTGTCTATATTTTCACCTATTGCGGCTTTTACCAGGTAGCTTCCAGCAAGAAATATACTGCCAGTTTTGTCTACTATAAGTGCCTCGTCACTCATTATAGGTAGGTATGCACCACCTGCTACACAGCTACCCATTACGGCAGCTATTTGCGGAATGCCTCTACTGCTTAGTATGGCGTTGTTTCTAAATATTCTACCAAAATGCTCTTTGTCTGGGAATATTTCATCCTGCAGAGGAAGGAATACGCCCGCACTGTCTACAAGGTATATGATAGGAAGATTGTTTTCTAATGCTAGTTCTTGAAAACGAAGATTCTTTTTCCCACTAATAGGAAACCAAGCACCCGCTTTTACACTAGCATCATTAGCTACTACTATGCATTGTCTGCCGGCTACTTTGGTTATGCCGCCTACTACTCCTCCTGCAGGGCAGCCGCCATATTCAGCATACATTTCGTAGCCTACAAAAGTGCCAATTTCTAAAAAATCTGCATCTTTATCTTTAAGATATTCTATTCGTTCTCGTGCGGTTAGTTTTCCTTTAGCCCTTTGTTTGGCCAATGATTTTTCCCCGCCTCCTAGATGTATTTTTTTAGCTAATTTTCGATAGTCACTCCACAGTATCTTGTTAGCATCTTCATTTTTATTGAATTCTAGTTCTTTCGGACTCATTTTATGTGCTCAAACCTAATGATTTTTTCTTTATTTCGAGCTAAAGTTAATACTTTCTGAAAAAGGGATTGTTTACATAAAATGTCTTGCTACATTTGCACCCGGCTGACATAACCAGCTCCCTTTGAACTCCCCCAGGGCAGGAATGCAGCAAGGGTAAAAGGTCGTAGCGGTATGATGTCAGCCGATTTTTTTGTCTAAATTCTCTATTTTTTACCATACATTTCTTAGAAAGTTTCATCTTCGCAGCAAAAGCATAAGATATATCAATGAAATTTTTCGTAGACACCGCTAATTTAGAGCAAATAAGAGAAGCTCAGGACCTAGGAATACTAGATGGAGTAACCACCAACCCGTCACTAATGGCCAAAGAAGGTATTACTGGAGAAGCAAATGTGCTAGCACATTATAAGGCTATCTGTGATCTTGTAGATGGAGATATTAGTGCAGAGGTGATAGCTACTGATTTTGAAGGGATGATAAAAGAAGGTCAAGCTCTTGCCGACATTCACGAAAACATAGTGGTAAAAGTTCCAATGACCAAAGATGGGGTGAAAGCTATTCGTTGGTTTACTGACCATGATATACGAACTAACTGCACATTAATATTCTCTGCAGGCCAAGCTATTTTAGCTGCCAAAGCAGGTGCTACTTACCTTTCTCCATTTATAGGGAGAATAGACGATATGAACTGGGACGGTATAGAGCTCATAGCTCAGATAGCAGAAATATATACGATACAAGGATACCAAACAGAGATACTTGCAGCCTCTATTCGCACACCCTTACATATAGTAAGAGCGGCAGAAGCAGGTGCAGATGTAGTGACGTGTCCACTTAGCTCTATTTTAGGACTATTAAAACATCCATTAACGGATATAGGTCTTGCTCAGTTTCTTGCAGATCATAAAAAAGCTAATTCATAAGCAACTATTCCTGATTTAATACCATCTAATTATCTTTATACAACAGCGAAATAACATCTAAAGAGTGAATCCAATAGTCATCATACCTACTTACAATGAGAAAGAGAATATCTCTCTTATGCTGCAGACTGTTATGGATTTGCCAGAGGAGTTTGATGTTTTGGTAGTGGATGATAACTCGCCAGACGGTACCGCTGACTTAGTAAAGGCAGCTCAAACGATACATCCCAGAATACATTTATTAGAAAACGGAAAAAAGAACGGACTAGGTGGAGCATACATTGCAGGGTTTAAATGGTGTCTAGAAAGGGAGTACGATTATATTTTTGAGATGGATTGTGATTTTTCTCATAATCCAAAAGATCTTATACGTTTACATG
>Ga0307994_1000417_pt1 | contig 30137 bp, 29 predicted proteins | sample EllFjometagen261_FD_203171 | JGI IMG/M metagenome (GOLD analysis project Ga0307994, IMG submission 203171) | Marine microbial communities from Ellis Fjord, Antarctic Ocean - #261 | ecosystem: Environmental > Aquatic > Marine > Unclassified | place: Southern Ocean | collected 2014-11-02 | reverse complement strand
CTCTCAATCTCACTGCGCACTCTCAATCTCACTGCGCACTCTCAATCTCACTGCTCCCTCCCCAAGGGAGCGCACAGAACGATTCAGGCTTCGGCAAGTACCGATTCGCGCCAGGCGTTGGTCGCTTGGACCTGGTTGAACGTGAAGACATGCATGCCGGTCACGCCCATGTCGAGCAGGTCGCTGCTCAGTGGCAGCAGCAGGTCGTTGGGGTCATAGGAAACCGTGGTCATCATCTTGACCACCGCACTCATGTTCTTGCGCAGGTACTTCAGCGAGTCACCAATACCCAGGCGAGCGCCCATGGTCAGCAACTTGGTCTTATCGACAACGCCGGAAATACCTAGATGCACAGGAAGCGTCAGCCCCATCTCGCGTTCGGTTCGTAGCCATTTCGCGATCGCATCAGGATCGAAGCACATTTGTGTGCTGCAGTAACCCTCGACACCGGCCTCGGCGAGTAGCCGCTGCTTTTCGTGCAGTGCCCATCGAAGTTTCTCATCAGATAGGAAGGCATGCCCATCGGGATAAGCCGTCACCCCAATGGTCTTCACGCCATGGTTTGTTGTCAAGAAGTCGGCCATGAACTCGACCGCTCCGGGATACTCGCCGGGCTCTTCAGCGTCGCCACCAACGATGAAGATCTTGCTGAGTCCGAGCTCACGGCACCACGCCGCAAGCTCAACAGTATGGGTTCGATCGCTGACCATACGAGCGGAGATATGCGGAATGGCGGTGAAACCCTGACGACACAACTCGGCCGTCAGACGCTGCGTCTCTTCAATGCCCTTGGTCGGAGAACACGTAACCGAGACCTCGGCTCCCACAGGAAGAGCGTCGATAGCTCCGACCAGACTCTTCAGCGGAACCAGCTCAAAGGTAAGTGTTTCGGCCAGTGAGACGCGATGGGCTTTCGCCTCGCGAGACTCGTCGTATTTTTTACTTCCAAAGAATGCCATGATCAGCTCAAGTTGATGACGTTGCCGTTTTCGTCAAGGTCGATGGCGGCTGCTGCTGGGGTTTTACCGAGGCCTGGCATGGTGCGCATATCGCCACATAGTGGGTAGATGAAACCGGCGCCGACGCTGGCTCGGACTTCGTTCACCGGGAGGGTGAAGCCTCTGGGTGCACCTTTGAGCTTTGGGTCGTGGCTGGTCGACAGGTGCGTTTTTGCGATGCAAACCGGCAGGTTCCCAAACCCCGAGGCTTCGTAGAGCTCGATCGACTTGTTTGCGGCAGCCGAGTATTCGACATCGCCGGCGCCGTAGACCTTGGTGGCGACGGTGTGGATTTTGTCCTTGAGGCTCATCTCGTCGGGGTAGAGCACTTTGAAGTTAGAGGGTTCTTCAGCTGCTTCGGCGACGGCGTGTGCCAGCTCTGAGGCTCCGGCGCCGCCGTCGGAGAAGTGGGTGGTGACTGCGGCGCGGGCGCCGTATTCCTCGGCGATTTCTTTGATGGCTTCGATGTCGACATCGTGATCACCGGGGAACACGTTGATCGCAACAACGGGGGTCACGCCATGTATCTGCATATTCTCGAGCTGTTTGCGCAGGTTGTCGCCGCCCTGATGCACTTCATCAGGGTTCGCTTCCAGGATCGCGTCGGGCAACGGTTTGCCGGCGACGATCTTGTGCTTGCCGCTGTGTGCCTTCAGGCCGCGTACGGTGGCGACGAGCACGGCGGCGTCGGGTTCGATTCCGGAGTAGCGGCACTTGATGTTGAAGAAACGCTCGGCTCCCATGTCGGCACCAAACCCGGCTTCGGTCAACAGGAAGTCACCGGTATGAATGCCGATCTGATCAGCAACGATCGAGCTGTTGCCAGTGGCGATGTTCCCAAACGGACCTGTATGCACCAGGGCTGGTGTGCCCTCGAGGGTCTGCATCAGGTTCGGCTTGATGGCTTCCTTCAAGATGACGGCCATTGAGCCGGCGACTTTAAGTTCTTCGGCGGTCACGGGTGTGCCAGCCTTGGTGTAACCAACAACGATGCGGCCAAGACGGGCTCGCAGGTCCATCAGGCCGGTGCAGAGCGCCAGCGCAGCCATGACTTCTGATGCTGCGGTGATGTCGAACCCGGTCTCACGTGGCACACCGTCGAGGCGTCCGCCCAGGCCGATGGTGATGTTGCGCAGCGCACGGTCGTTGACATCGAGCACTCGGCGCCAGGTGATGTTGTGCAGATCTAGTGCCAATTCGTTGCCATGGAACAGATGGGCATCGAGCATCGCCGCACACATGTTGTGGGCTGCGGTTACTGCGTGCATGTCGCCGGTCAGGTGGAGGTTGAACTCTTCCATCGGAATCACCTGGCTGTAGCCACCGCCAGCAGCGCCGCCCTTGATACCAAAGGTCGGGCCCATCGACGGCTGGCGGATCGCAATGGTGGCCTTTTTGCCAATATGGCTGAAGCCCTGACCCAGACCAACTGTCGTCGTTGTCTTGCCTTCGCCCAATGGTGTCGGCGTGATCGCGGACACCACCACGTACTTCGCCTTGGGCAGATCGGCCATAGCCGGAATCGCGTCGAGTGAGATCTTGGCTGCGACCTTGCCGTATGGCTCGAGGAACGCACGGTCGATACCAGCAACGTCGGCGATCTCGGTCAGCGGCTTAAGCGGAGCCGCTTGCGCGATCTCAAGGTCTGATGGAAAACTCATGGTGCCCCCTTGGTATACGAGAGTTGGAGACTATCACACTGTTCCGCATTGCGGTTTCGTTCCACCATGCGGAACGCCGTGTGATGGGAACGGCCTCAATGGCACCGACTGGGCAAGACAACTGGACCTGCGGCAGCTCAGGTTTCGGAGTGCCGTCGACGGCATCGAAGGTGATGTCTATCTGAGTGTGGGCCGGCCAAGCTCACCGCGAGTTCAGCCCGGTCAGTAGCCGCGGCCGCGGTCAAGCATGGGAACAGGTTGTTCGCCGGCCCGCAGACGGGCGACGTTGGAGGCAATGAGCTTGGCGGCGCTGCGGACTTGCGTCATACCCGAGATGTGAGGCGTGAGCGTGACCGCCGGATGTCTCCACAGGGGTGAGTCCTCGGCTGGCGGCTCCGGCTCGGTTACATCGAGAACAGCGGCGGCGATCGGACCGTTGTCCAGCGCATCGACCAGGTCGGTTTCGACAGCCAGCACGGTCCCCCGGCCCACGTTTACAAAGATCGAGCCCGGCACAAAATGTGCGAGACGTTCCGCCGTGAGCAGCCCGGTAGTTGCGGCGGTGCTCGGCAACACATTGATCACAGCATCGCTGGCGCCAAGGAAGTGCTCGAGCTGTTCGATCCCGGCGTAGTGCGTGACATGATCTTCGTCTCGCCCAGATCGAGTCCAGGCGTTCACGGCATAACCAAGGTTCAGAAAGGCTCTGCTTATGCGGGATCCGATCTCGCCATAGCCGAGCACGCCGACCCGATACCGATACGGCTGTGCATGGTCAAGCACCTTCCACTCGCTGCGGCGCTGCGCCGCCTGCAAATCATCGAAGCGACGCTGATGGCGCAGTACCCATGCGACCGCGTATCCCGCCATCTCACTTGCCATCTCGGGATCGACGAGGCGCACGACCGGCACATTCATACCTGGTTCCTGCCACTGCTCGGTGCCAGCGCCCTGACACAACACCATCTGCAGGTTCGGCAGCGTCGCAAGTTCTTCGCTGGTGGCCCGCCAAGCAATCAAGTACTCCACTTCGGTCGGATCACCGATGTCAGGCCAGGCCCGCAAATCTTCGTGCGGCATCTGTGCCCGCAACTCGGCAGTCCATTCCTCTACCCGACCACCCGATTTCACCACGATTGCCACGCCGAGCAACCTACTCGAACGCCCCCGGTCTCGACCTTTGTTAGTCGATGAGTGCGTCGGAACGGACTCGTTGCCGTTCGGCTTCGAGATGTTCGCTGAGCACTCGCCCGAATAGCTGGCGGGTCCGCACCACTCGTCCGATCACACCGGGTTGTTCGGTATAGGCGAAGATAGCGGCATGACGCGGTTGTGACCTGGCGGGGACGCGAGTCACCGCATGTAGCGAATACCGGCCGCGGAAGATCTGCAGATCACCAGGTCGTAGGTCAAGGGTGATGACGCCGTCGCGTCCACCTTCCAAGACTTGTTGGATTCGGTCGAAACCTTCGTCGCCGTCAGCGCGGATGTTCGGCACGAACTCGAAAAGGCCACCTTCGTCGGCTTCATCGACGAGCACGGTGACGGCGAACTCGTTGGTGTCAAAGTGCCAGGTGAATTGTTGACCTGGATCCAGGATGTTGGCCGTCAATCCTGCGAGTGGGTCGGCATAACAATGCAGCTCAGCAATTTCGAGGCAGTCCGCCAGGAATCTGGCGAGCGCCGGTGAGCGGAACAGGTGGTCGGTGGCGCAGCCCTCGTCCCACGCGTCGCCAGGGATAAACCCCGAGGACCGTTCGATGAACGTATTCACGGGGTGGCGCCCGGGGAACTCGCCGTTGACCTCGGTGTGGAAATACGGGTTGATCGTCTGCTGCGAGTAATGCGTGGCCGATTTTCGCTCGACGATCTCGCCGGAAAGTAAGCGCAAGGCTTCAGGGCGCACCAGATCCTTGATGACCGCGCACCCCGCCGAGCGAAGGCCACGGCGGGCTGCCTGAACTGTCGCGTCATAACCTGGTGTACCAGGCTGGTCAATGGGGTAACGATCGAGATCGATCAACGATCGCAATGCATGTCCGACCATGCGATGGAGAGTAGAACAGAGCCAAGACGCTGACAATCATCGATCTGTCATCGTCCGCTACGTTGGCGACATGACCGATGCGCTCTTCGATTTCACCGACAAGACTGTCCTGATCACGGGCGGCAGCCGCGGTATGGGCCGAGCTATGGCCCTCGCGTTCGCCGAGCGCGGTGCCAACATCGTCGTCGCCAGCCGAAAGATCGAGGCGTGTGAGACCGTGGCTCGCGAGATCGAGGCGCTGGGCCGCCATGCCCTGCCGGTTGCCTGTCATGTGGCCAAATGGGACGACATTGGACGATTGGTCGACCTCAGCTATGAACGCTTCGGCAAGATCGACGTGCTCATCAACAACGCTGGCATGTCACCGCTGTACGACAAGGTCAGCGACGTGACTGAAGAGTTGTTCGACAAGGTCATCGGCGTAAACCTCAAGGGCCCCTACCGGCTGATGGCACTAGTCGGCGAGCGCATGGTCGAAGACGGTGGCGGCAGCATCATCAATGTCAGCAGCACCGCCTCGGAACAGCCAACGCCACATGCCGAGCCCTACGCCGCGTCGAAGGCAGGGCTGAACAGCTTGACTCGATCCTTCGCCCACGGCTTCGGGCCGACGGTTCGAGTCAACACGATCATTCCCGGCCCGTTCCTAACCGACATCTCCAAAGCATGGGATCTCGAAGCGTTCGAGAAAATTGCCAAGGACCGTTACGCACTTCAGCGCGGCGGCGAGGCTCACGAGATCGTCGGGGCCGCCCTCTACCTGGCCGGCCCAGCCAGCACATTCACCACGGCCGCAGAGATCCGCGTCGACGGCGGCACCTGAGGCACTACTCACCCCCTCAATCCACCATTACTTTGCCAGCCAGTGTTCTGAAGAATGCCAGTGTTGCGTATCGGCGGCCAGCCACACTGCCGGGACCTCCGATGCGGAAACCAGAAAACAGCGACGAAGGAGCGGGCTACCCGCGGCCAGCCACACTGCCGGGACCTCCGATGCGGAAACCAGAAAACAGCGACGAAGGAGCGGGCTACCCGCGGGCGGCCGCTGGATCCTGGACGTAGAAGTCAGACATACATTCGTATAGGTTCGGTTTGGCCGCCCGCAGCGCGCGGGGCTGGCAGAAAAACGCTTCAGTAGCAACCGCGAAGAACTCGGCTCGGTTCGTCCACGCATAGGGACGCAGAACATGGTCTGACTTTTGGGTCTTGCTGTGCTCATACTCGTCGCTCAGCATTGCCTCCCACTGTCGAAGCCCGGGACCCCGCAACGGAGGCACCCCATCGGTGGCGCCATCGCTCATGTCGATCTTGTGAGCGAACTCGTGGATGATGACATTGTGGCCGTGTTGTGGGCTTCGACTTCCGCTCAATGCTGTGTCCCACGAAAGCGAAACCGGCCCAGAATTCGGCGATGCCAGTCCGACGATATGGACTTCCGCATCCGATACGACACCGGCGGCAGGCCCGCTGCGGCGCCCGCTGGTGGTGGTCGTGGTTGGATGCAAGATGATCGAGTTCACCTGCCGGTAGACCCAGAGATCCAGACCCAGGATCGGGATAGTCGCGTTGGCAGCAACGGTGACAATCATCTCATCGGTAAGTGAGAAGCCAGCGGCGGCTTCCCATCGCTTGTCGGCCATCAACTCGGAGGTCAACGCAAGATGACGACGTCTCTGGTCTGCATCCAGTGATGCCACCAACCCGACGTTTGTTGCTATCGCATTCTCGATGAAACCAAGGTCTACCGATTCCTTTTTCCGGGTCCATGGCCAGCGCATTGTCTGCCCACACTACGTGCTCGAAGTCGGTATCGATTGGCGCGTGGGCCTGCCCGTGGTTTGGCTGACTCGAGAGCCGGATTCGACGCGCACGCTCTGAGCGTCACTGACCGCACGGCAGGACCCAAACATGTCGTTGCCCTACGGTTCGCTCAAGAGATGGTTCCACTCTGGTGGGTGTGGTCGAACGCGTGGGATCAATTCGACCAGCACGGCGAGGCGTACAAGAAGCCATTTGATCGGCGACTACCGCCGAGCCTTTTCGCATCTGAGCCTGTTCGTATCTGAGCCCGGTCGGCTGCGGGCCAATCAGCCCATGGCTCTGTCTGAACGTTGCATCGAGGACTACACCGAACGTCGCGACAAGCGGCTAGCTCGAGAAGACAAGTAACGAATCGTTGTCGGGCACATCGTTCAAGGTCATCTCGACGGTCTGGCCTGTGACCGGATAGACGATTTCAAGCATGTCATCGCGAACGATGACGACGAATGAGCTGTCGGGCGCCCAATCAATCGCGGAGACTTTGCCCACCGTAAGCACCTGCTCTTCAGCGGTGTCAACCGCAAAGAGCGTCGCAGACTCGTCATCCTCCATCGCTACAAGCCACTTACTATCAGGGCTCAGACTAAACCTGGTTCCCTGGGGGAACGGCAGCTCGGCCTCCACGTCATCAGCAGCCTCGAGAACAAAGGCACAGGCCAACGTGTCATCGCACCGCTCATACAACGTGCCTCCCAGACTGGCCGCAACTGCACGCTCGTCACTGATACGTGTGAGGGTCGACGCATTACCTCTGACTTCGAACGTGCCACCGGTACGCGGCAAGATCAGCAGCCCTCGTCCTTGTACCCAGAGCAGGTCTGCACCCTCGGGAAGCTCAACGCTCGGCACGGCTAGACCTGCCGACATCAGCTCGACAGTTGTCAGGTTGTTGGGGTTGATGATCGCGATGGTGCCAGGACGTTGCGACACAACGACCACATAGCTGTTCGATACCAGGTAGCTGCGATCTCGATCAGTCGCATCGATTGCCCACGTTCTGCCGCCGCTGGTGAGCAAGTCGAGCGTCACGACCGTCGTGTAGTTCCGGGCAATCAGTGGCTCGGGAACACTGATTCCCCGATGGTCAAGGATGGTGAAATCGCCGTTGGCGACGTACGCAACGCCATATTGCACAGCATCGGTGTCAATAGCCCCGCCGAACAACAAAGCGACGTCATCACCGCGTAGGTGGCTTGCCGTCGGGGGTTCAAAGATCATTCCCACGATCGGTGCAGGCGTCGGATCGGCTGCGGGTCCCTCTATTCCCAAGCCGTTTTCACCAGACGCGGGCGCAGGGGAAGCTTCACTGCTTTGCTCTTTGCTATCGTCGTCTCCCGTCACAAACGGCACCGCAACGATTGCACCGACGGCAGCCAGAATGGCGACCAGCGCCACGCCGAGACCGCGTCGCCTGTCACGTCGTTTCGTCGAGCGCTCGTTACGACGAAGCCCTTGAAGATCGCGATCTGAGGCCGCGATGTCCTGACCATCGACAGGTTCACCGACGCCGATGTCAGGGATCGATTCGTCCGCCATTAGCTAAATGGCTACCACACCCCCTGCGTGTCTCCGACACGCAATGAAGATTCCGAAACGGGTGCTCTCAAACTGTGACCAAGGACACGCTCGACTCAGCCTGTTATGTTAGAGGAGCCGGTGCCGGGGGGCATTGGCATAAGCAAGGGATCACATAATCACCTATTTCACCGTTTCCACACGACGCGCTCGTCCTCATGCTCTGAGTTCATGCAGCCGAAAAAGAGTACAGAGCACCTTGGGGGGATCCAATGGTTGAGCCACTTGTTCGAGTCGAGAACGTGTTCAAAATCTTCGGTAGCCAGCCGCGTGGCCGAGCCCTTGAACTCGCAAAATCAGGTATAACAAAGAACGACGTGCAGGCCGCGACCGGCCATGTCGTCGGCATGTCAGATGTCAGTTTCGAGGTCTATCCAGGCGAGATATTCGTCATCATGGGGTTGTCAGGTTCTGGCAAATCGACTGCCATCCGAACCGTCAACAAGCTTCATGACATCACCGACGGCAAGGTGTGGTTCGAAGACATAGATGTGCAAGCCTTATCGGGCACAGCGCTGCAAGACTTCCGACGCGAGAAAATGAGCATGGTCTTCCAGCACTTCGCTCTCTTCCCGCATCGCTCCGTCATCGATAACGCCGGGTATGGCCTCAAGGTCAAAGGCATTGACAAGGCAGACCGCGACACGCGGTCCATGGTCGCGCTCGACCTGGTCGGTCTCGGCGCCTTCGCTCACTCGTACCCCCACGAACTCTCCGGTGGCATGCAGCAGCGAGTCGGCCTGGCTCGTGCTCTTGCCGCAGATACACCCGTGATGCTCATGGACGAAGCATTCTCGGCACTCGACCCGCTGATTCGACGCCAGATGCAAGACGAGATGATGGAGATCCAAAAGGAACTCGAAAAGACGATCCTATTCATCACTCACGACCTCAACGAAGCCCTACGCATCGGCGACCGAGTCTGCATCATGAAAGACGGCGCTGTTGTTCAGATCGGTACACCCGAAGAGATTCTGACCCAACCTGCCACTGGTTATGTCGCAGAGTTCGTGCAGGACGTCGACCAGGGCCGCGTGATCGAATGCCAAGAGGTCATGGTCACACCACAACCGATTTCGATCGGCGATTCACTACAAGAAGCGCTCACCCACTTGGGTGAGCGGGCCGGAGCCTTTGTGGTCGACACCGAAGGCAAACCAACCCATGTGCTGACCGCAAGCGATGCGGTTCGTGGGCTGGTGAATGGCACAAGTCTCAACGACTGCTGTCGCGCCGACTTCGAAACAACGCCCGCCGAAGCAACCCTGAACACCGTGTACGCCGCGTCTGGGCGTGGCATGCCAATTGCGGTCATCGATGATGATGGCAAGCTCATCGGCAACCTTGACCCTCAACACATCATGGGCGAGATGGGCCGAGTCGAGAACCTGATAGACGGCTTCGAGCGAGAGGTGTTCATGTAATGACGTTTCTTCAGGATCAACCAAAAGTCACCGAAAACGAAGTACTCGACCAATGGCGAATTCCATTTGGCGACTGGTACGACCAGGCCGTCGACTGGGTCGACAACGAACTCAAACCGATTCTCGACGGCATCGACTGGCTGTTCAGTCAGCTTGTCGACTTTGTAAACGACACCGTCCTTCTTGGTGTGCCATGGTTCGTGGTCGTGCTCGCCTTCTTTGTGCTTGGCTGGGTACTGCAAAACATCCGAGTTGGCATCTTTTCGGCCATAGCTCTGACCCTTTGTGGGTTGCTGGGCACCGGCTATTGGGATCAAACGGCGAAAACTATCGGCTTCATCCTGGTCGCGGTATTCCTCTGCACCGTCATAGGCATACCCATCGGCATCATGGCTGGGCGGGTTGACTCGTTCTGGCGAGCAGTAAGGCCAGTGCTCGACGCTATGCAGGTTGTGCACTCGTTCGTGTACATGCTGCCGTTCATCTACTTCTTCGGTATCGGCGAGGTCTCGGCGACGATCGTGACGATGGTGTTCGCACTGCCTCCGCTCATCCGCCTGACAAATCTCGGTATCCGTCAGGTACCCGAAGATGTCGTCGAGGCCAGCCGAGCGTTCGGCCAGACCGAGCTCGCCATTCTCCGCGATGTACAGCTGCCATTGGCACGCCCTGCGATCATGACCGGCATCAACCAGACGCTGCTGCTGTCGATCTCGATGCTCGGTATTGCAGCAATTATGGGTGCTGGCGGTCTTGCACAGTTCATGTTCCGAGCGCTGAGTAACCAGGACCCTGCATTGTCCGGCTCTGCTGGTCTGTCGTTCTTCTTGGTGGCGGTGGTTCTTGACCGCCTGACACAGCGTGATGGAGACAACAGCCAGAGCCTGGCTGTTCGCATGAAGCGTGCGTGGGTGAACCGTACAACTCCCGAGAATCTTCTCGACACGCCATCCATTGAACTCGACCTGCCTGAAACGGCAAGTAGCCAGGTTGTCTACGAACCGGTCAACGCTCAAGAACGAACGGGCATCATGGTCTCGATCGGCGGTGCGACGGTCGTGATCATCTCGTTGTTCCTGACGTGGAACAGCGGCGGCGGTTGGTTCACTTCATTCAGCCGACGCGTCGACGAACTCGGACAAGTTCCGGCCGCTGGAGCTCGAGACGCTGTCAACATCACCGCCAACTCCTTCAACGGCTTCGAGGCAAGCGGCGGATCCTGGTTCGGGTATGTACTTGGGTTCCTCGCCATCGCGGCAATAGCAGCCGGAGCCGCGGTCATGCGCCAACCCGGCAACACCAGTCGTTGGCTCAACGCCGATGGTTCGTTGGTGTTCTCGTTGGCCACTCTGGTCGTCGCCTTTGTCTACGTCCTGAGCCAGCCGTCAGAGTTGTCGGTTGCTGAATCAAGCATCGGCTCAGTCGTGGCCCTCATCGGTGCATTGATCATGACCGTCGGATCGGTCATGTGGATCATGGCGGCAAAACATGAACCGCTTCGGCCGCTGCCATCACAAGGTGTTGTTTCGCCCGTGGTCGTTGCATCGCTGGCCATGTGTTTGCTGATCGGCGCAGGCTTCGCCAACTTCAGCTATGACGAACGAGTCGAATCGGTCATTACCGCCGAGCTTCAAGAAACCCTCGATGCGCTTGAGGCCGAAGCCCGAGATCCTGAGACTGAGCAACGCCGCTCGCTCGCCATTATCAACGAAATGACTTCGCTGCGTGCTTCCGCGATACAAGACGAGACGATCACCATCAGCGGTTTCGCCAGCAACGGTCCCACAATGGCGCGTTGGACGCTTGTTCCCGGGATTCTCGGATTGATAAGCACGGTGATAGCCGCCGGGTTCGTGTTCAAAGACACACGCGTGCGCTGGATTGCCGGCGCTGCAGCGCTCGGGCTCGGAGCAGGCCTCCTGGGTGTTTCACTCGGCTGGACCGGCACGCTTGCCCGGGCAACCGATCAGAACATCGTCAGTGGAGTGGGCGTGTTCTTCCTGATGCTTGCGGGTGCAACACTTTCCAATTCCGGACGTTCAATCATCCAAGAGTTCCATCGATCGCGGGTCTATCCCGACATCGATGACCAAGAAATCGCTGATACGGCGGAGTCTGGTTCTGACGAACCGGCTACTACAGACAAAATGGCTGTTACGAAAGCCGCCAATGATTAGAGGTTTAAGTCTTATAGGCTTAAGCGGTTAATGCCCTAGGAGGGGTTTATATATGAAATCAATGAAAGCGTTATTAGCGCTTCTCATGGCGTTTGCGTTATTCGCAACCGCCTGTGGAAGTGACGATGCAGCCGAAACCGTCGATGCCGGCAGCGAGACAACTGAAGATACGACAGAAGAAGCACCAGCAGATGATTCCCCGGCTGCTCAGCCGGGTGAAGGTGTCGAAGTCACGATGGCCCGCGCTGACTGGACCACTGGTTACTTCCAGGCCGAGGTTTACAAGCTCATGATGGAAGAGCTCGGTTTCACCGTGTCTCAGCCCTCAGAGCTCGAAATCTCCCCGTCACTCGCCTACTTGGCCATGTCACAAGGTGACATCGACTTCTGGGTCAACAGCTGGTACCCCGGCCACAACAGCTGGCTCGAGGCCGAGCGCCCCGACGGTTCCAAGGTGGGCGACAGCCTGTCCAAAGTTGGCCAACAGATGCCCGCTGGCGGTCTTCAGGGCTTCCTGATCACCAAATCTGTCGCCGAAGAACACGGCATTACGACCCTTGACCAGATCTACAGCGATCCTGAGTTGTCGGCATTGTTCGACAGCGATGGCGACGGCGCACCAGAGCTATACGGCTGCCCTGAGAGCTGGACCTGCGACAACATCATCACCGAAATGGCTTGCCAATTCGATTGGTCATTGCAGCAGGTTCAAGCCGGCTACGACACGATGGTCGCCGAAGCCCAAGACAAGGCCGATAACGGCGAGCCAATGGTGATTTACACGTGGACGCCTAGTGCCTACATCACGAAACTGATTCCAGGTAACAATGTTATGTGGATCAGCGTCGAAGGTGAAGTAGACCGCTCGAACTGCGCCGGCCAAGACGGTGGCGAAGAGTACGAACAGCCAAACGCAACTGCGGCAATTGGCGAAGACAGCTGCTTGCCGAACTCAGTTGGCGACTGCCGTTTGGCATGGACCGCTGCTGACATCCTGGTGACCGCAAACAACGACTTCCTCACTGCTAACCCAGCTGCTGAAGAACTGTTGGTACAGGCTGTGATGCCACTGATCGACGTTTCAATTGCGAACGTTGAACAAGGCGGAACCGATGGCAGCGTTGCTGAGATCCGTGCAATCGCTGAACGCTGGATCGCTGACAACCGCGCTCTCGTCGACGGTTGGCTCGATGCAGCTCGCTCTGCTGGCTGATTGACCACGGGCTTGAGCGAACAAGCTTGAGCACAATTTGAATTTGCTTACGGGCGGGGGCTCCGGCCCCCGTCCGTTTGCGTTTTGCCACGCACTGGTTCGAGATAGACAACGAGAGTCTCAACCTCGCGCTGGCCCGAACTCGCGGGTGGCCGTCGTGCTGGGATCAGGCGGTAGAACAAGGCTGGCCTGGAGCGGTCGATGCCGCTCGAGACCGGACGTACATCAACTATCGGCGGGGTTTGCCACCGTTGGCAACCGAGGTGTTGCGCACGATGACTTCGAGTTGACGATCAGAAGGTCCGCCAAACCCATAACCAGGTCCGAATGCCAACCGCAGGGCGGTAGCCGTGTCATTTGCGAGGGGGGATGAGTGGATCATGTCTCTAGTGTGCCCGTTCCTCTAATAATGACACAACCACCGTCTACTTCTACTTTTGACCAAGTTTTGTCATAGTATGAATGACTATGCAATTGGACACCGAATCACTGCGTACCTTCGCCACCGTGCTTGACACCGGCGGCATGACGAGTGCTGCACAACAACTCAATCTCAGCCAGTCCGCTGTGAGCTGGAAGATCAAGCGACTCGAGGAGCGTGTAGGGCGCGAACTACTGATCCGTGCTGGGCGTTCACTTCGCCCCTCACGCGATGGCCAGGAGTTATTGGGATACGCGCGTGCGATCATCGACCTGCATGACGAGGCCGTTGCCAGGCTTTCCAGCTCCGAATTGACGGGCCGGCTCCACCTCGGAGCGACCGAGGAGGTCAGCGCAGAACTCGTCGGAAACGCTGTCAGCCGATTCGATCGCGTTCACCCCGGTGTCATCATCGACATCGTCGTCGACCGAGGGCTTCGCCTTGAAGAGCTGCTCGATCGCGGTGAACTCGACCTTGCGCTCGTGCAGGTGTCCGCTACCGATCTTCGTCGAGACGACACCGTCCTGTGGCAAGACGATCAGGTATGGATCTGTGCACCGGACTGGACCTATGGCGAAGGCACGGTTCCGCTCGTCACCTTTGGTAAGGACGGCTTCTACCGGCCACTCGCTGAACAGATCCTGAGCGACGCGGGTATCGGCTATCGAGCCGCGTTCTCTGGCCCAAGCTCGGCCAGCCTGCTCGCTGCGGTCGAGGCTGGTTTTGGCGTGGCCCTCATGAGTAGCCGTTCTGTGTCAGGCCGGGTCGTCACCTGGCCTCGAGGCGAGTCGCTGCCCGATCTGCCTGTCGTCCAACAGGTCGCTCGGGCCACCCCTGGCCCCCGCACCGAACTTGTCAACGCACTCATCGCTGACATCACCAATGAGCTGGGCGACTTCACCCCGTCGTAGTCGACATGGGTGAAGCGTCGGACACCTGCTGGTTACCCACGCGCTTGCACGCCGGCCATGGTTCGTGGTGCCCGTTGCAACTGGTGGTGTGCATATGTCGAGCCATAGGCGCCACCAGAGCCGCCTTATGGATTACGAGGCGTACCCAAGTTTCCTTTTCCAACGTCGCGGAATGGCATGCCTCGGTCGACAGCTGGCTCCTTGGGCAGCCCGAGCATGTTCTCGCCCAGGATGTTGTGTTGAATTTCGTCGGTGCCACCAGCGATCGACTGCGCTGGCGTGGATACCAATACCTCGGCGATCGCTGCATCGATCGGGTCATCGCTTTGCTTGAGCATGCCCTTGGCGCCAGCGATCATGCTGTGCACATGGTTACACCGGCGAGCGATCTCCGATACCGCTAGCTTGCCGATCGATCCTTCGGACCCGGGTGGACGACCGAGAGCTCGAGCGGCCTTGGCCCGGCCTGCTGTCCATTCCGACGCACGCTGGAAGCACACGAGCTTCATCATCTCTTGGCGCAGTACCGGGTCGTCGATCTTGCCCATCGCCCGAGCTCGTTCGATGACCAGATCAGGCCGCCCCATTCGTTGCGGATACCACTCGTACGTCTTCAGGTATTCGGCCGCTTCAACCTTGGCTTCGTCGACGACTCGCCCACTCGCCTGGGGCTTGAAGTAGACCGCACGGTCACTCGAGAAGCGGCGTTCGTGAGCCAGCGTGCCTCGGGCAACCTTCCAGCCTTCACCAAGTTCGCCAACCATGTTTTCGTTCGGCACTCGAGCATCGGTCAGGAAGACCTCGTTGAACGAGTTGTAGTAGTTCATCTGCTCGATGGGTCGAACTTCGACACCATCCTGGTGCATATCGATCACGAAGTACGACAGCCCGCCATGTTTGACGGCGTCCCAGTCGGTGCGTGCGATCAGGATGCCCATGTCGGCATGGTCGGCGCTCGTGTTCCAAACCTTTTGGCCGTTCACGATCCACTCGTCACCGTCTTGCTCGGCGCTGGTCTTCAATCCAGCCAGGTCCGAGCCGGCCACTGGTTCTGAGAACAGCTGGCACCATGCCAGCTCACCGGTCAGGGTGCGACGCAGGAACTTGTGCTTCAACTCGTCAGAGCCATGGTCATACATGGTCGGCCCGGCGAGGCCCATGCCACCACCGAGCGGGACGGAGACACCGCCGGACTTGCGAATGGTGTGGTGTGCTACACGATCAGCCCATACCGGCAGGTCGCGGCCGAACCAGTCTGAAGACCATGACGGCACAGCCCATCCGGAATCGACGAGCCGGCCACGCCACTCGACCAAGGACAGCTCCGGATCCCACGATTCGTGGAACCACTCGAGCACCTGAGCGGCTACGTCAGCCTCGGTGAGTGCATCGTTCGTTGCCATCTAGCGACACTAATTCGTGTCGTGTACCGGTGGTGAGCCGACATCAACGAACACGAGTTCTGGATCTCACGAGAACACCAAGTCAGTGGGCTATTGATTCCTGCGCTACAACGGTCGCCACGGTCCAAGGGGCGGTTCGCGGTGTCATTGTTACTTGACGAAGAGCCGTGGCGAACGCTCGCACCAGGCTGCCAATCTGTGTTCTTGTGGGTTCGCTGGCGGTGACCGTCCAACGAAGCAAGACCGTGTTGTCTACTTCCAGGTCGGTTCCCCACACGAGCTGTGCGGCATCGTCCCATCGGATCTCGCCGTAGCCATCCTTTGGTGAGACGGCCGCTTCGGACCATTCGGTTGCCGAAGCCCAGCTGCTGTCGTGGATACCACTTCTGTTTGCGTGTTTGAATCACTAAGGGGGTCGACTGCCACGGACCACACACCAAATGATGTCCTAGAACCAGCTAACTTTGACCCATGATCGAAGACGGAGTTAAAGCACTCGCCCAGGGAAAGAACTTTGCGGCGCTCACCACACTGATGCCCGGTGGTCAGCCCCAGACACATGTCATGTGGGTGGACTGCGACGATGACCATGTGCTCATCAATACCGAGGTACACCGCCGCAAGTTCAAGAACATTGAGGCTGACCCCCGAGTGACGGTTGCGATTTGGGATGCGGCGAATCCGTACTCATTCGCCGAAGTCCGCGGCCGAGTCGTAGAAACCATCACCGGCGAACAGGCACTCGCGAGCATCAACACCCTCGCAAACAAATACACCGGTGCCGACTATTCGCCCGAGATCCAATCAGAACGCGTCATCTTGAAGATTGCACCGGACCGCCAGATCGCACGCTGACATCTGCACGGCCCTAGTTTCTTAAGGCGAGCGATGGCGGCCGTACGACCATGTATCGATTCGGGATCCGGTGATTAGTGGAGCGCTTCGGCGAGGGGTTCAAGTCGGCTGGCGTCCATGGGGCCACGCATCGACCAGACCACAATGTCGACGCCAGCATCGAAGAAACCGTCTGCCATATCGGCAAGCGCGGCCGGATCACTGTCGGTGTCGAACCCTAGATGGATCGACCTGGCGATCTCGGACTGGTCGCGGCCGACTCGTTCGCAGTGCTGACGCAACACGCCGTCCAGATCCTGCCATGCCGCTGGGTCATCCGGGAACGTCATGTCCCACTGGTCGGCGAAACGGGCGACGGTACGCAACGTGCGTACGCGGCCCTTGCCACCGATGACCATCGGGATCTTCGACTGCACCGGCTTGGGCTCACACCACGCGCCGATCAGCTCGTAGTAGTTGCCCGAGAAGTTCGTTTCCTGGTTAGCAAGCAGCGAGACGATGACTTCCATGCCTTCTTCGAAACGATCTGAGCGCTCACGCAGCGTGCCCAGCGGGATGCCATAGGCCTCCGATTCTTGGAAGTTCCAACCGGCACCCATACCAAGCTCGAACCGACCATCGGAGATGTGGTCGAGCGTGGCCGCCATGTTTGCTGTCACTGCAGGATGGCGATGATGCATGCCGTTGACCATTGCGCCGATGCGGATCCTGCTTGTCGCCTGGGCGAGAGCGCCCAGCATCGTCCAGCCTTCGAGATTCGGACCATCGAACGGCTCGGCCAGTGGATAGAAGTGATCCCAGTTCCAGGCCGACTCGAACACTTCGATCTCGTCGGCGGCCTTCCACACATCGAGGAACTCACCCCACGTCGCATGATGCGGTGGTGTCTTGATCGCATGTCTTCCCACTGGTGTCTCCGTACGTCCTGTGTGCTCAGGCCTTCCCGAGCAGTTGCGCCATGCTATTTCTTGGGATCAACGAGTGCTGGGCAGGGCTGCAACACATAACCACAGACCCAATCAGCGGCACAGACCTAGTCAGCGGCAAATAGCCGACTACGGCATCACCTGTGCGCAGTATTTGCGCCCATGCCCTCACCGGTTTGGGGATGACTCGTTCTGGTCAGGCACCGAGCGACGAGGGCTTGTAGTACCGAAGCAGTATCAACGGGCTGATGCTCATGACCGCCGCCATCGACCCCCAACCCAGCCGAAACTCCTCGATGCGCTCGCCGATTACGGCGTTGCCGATCATCGCGGTGGTGATCGCTACACCAAATGCCGAGAATGCCGAGCGGGCAGCGTTGAACGCAGCGTTCGCCGCTCCGAGTTGTTGTACAGGCACGTCTCGTAGCGCGGCTGCATTTGCTGGGCCAAGCATAAAGGCCATGCCGACGCCGATCGACAACGTTCCAGGCAGGAACGCCCGCACATATATTTCGTCGGGCCGAAGGCGCCATGCCATCCAAGCCGTGCCCAGTGTGGCCATCGTTCCGCCAAAAATCAGCAACTCTCGGTAGCCATATCGGTCGACCAGGATTCCCGCCACTGGGGCACAGATCACCAATGCGAGCGGCCCTGGTGTCATCGCAAGACCGATCTCAAGATTTGAGTAGTCCCATACATCGTTCAGAAACAGCGGGTACAGAAACCATGTCGCCGCGGTCGAGGTCGACAACAACGCACTGGCAGCAGTGACGATCCGGAACGAAGGAATGGTGATGAGGCCGAAGTCGAGCAGAGGTTCGTCATGGCGACGCGATGATCTGACAAATACGACTCCTCCAATGACGGCGACAACGAACACTGCCGCGATCCGGATATCGAACCACCCCCACGCGCTGCCTTGGACGATCACAAAGGTCGCTCCTCCAACAGCCAAGGTTCCCGTCACCGTGCCCAGCAGGTCTAGCGGCGGCGGGCGCTCGGTGACGCTGTCGTCAGCCATGAATTTCGAAGCCAGCACCATGCCAGCGATGGCGATAGGCACGACGATTGCAAAGACCACACGCCAGCTAGAGACCTCGAGAAGTCCGGCGGCCACGGTCGGGGCGGCCGCCGCTCCAAGTACACCCATTGATGACCACAGCGAGACGACCGCTCCGTGCCTGTGTTTGGGGTAGAGAGGCAGCACTGCAGCGAGCGATGACGGGATTACAAGGGCGACACCAAGCGCCTGAATGACACGGGCGCCAATAACCAGATCGATGCTCGGCGCAACCGCTGATAGCGCTGCGCCGATAGCGAACACGGCAAGCCCAATCACGAAGACTCGACGCCGGCCGATTCGATCGGCCAGCCGCCCGCCAAGGAGCATGAAGGTCACCTGGGTTACCGCAAAGGCCGAGATGACCCACGCAATATGGGTCAACCCAACGTCAGGAAATTCCTCTTCCAGTACCGGAATAGCGATGTTGGTTGCCGTGCCAACAAACGCGGCGAGAAACATGGCTGTCGCTGCAATAGCGAGCGCGACCCTACGGCGGCGTTCCGAGGTCAGGGGTAGCTCGGTTACCCCATCCACCGCTGTTGTTGGTCCATCGATTTGTAGACACTACCGACAACGGCCTGGGCCGAAGTACACGGTTTTAGCCGAGAGTTGTTGTGTGCAGGTCGTCCGCGACCACCAGATCACCGGTGTAGCCACCAGCCCGAATGGTGTCGACGTACGCCTGACGTAGCTCGAGCGTCTCCGGAGGCGGGATCAGGTGCGTGAGCACCAAGTTCGACACGCCCAGGGCTTGGGCCTGGGCACCGATCAAACGGGTGTCTGCGTGGTAGTCCATGATGAAGTGGCGAAACGGTGGTTCGTTCTCGATGGCCTCGAAGAGCATGGCCTCGTACACGAGTACATCGGCACCTTCGGCAAGGACGTTGATTTCGTCGCACACCAGGGTGTCTCCGGTGATCGCTACGACACCGTCCGGTGTCTCGATGCGAAAGCCGACAGCCGGGTGGACAGGCTCGTGGCGAACCTGGCCAGCCAAAACGCGCACCTCGCCTTGTGACCAGACCTGCGTTAGCTGACCGGCTTCGGGGTAGGCGAACGGCACGACTTCGTACGCCGGTTCACGGGTGCGCCCTGTGTGTTCCCGGCGGATAGCAAGATCGTCTTCCCAGGGATCGAGCATCCGTTCGGCGAACTTCACGCACGGCCCTTCGGGGACAACAAGCGGCAACGGCACGGTCGCGTCGGTTCGATCCATCAGCCACCTGGTCATCACCAGATCCTGCAGACCTGTCAGATGGTCACTGTGATGATGGGTCGCGAAGAACGCCGACAACTTCGGGATGGCCTGACCGGCAGCAGCGAGTCGCTGAACAGTTGACCGTCCAGCGTCGAACTGCATGCCGATATCGCCGTAACGAACCAGCACCCCCGGGCCGGCGCGATTGGCGGACGGCCCTGGGTTGCCGGTTCCGGTAATGATGACTTCGGTTGTCATGAGATATGCCCCCTGGCTACGTCCGAAGGTAGCCCACCGCCGGCGCGCAACGATCGTGGCCGTCAGGCAGTACAGGTAACCAAGAGCACTTGTCCCCCGTTACAGCACCTAGGAACCGGCATAAGTTCGGACCATGCCGGCCATGGATCTGTGACAAGTTCGTGTTCTCCGGACGGTTGCGAGGGCACGGTCCGCAGCCGAACATCGCGAGTCCACGTACTGGCTCTTCTTGGCAGCCCGGGATCCGACAAGCCGCACGCGCTCAGCAAATTAGGAGCGTGGTGCGCCTATCTCGTGCATGACGCTCCTCATTTGCATCGCCTACGCGGTCATGGCGCCGTCGACGACGAACTCCTGACCCGTGCAGTAGCTCGAGTCGTAAGAGGCCAGAAACAGCACGAGCTTGCCAACCTCTTCAGCAGAGGCAACCCGGCCGAGTGGAATACGCGACTCGATCCGGTCGCGCACGGAGCCGAACTCTTCGAGCATGTTTGTATCGATAATCCCGGGGTGAACCGAGTTGACCCGTACGCCCGAAGGAGCAAGTTCGACCGCCGCCGACTTGCTCATGCCGCGCACCGCCCACTTGGACGCGGAGTAGGCATGGGCCAGCGATGCTGACTTCATGCCAGCGATCGACGAGATGTTGATGATGCTGCCCGACCCATTGGCCTGCATGGCCGGTGCGGCCGTGCGCATGCCAAGAAAAACGCCAGTCTGATTGATATCTATCATCTGTTGCCACATCTCAAGCGACGTCTCAACTAGACCGGCCATTCGGAAGATCCCCGCATTGTTTACGAGAATGTCCAGCCGTCCATGCAGCCTCACAATGGTTTCAACAACGCTCTTCCAGTCATCTTCGGACGCAACGTCGTGATGTAGGAACTCACACGCATCCCCTAGTCGTTCAGCAGTTGCCCGCCCCTCGGAATCGAGCACGTCGGTGATCACCACTTGGGCGCCCGCATTCACGAACAGTTCCGCTTCAGACGCACCCTGGCCACGGGCGCCACCTGTGATGAGTGCCACCTTGTCATCGAGTCGGTTCATGTCATGTCCTTCTTTAAGTCCGGCTAACGCCAGCATCTGTATCATCCAAGTATTGGCCGCACAATCACGACGCGCCCAATGACTCTGACCGAATCCAAAGTTGGCGGCGGCAATCGGCCTATCTTCTCAACGCTTCGAGCCGCGAGAATCATATGACCCGACGTTCGACAGCAGCGATGAAGCGAGACCACCATGACGATCAGTGTTCACCGATTATCCGGGGCACTCGGCGCCGAGGTTCGGGGCCTCGACTTGGCTGGCCCTGACTTCGACGCGGCCGCGGTGCACGCACTGTTCGCCGAACATCATGCGCTGTTCTTTCCCGAACAGAACTTGATGCCTAGCGACTTCGTGCGCGTCATGCGCACCTTCGGCGAGCCGCTCGTACATCCCTATCTCAAGAGTCTTCCCGACTACCCCCAGGTGCATGAGCTGCGCAAGACACCCGATGACCAGGTCAACTTCGGCAACCTCTGGCACACCGACTTCACCAACCTTGCCAGGCCGTCGCTTGCTAATGCGTTGTACAGCATCGAGGTGCCTACTCACGGTGGCGACACACTGATCGCCAGCACATGCGCGGCATTCGAGGCATTGTCCAATGGCATGAAGGACATGCTGCGAAACATGAACGCGGTGCATGGTTTCTCCGAGAAATACAAGCGAGACCTGGCGGACCAAACAGCCCGTACGGCAAACGTCGCCCGTAATGACGACGACAGCAGCGAGTACCTCGACGCATCACTCGAAGTCATCCACCCAGTGGTTCGTTCGCATCCGCCGTCGGGGCGCGAGTCGCTCTATGTCAACTGCGGCTTCACGCTGCGCTTCGAGAACATGACCCCCGAAGAGAGCCAACCACTGCTCAACTTCCTCTACCAACACTGCGAACGTCCCGAGTTCGGCATGCGGTACAACTGGGCGCCGCGGACGCTCGGCATGTGGGACAACCGCTCGACTCTGCATTACGCCAACAACGACTACCCCGGACAATTACGCGTGATGCAGCGCCTCGTCGTCCTCGAGAGCGATCGCCCCCAGCCCGCTCACCCGAACCCCCTCACCGCAGAAGCAAATTAGGAGCGTTACCCGCGACTATCGCGGGTAACGCTCCTAATTTGCTTCGGGGTTAGGGGTTGAGTTGTTGTTCGAGGGCGTGGAGGTGGCGGTAACAGCTGATGACCTGTTGGACTGATGACTTGGGCTCACGGCCTTCGTTGATTGCAGCGACGAATTCGCGGGATTCAAGTTCGATGCCGTTCATCGAGACATCAACGTCGGATACGTCAATCGGCTCATCTCGTCCGTCGACCAGATCGTCGTAGCTTGCGACGTACGTGCCGGTGTCACCGATGTAGCGGAAGAACGTGCCAAGAGGTCCGTCGTTGTTGAACGACAGCGACAAGGTGAGAAGCGCTCCACCCGAGGTCTTCATCTGGATCGACATATCCATGGCGATACCAAGATCAGGATGGCGGGGACCCTGGAGGATATTGGCAGCAACGATCTCTTCGCCAGTCTGATAGGCGAACAAGTCGACGGTGTGGGCCGCGTGATGCCACAGCAAGTGGTCGGTCCAAGTGCGTGGCTCACCCAGTGCGTTCGTGTTCGTACGACGGAAGAAGTAGGTCTGCACATCCATCTGCTGAATCGAGAACTCACCAGCCTGGATCTTGTTGTGCACCCATTGGTGCGACGGGTTGAAACGACGCACATGGCCGACCATGCACACCTTGCCCGTGCGCTTTTGCGCCTCGACGACGGCTTCGGCATCAGCCAAATTGTCGGCAAGCGGAATCTCGACCAGGACGTGCTTCCCGGCTTCCATGCAGGCGATCGCTTGTGCCGCATGCATCTGTGTCGGGGTGGCCAGGATCACAGCGTCGACCTCGTCGAGCGCTAGTGCATCAGCTAAGTCGTCGGACCAATGGCCAATGCCATAGTCCGCCGCAACGGCGTGCTGCGATCCTCCTGGGCGGTCAACGATCGAGATGACTTCGACACCATCAATCAGCCCAACTGCGTCTAAGTGTTTGCGTCCGAATGCTCCGGCTCCGGCCAATGCAAGCTTCATCATTGTCTCCTAGAACATTCCATTGTTGTTGGCCGAGGCCTCGGGAAGCACTTGCAGAACGTCCCAATGTTCGACGATTTTACCGTCGGCATCGAGCCGGAAGATGTCGATACCTGCGTAGTCCTCGGAGCCGGGCCACGTCTGCGAGCAATGCAAGACCACGAACTCGCCCTCGGCGATAACCCGCTTGAAATCGACATGTTTGCCCGAATACTCGGCTGCCATGAGATCGAAGTACTCGATGAACCCCTCGGGACCGTCGGTCACATGCGGATTGTGTTGTATGTACGTGTTGCCGACATAGAGCTCGATCGCTTCACGAGGTTTGCCCTGGTTAAACATCATGTCGTAGAACGCAGTGACGTTCTGCTTGTTGACGTCAAGATCAGTCATCCCAGCCAACCTAGCCCCGACGCTCGGGACCGAGATTGTCATTAATCCGGTTGATAATCTCCGGAGTCAACAAGCAGCCCGAGAGCTGCCGTAACATCCCCATGGCGCTTCCCCGATCACGCCTTCTTCGAAGCATGAACAAGAACATCAGCCAGACCCACCCGCTGAGCGACCCTGACTACATCGCGACATGTAAGTCCGTGCTTGATGACAGCGGAGCTCTTGTCCTCGATGACTTCTTCGTGACCGCAGCCATTGAGCGCATCGTGATTGCATCGCTACAGCAGCGAGATCATGTCTTCTACGCCAGATCGACTCACAACGTCTACCTGACCAATCCCGACCCAGACCTGGCCCCGGACCACCCGTTCAATCGCCAGGTCGCCAGCAGCAAGGGTCTGATCGCCGACGATCAGATCGCGCCAGAATCGCCGCTGCGAACCGTCTACAACGACGCTGACTTCCGTTCGTTTCTTGCGGGCGTGCTCGGCATCGAAGAGGTCCATCCTTATGCCGACAATGTCTCGTCGATCAATGTGCACTTTGCCGGAGCGGGCCAAGAGCTCGGCTGGCACTTCGACAATTCGGCGTTCGCTGTCACCATGCTGCTCCAGGCTCCCGAGGCGGGCGGCGTGTTCGAATACGTGCCTGCTGTGCGCGATTCTGGTGCCGGCGACATGGCCTATGACCGTGTCGCTGCAGTGCTCGACGGCAATGAGTCTGTCCACAAGCTGAGCTTCGCGCCCGGCGCCCTTGTGCTCTTTCGTGGCCGTGACGCCATGCATCGAGTTACACCTGTTCAGGGAGACACGACTCGGCTTCTTGTCGTATTCGCCTACAACGAGCAACCCGGCGTCACCTTGTCCGAGTCGGCCCGCACCACCTTCTACGGCCGCACCGTGTGATCACCAATGTCGACAATTGTGTTGACATTTGGCAGACTGCACCCGTGACCGACGGCGTTTCTTGCATGATCTTGCGGGGTGGATCATCCAAGGGTGCTTACTTTCTTGCCCATGATTTACCAAGTGACGCCCTCGAACGCGATGCGTTGCTGCTGCGCATCATGGGATCGCCCGACGCCCGCCAGATCGATGGCATCGGTGGTGCCCATCCGCTGACCTCCAAGGTTGCAATCGTTGCCCCGTCAGCCGACGAGACAGCCGACGTCGACTATCTCTTTCTGCAGGTCGGGGTTGGCGAACCGCTCGTGTCGGATCGGCAGAATTGCGGAAACCTGTTGGCTGGCGTTGCACCGTTCGCAATTGAACGTGGCCTGGTTGCGGCTCCTGATAATGGTGAGCTCTCGGTGAGGATCAAGATGCTGAACACCGGGTCCGTTGCCACCGCGAGATTGCACACCGCCGGCGGCATGCCGATCTACGAAGGCAAGACCGCAATCGCCAGCGTCCCAGGTACCGGTGCCGCCATTGCACTCGATTTCGAAGACATCGCTGGCGGCTCCACCGGGTCTCTTCTTCCGACCGGCAACACATTCGATGACATCGATGGTGTGTGCTGCACGCTGGTCGACAACGGCATGCCAGTGGTGGTCATGGCCGCCGAAGAACTCGGCGTGACAGGCTACGAGAGCTGCGAGGAACTCGAGCAGAACCAGCAACTACGCGCCAAGCTCGAAGCCATCCGACTCGACGCAGGGCAACGCATGAACCTGGGCGATGTCACGAACACGACCATTCCCAAGCTCACGATGGTCGCCCCGCCCCGTGGCGGCGGTCATCTATGCACTCGCACGTTCATTCCCCATCGGTGCCATGACGCAATCGGCGTTTTGGGCGCTGTATCCGTTGCGACCGCAGCGCTGCTGCCGGGTTCACCCGCACACGTCATGATGGGCGACCTCGACGGCGACGTTGTCCAACTTGAGCACCCGACCGGGGTGTTCGACGCGGTGATCAAAGTGCACCAGCACGCCAACGGTCCAATCCATGTCCAGCGGGCAGGCATCATCCGGACCGCTAGAAAATTGATGGACGGAACTGTGTTTCCGCGCGCTAACTAGAGATCTGCCATGGCTACTACCAATCCCCCGCACGAGTTCCCGTTGGAACGCACTGTCCCTGCTCCACAGGCGCTGGCAAGCGAGCCCGCAACCTTTGTGCCCCCGCCGCTGGCGTGTGACGCGCACTGCCATGTCTTTGGGCCGGCCCAGCAGTACCCCTTCTCACCGAATCGGTCCTACACCCCTCCCGACTCGGGCATCGACGACTTCCTCAGGCTGCAGAACCGCCTAGGCCTGTCCCGGGCGGTGTTCGTTCAAGCCAGCTGTCATGGCAATGACAACGCGGCGATGCTCGACGCCATCCAGAGAGGCAAGGGAAAATTCGCCGGCGTCGCGATGATCGACGGGTCCTATTCCGACGACGACTTGGCCCACCTGCATGCCAACCAGGTACGAGGAACCCGATTTAACTTCGTCGCCCACTTGGGCGGTGCCCCAGACCCGGATGAGTTCTGGCGACTCGTGCACCGCGTCGCGGAACTCGATTGGCACATCGTGCTGCACTTCGATGCCAAGGACTTCGCCGAGTACAGCACCCTGCTCGATGCCATGCCCGTGCCGTACATCATCGACCATATGGCTCGCGTGCCAGCGCAGGCCGGTATCGGCCAAGAACCGTTCCAACAATTGCTGCAGCGGCTTCGTAACGACGACAAATGTTGGGTGAAGATCTCCTGCGCCGAGCGACTCACCGCAGGCAAGGTTGCGCCGTTCGACGACGTCGTGCCCTTCGCCCAGGCCATTCTAGAAACGGCGCCCGACCGCGTTCTGTGGGGAACCGATTGGCCCCACCCGAACATGCAGATCATGCCAGACGAGGGTCACCTGTTGGACCTACTGGCTCGGTTCGCGCCCGATGAATCACTCCGCAATCAGATTCTGGTCGATAACCCACAGGTGCTCTACGACTTTCACTGACTCGCCACCACAATCAGCCACCGACATGCCACGCAGGGCACAGCCGACCCATTCACCAAGGCTTCGCGCGAAGCCACAGCGAATTGGCGGTGAGCGGAGTCCTTTGCGCAGACCCTGCGGGCTACTCGTATTCGACGCCAAGGTCGGCGAGTTTGGCTCGCAGGCCGTAGAAGTCAACGCCGAGTTCGCCGGCTTCGAGCCGAGCGCGGGTCTCTTGTTCCTTCGCCAACCGCGCCTCTGATCGTTCGAGTGCCCATTCGGCTTCGCCCCGCTTTACGAGCACAACGCCGTCGTCGTCAGCGCAGATGACATCGCCTGGCATGATGATTTCTCCGCCAAGTGTGATGGGCACATTGACCGATCCCGGCGTCGCTTTGACAGTTCCTTGGATCGAGACGTGTCTGGTCCATACCGGAAACCCCATGGCCCGCAGATCGGCGGTATCGCGAACAGCAGCGTCGATGACGAGGCCGCGCACGCCCCGCACCATCAGCGACGTGGCCAGCAGATCACCGAACATGCCATGGGCCGACGGCGCCGTCGTGGCGAGGACCAGCACATCACCTGGCTGGCAGACCTCGACTGCGGCATGCAACATCATGTTGTCGCCAGGATGGCTCAGCACCGTGACCGCCGAGCCAGCGATACCGGTGTCCTGCTGGATCGGACGTAAGTCCGTTCCCAGGTAGCCGCGGCGACCAATGGCCTCGTGCACCGTTGCCGTGCCAATAGGCGCCAAGGCGTCGATCGTGGCCGAACCGGCGCGATCGATCTGGCGTACAACCACGTTGCGGGCGAAGTTCTGTTCAGTCATTACCGAGCTCCAATCGGGGGAAGACCTTGAGCGCATTGCTCTCAAAGATCTCGTGTTTCGCTGCTTCGTTAAGGGCGACACCGTCGACCATCGCATTGTCTACATAGATCTTTGTATCGTCGTAGTAGTTGCCGGTATCGGGGTCGACACCTCGCACCGCACCGACCATCTCGGACGCGAACAGCACGTTCTTGGTTGGAACGACGTCGAGCAGCAGGTTGATGCCCGGCTGGTGGTAGACGCACGTGTCGAAGTAGATGTGCTCGAGCAGCCCATCGAAGTCCCAGCCCTTGTCTGCAGCCATCCCTTTGAATCTTCCCCAGTGATATGGCACGGCGCCGCCGCCATGAGGAATGATCCAGCGCAAGCCAGGAAAATCAGACATGAATCCCGAACTGAGCGCTTGCATAAACGCTGTAGTGTCCGCCCCCAGATAGTGGGACCCAGTGGTGAAGAAGTTGTCGTTGCATGCCGCCGACACATGGATCATGCCGGGCACGTCGAGCTCACACATTTTCTCCCACAGCGGCCACCAATAGCGGTCGTACAACGGTGGCCCCGTCCAAAACCCGCCGCTGGGGTCTGGGTTCACATTGCACCCGATGAAACCCATCTCCTCGACGCATCGTTCGAGTTCTCGGACCGAGCTGGCGATCGCCACACCCGGTGATTGCGGAAGCTGGCAAACGGGCGCAAAGTTCTCGGGGTACAGATCGCAGACCCGGCGGACCAACTCGTTCTGGTGCTCGGACCAGAAGCGCGACGTGTGCTCGTTGCCAATGTGATGCGCCATCCAGGAGGCCCGTGGCGAGAAGATCGTCAGGTCAGCACCACGATCGCGCTGGAGCTTGAGTTGCGCCGACTCGAGGCTGTCGCGGATCTCATCGTCAGATACAACCATGGAGCCCTTCCGGCCCACGAATGCCGGGTCGCTAGCCACCGCCGCCTTTTGCTCGTCACGCCAAGCGCCCACGCCCGGCGGGGTTGTCGTGTAGTGGCCATGGCAGTCGATGATGCGATACACGATTGGCTTTCCCCTTTGCCCAATGGCAGAACTGTGGTTGCACGGTTTGCAGCCACAGGAGAGATTGTGCACAATATTGTCGACAGTTCACGGTCGTCAACCCAAACCCTGTAACCCAGACACCACGACATAGGACACGCCCATGAAAACCCAGGTCGCGATCATCGGCGCTGGCCCAGCTGGGTCATTGCTGTCGCTTCTCCTGAAGCGCCGAGGTGTCGACTCTGTCGTGATCGAGCGCCAAACCAAGGACTATGTGCTCGGGCGGATCCGTGCCGGCATCCTCGAATGGACCAGCGTTGAGATTTTGCGAGCCGCCGGCCTTGGGCAGCGGCTCGATGCTGAAGGACATGTGCATGACAGCGTCAAACTGGCGTGGCGAGCTAAAGAGATGTTGTCGATCGACTTCGAGCGCCTCGCAGGCAAGCCAATGATGGCCTACGGCCAGACCAAGGTGCAGCAGGATCTGTACGCCGCGACCGAAGCCGAAGGTGTCTCTATCGTTTTTGACGCCTCCGATGTCGCTATCCACGATGTCACCAGCGAAAGCCCGTGGGTCACGTTCACTGCGAACGGTGAATCAGTGAGATTGGACTGTGACTATGTGGCTGGTTGCGACGGCCAACATGGCATCAGCCGCACGGCAATTCCTAGTTCGATCACGACCGAGTACGAGCGGGCTTACCCGTTCGGCTGGCTCGGCATCCTGTCTGAGACACCCCCACTACCCCACCTGCTCTATGCAAACCATGAGCGCGGGTTCGCGTTGTGCTCCGAGCGCAACCCCATGCTGAGCCGCTACTACGTGCAGTGCTCACTCGACGACAATGTCGATGACTGGTCCGACGACCGCTTCTGGTCCGAGTTGCTGACGCGGTTACCCAAGTCTGAAGCCGATGCGATTGTGACCGGCCCTTCGATCGAAAAGTCGATCGCACCGCTACGCAGCTATGTGCTCGAACCCATGCAATACGGGCGACTGTTCCTGGCTGGGGACGCCGCACACATCGTGCCTCCCACTGGCGCCAAAGGGCTCAACCTGGCGATCTCCGACGTGCACTATCTGTCCGAAGCATTCGCAGCGACGTATGCCGGCTCGCCCGACAAGCTCGATGCCTATTCGACTACGGCGCTTGCACGGGTGTGGGGCTCGGTCAGGTTCTCGTGGTGGCTCACCGTGCTGCTCCACCGTTTCCCTGATCAGTCCCCATTCGAACAACGGGCTCGCGAACAGGACCTGAACTATCTCGCGGGTTCCGAAGCCGCTCAGACGTCGTTCGCCGAACAATACGTAGGACTCGACCTGTGATCTATCCGTCTAACTGTGGAGCGACCAATGGGTCTTGATAAGCCGTACCTCGACATCCCCGGCACCACCGTGTTCGATACCGAACAGGCAGCAGCCGGCTACTGGTTGAACCAGTTCTGCATGTCATTGATGAAACCCGAGAATCGAGAGCGGTTCCTGGCCGACGAGCCTGCCTATCTCGACGACTGGGCCATGACCGACGAGCAGAGGCAGGGTGTGTTGGCCCGTGACTTCAACGGCCTGATTGCACTAGGCGGCAACATCTACTTCCTGGCCAAGATCGGTGCGACCGACGGGCAGAGCTACGTCCAGATCGTGAGCTCTATGACCGAGAACGACGCCAAAGCCCACGCCGAGATGATGATTAACGGCGGGCGGTCCCCGGATGGAAACCGCTATCTGCACGAGTGGGAGAACCGAGCATGAGCGCACGAATCACCGGCGCTGTCTTCACCAGCCATGTCCCTGCAATCGGTGTAGCTATGGACCTGGGAAAGACCGCTGAGCCGTACTGGCAGCCACTATTCGCTGGCTACGAACCGGCCCGCGCCTGGATCCACGACAACCCACCCGACGCC
>Ga0307994_1000416_pt1 | contig 30184 bp, 30 predicted proteins | sample EllFjometagen261_FD_203171 | JGI IMG/M metagenome (GOLD analysis project Ga0307994, IMG submission 203171) | Marine microbial communities from Ellis Fjord, Antarctic Ocean - #261 | ecosystem: Environmental > Aquatic > Marine > Unclassified | place: Southern Ocean | collected 2014-11-02 | reverse complement strand
AGCTATGTGTGCATGAAAGCAAGTCTGCAAAATGGGTTGGACGTAATGCGCTGAGTCAACTTGGTAAAACTACAGTAAACGTACTAGACTACCCGAGGTCTATTTACAGGAATAATGATAAACAAAGCATCTCGGTCGATAATCCACTGAATGCTGCGTAATCAAGTGGAAAGCATGACAATTGTAGAAGCAAAAATATCAGATTTAGAGATTTTTTTTGATTATTTAGGAAGGCAGCTAACGGAAAATGGTAGTGAAGGTTTACCGCTATTCCAGCCGATTTCAAAGTCTCAAAATACCATCCCAAAGCAAACTCGTGAGAAGTTTAAAAATGGGTTCGGTTTGGAGTTAAGCTCTCCTCACTGGAGAAAGCTCTGGTTAGCTAAAGATTCTTCTGGAGATATTTGTGGTCATATAGATCTACGACATCGTAGCGAAGAGTATTGTACCCACCGAGTATTATTAGGAATGGGTGTAGACAGCCAATACCGTAAACAAGGCGTTGGTGACAAGTTGATAGACAAAGTAGTTCGCTTTTGCTGTGACAATCGCAGTATTGATTGGCTTGACCTTAATGTGCTTTCGGTCAATGTTCCTGCTAAAAATCTCTATTTAAAGTGTGGTTTTAAATCTATTGGTGAAATCTCTGACTATTATCGAATAGAAGGTGAGTCCTTTTCGGAAATCATGATGACAAAGAGTGTAAAAGCGTAAAAATACACTAGGTGTAACCTACGGCTAATGAACCAATTACTACTCCACGTAAACCCCACACCACCACCCTAATTATTCTGCTCTACCCAAGCCAAAATGCCAGCTTGGTCTAAATCGCCAAGGCCTGCATCTACCATGGCTTGCCACTGGTTTAGGCAAGTTTGGTTAAGAGGAAGCTGAAGGTGGTTTTGCTCAGCGAGGTCTTGGGCTTGCTGTAAGTCTTTAAGCTGAGTTGTAGCGCGAGCTCCTGGGGTATAGTTTTCTTCTACCATGCGCTGGCCGTGAATTTGTAAAATTTTACTATCTGCAAAACCTCCGCCTAGTGCTTGCCTTACTTTGGCTGGGTCGGCGCCATTTTTTTGAGCTAAAAATAAAGCTTCTGCAACGATATTTAGAGTAGCCCCCACAATCATTTGATTCGCTGTTTTAGCCAACTGGCCGCAACCAACGTCTCCTACATGAGCGGTTTTTTGGCCCATGGCGTCAAATAAAGGTTGGGCCCGTTCAAGCTGAGTTGAATTGCCTCCAACCATGATGGATAAGGTGCCTTGCTGCGCCCCTATTTGGCCACCAGATACTGGAGCGTCTATATAGTGAGCGCTGTTTGCTAGGGTTTGCACAGCTAGCTTTTGGGTGAGGTCAAAACGACTAGTCCCCATATCAATGATTAAACAGTTAGGCTCAATACAGCCTAGTAGGCCTTCAGCACCCACCATCACTTCTTCTAGTGAGACTGAGTCGGTGACACATACTATGATGATGCCGCTCTTTACCTTGCTTGCTAGCAGGGCAGGGGTTTGTGCGTAGGTTGCACCTAAGGCTATTAAAGGCTCTGCTTTGTTTGCGGTGCGGGTATGAACACAAAGGGAAAAGCCTGTTTTGATCAATTGTGTAGCCATAGATTGGCCCATTAAACCAAGGCCAATGAAGCCTACAGATGGAGTTGTGTTCATGATAAGCTGCCTGAATACGTTAACTGAAGTTCTACTTATTAATTCTATTATCCCTGTTATCCTGCCTTATGCCTAAGCTCTGTGCCAACATTTCTATGTTATTTAATGAATTGCCATTTTTGCAGCGATATCAAGCTGCTGCAGCAAACGGTTTTGTAGCAGTGGAGTGTCTCTTTCCTTATGAGTTTAGTATTGATGAGATCGCTGGTGCGATACAGAAAAGTGGCATTCCCCATGTGTTATTTAACACCAGTGCTGGTAATTGGGATGCTGGTGATCGTGGTATGGCATGTAATGCCAATCGACAGCAAGAGTTTCAACACTCTGTTAAGCAAGCGTTAGACTATGCCATGGCAATGGGTAAACCCCTCATCCATGTAGTGGCGGGCATGATTCCCCATGGGGTTAGCCTTGCAGTAGCAGAAGCTGTGTATATAGAAAACCTGCGCTGGGCTGCTGTGGAAGCTTCAAAGTTAGGGGTTCGCCTTACTATGGAGGCTATTAATCCGCTGGATATGCCAGGTTACCTCTTGTCTAACCAGGCGCAAGCTATGCGGTTACTTAAGGCGATCAACGCCGACAACCTAGGTCTGCAGTTCGATTTTTTCCATTGCCAAAAACATGAAGGTAATGCGTTGCAACAGTTTAGCCAATTGTTGCCGTACATAGTCCATGTGCAAATTGCAGGTGTGCCAGAACGCCATGAGCCCAATGCAGGGGTATTAGATTACGGCCCAGTATTTGCAACCATAGATGCTTCTAAATATACCGGTTATGTGGGCTGCGAGTATCGGCCCAAAGGCAATACTCTTGAAGGCCTTGACTGGATGGCAAGCCCAGCAGCTAAGTTCAGTAGCTAAATGTCTTTTACACTTTCCATCACTACAAAGGTACTCGTTTGCACCACATGGGGTAGGCTAGATATTTTTTCTCCCAACACGGCGCGATAACTGGCCATGTCTTTAGTCCTCACTTTTAACAAGTAATCAAAGCTAGCTGCAGTCATATGGCATTGTTCTATTTCGGCGATGGTACACACAGCAGAGTTAAACGCTGTCAGTGCTTTACTGTTGGTGGAGGCTAAAGTGACTTGAACAAAAGCAACATGATCCAGCCCTAGTTTGGTTTTGTTAACTAAGGCCACATAACCGGTGATAAAACCTTGTTTTTGCAGGCGTTTGAGGCGAATTTGACAAGGTGTGCTAGACAACCCTACCTGTTCGGCGAGGGCAGTAATGGTCATGCGGCCATCTTTCTGCAGTGCTGCAACGATGGCTAGGTCGTGGCGATCTAGCTTATTCATGAGTACCCCATTTTATCATAGTGATGCAAAAGGCTGGTTTTTATTTAGTGAATATACCTATTAATATTATATATTGGTAATTATTTAACTATTTTTATAAATAAGTATAGTTATTTATTGTCCTGTATAGTGAATATGTAGGAAATTTATACTTTAATATGAGCCTAAAATGCCACTTTAAATACATCACCCCTTGGATAAACCATGGCTAATATCACTACCTCACTGCCTCATAAAGAGCAGCTTCAAAATATTCGTTTAGGTATGCGTAGTGCGTATCTAACTGATGAAAAAATATGTATTGAAGCCTTGTTGAAAAGTTTGGATTTAGCAGCAGGAACACGTGAAGCGATGTCTGCACAGGCTGCTGAACTGGTACGTCATGTTCGTAACCACTCAAGCCCTACCATGATGGAAAAGTTCCTTGGGGAATATGGTTTAAGTACAAAAGAAGGTGTGGCACTGATGTGTATGGCTGAAGCCCTTTTACGAGTGCCAGACAAAGTCACCATAGATGCCTTGATTGACGATAAAGTGCAAGCAGGGGACTGGTCTAGTCATCTTGGACACTCTAATTCATCGCTTATTAATTCGTCTACATGGGCCTTACTAGTTACTGGTAAGTTATTGGCGCCAGTCGATGCACATAATGTAGGCTCTACCATGCGCGGCCTGGTGAAGCGTGTAGGCGAGCCAGTGGTGCGTAAAGCAGTGGCTCAAGCCATGAAAGAACTCGGTTCTCAGTTTGTGCTAGGCCGCACCATGAAAGAAGCAACGCACTGCGCAAAAAAACTAACCACACAGGGCTATACCCACTCCTACGACATGCTAGGTGAAGCGGCTCGCACGGCGGAGGATGCAACACGTTATTTTGATGCTTATAGTAAAGCCATTGCAGACCTTGCTCCTCACTGTAACGATAATGGCAACGATGACAATATTCGTAACAACCCGGGTATCTCTGTAAAGTTATCGGCTCTGCACCCGCGTTATGAATGGGGTCAGCGCGACCGTGTATTAACAGAATTAGTGCCGCAGGTATTGGCCTTGGCCTTGCAAGCCAAAGAATCCAACATGGGTTTCAATATAGATGCAGAGGAAGCCGACCGTTTAGATATTTCCCTTGATGTGATTGCTGCCGTCTTAGCATCGCCAGAACTAGCCGGCTGGAACGGGTTTGGTATTGTGGTGCAGGCCTTTAGTAAACGTGCTCCCTGGGTGTTAGATTGGCTCTATGAGTTAGCCACCGGCTTAGATCGCAAGATCATGGTTCGCTTGGTTAAGGGCGCATACTGGGATGCAGAAATAAAACGTGCCCAAGTGATGGGTATAACAGGGTTTCCTGTATTTACCCGTAAAGCGAATACAGATTTGTCTTATTTAGCTTGTGCAAAACAAATCTTAACTATGAATGATCGTATTTATGCTCAGTTTGCTACCCATAATGCCCACTCTGTAGCGGCCATTTTACATTTAGCAGGTTCCAATCATGTTTATGAATTTCAGCGTTTACACGGCATGGGTGAGTCTTTACACGCCAGTGTGATGGCCCAAGGTGGTGTGCGTTGTCGCGTATATGCACCAGTAGGTGCACACCAAGATTTATTAGCCTACCTTGTTAGACGATTGTTAGAAAATGGCGCTAACTCCTCCTTTGTTCATCAGTTAGTAAACCCAGAAATTGCCCCAGAAACCATTGCTCAAGACCCTGTCAATGTAGTTTTAGAGCGTTTAGATCAGGGCTTAAGTTGTGGCAGCCACGCCATTGCGCAGCCTAAGGACTTATTTGCTAACGAAGGTGGCAGCTATAGAAAGAACGCCAAGGGCTGGGATATTACTGATGCACCTACAGTTGAAGCTATGGAAACAGAGCGAACTCACTTAGCTCAAGAATGCTGGCAGGCTATGCCCATTGTGGCTAACGGCTCAGGTGTAGCAGATGCGCCTCAATGGGTGATTAACCCAGCCACAGATGATGAGCAGGTGGGTCAAGTTTGTATGACCTCTAAAGAACAGCTTGAAGCTGCAATGGTAGCCGCTCCCCAGGGGCAGGCTCAGTGGTTGGCCATGCCAATTGCACACCGTGTGGCTTGTTTTGAGAAGGTAGCAGATTTGTATGAAGCTAATGCAACCGAACTGTTTGCAATCTTAGCTAGGGAAGCCGGAAAAACTTGGTTAGATGCCGTAGGTGAGCTACGTGAAGCGGTGGATTTCGCCCGCTTTTACGCACAAGAAATGGCAGCGGTACCTTATAACCAAGGTCGTGGTGTAGTGAGCTGTATTTCGCCGTGGAACTTTCCCTTGGCTATTTTTAGTGGCCAAATTTTTGCCGCCTTAGCTGCGGGTAACGCCGTACTCGCTAAGCCTGCAGGCCAAACTAATTTAGTGGCCCATAGGGCAGTACAGCTAATGCACCAAGCGGGTATTCCTGTAGCAGCCGTTCAGTTTGTACCCGGTGGTCCCCAAGAAGTTGGCGTGCCTATGACCAGTGACGCTCGGGTGAGTGGTGTGTGTTTTACGGGTTCTACCTCCACGGCACAACACATCAATCGTGTGATGGCCACTAACTTGTCTGCAGATGCCGTTATGATTGCCGAAACGGGCGGCATTAACGCCATGATCGTGGACTCTACGGCCCTTCCTGAGCAAGTAGTACGCGACGTATTGGCCTCGGCTTTCCAAAGTGCTGGTCAACGTTGTTCGGCCTTGCGTATGTTGTATGTTCAAGAGGATATTGCCGACAAGGTACTGAACATGCTGTACGGCGCAATGGATGAACTCACCCTAGGCAACCCGTGGCATTTAAACACCGACGTAGGCCCAGTGATTGATGCAATCGCCAAAACTAAAATCGAAAAGCATATTGCTGAACATGCTATCAAAGGCAATGTTCTTAAGCACCTTGCAGCACCAACAGCAGGTTTGTTTGTGGGCCCTACGGTGATTAAACTGAATGGTATTGAAGACCTTGGCGAAGAGATTTTCGGCCCCGTGTTACACGTGGCCACCTTTGCAGCAAAAGACCTAGGTAAGTTAATTGATACCATTAATGCACAAGGGTATGGCTTAACCTTTGGTGTGCATACGCGTGTAGATGCGCGTGTTGAACAATTGGTTAAAGGCGTACACGCGGGTAATACCTACGTAAACCGTAACCAAATTGGTGCTGTAGTAGGTAGCCAGCCGTTTGGCGGCGAAGGCTTGTCGGGTACTGGCCCTAAGGCCGGTGGCCCACAGTATGTGCAGCGTTTGCGTCAACCACTAGCGGTGCAGTCATCCAGCCCAACAGGCAGGGTTGTAAGCCTAGACAAGGTGCAGCAAGCCATAGATTCTCTATCTGCCAAAGCACTAAATCAGTGGCAGCAAACGAGTGATCGTTTGTCTCAATTAACTCAGGTGTTTGGTTCTCAGGCCAGCCGGTTACAAGATTTGTGTCGCGATGCGGTACTGTTGCCGGGCCCAACAGGAGAGCTAAATCAGTTGAGTACCGTGGCCCGTGGTGTGGTGTTGTGTCTTGGGCCGGGCCGGCATGCTGCTTTGCTACAAGCGCAAACAGCTTTGGCTCAAGGTAATGGTGTGGTGTTGATAGCTAATGACCTTAACTTACCAAAGAGTGATTTGCCCTTAATTGTAATTAAAGGGCAGCTTGCAGCTACAGACATCACCTTGTTGTCGGGCTATGATGCCGTAGCTGCAAATGCTGATGTGCCTTATCAGCAACAACTAAGGCAGGCGCTAGCTAATAAAGCTGGTCCTTTGCTGCCATTGATTAGTGAAAGCGCAGACCCACATCGATACACTATGGAACGCCATTTGTGTATCGATACTACTGCTGCAGGAGGCAATGCCAGCCTGATTGCCGCAGGGGAATAATACTATATAGTTTACCCATCTAAGTTGGCCCACTAGAGATTTTTAAGCATGATATTAGGCGCATACGGATTATTACTAAAAAACCATACGCGCTTTATATTGTTTGGTTTGATAACAGCTTTTGCATCTTCTTTCGGGCAGACCTATTTCATTGGCATATTTGGCCACGCCATTCAGCAAGATTTTGCCATGAGCCACACCCAATGGGGTGGTATTTATATGGCGGGTACCTTATTGAGTGCTTTGTTATTGCCTGTTACAGGTAAATTAATTGATCAAGTGCCATTACAGCGGTACACGTTTTTTGTGGTTTTATTTTTAGCGTTTTCGTGTTGGTTTATTACCCAAGTGCATAGCATTGGCTGGCTGGTGGTAGGTGTGTTTTTATTACGTCAATCTGGCCAAGGGTTAATGAGCCATGTGGCCTATACTTCCATGGGCCGTTATTTCGACCAACAACGGGGTAAAGCCACAGCGATGGTGGCGATGGGTTTTGCTGCGGGTGAGGCCATATTGCCGCTGATAGCCGTTATGGCTATCGCTGCTGTGGGCTGGCGTTGGAGCTATACGGGCGTTGCTCTCATTGTGCTGTTGCTGGTGCTACCGGCTACTATGTGGTTGCTGCGGGGTCACAATTCCCGTCACCAAGACTACGAACAAAAGCTCACAGCCCGTGAAGCTTCCTCAGTTGCTAACAAAGAGGCTTCTTCAGTTATTGAAGATGCAACCAGTGCAATGTCTTGGCGCCGCCGAGATGTACTCAAAGACTATCGCTTTTACTTGATTTTACCAGGCGTATCAGCCACTTCTTTGGTGAGTACTGCGCTATTTTTTCATCACCTTAATTTGGCCGATGAAAAAGGCTGGTCTCATACCTTCATCACTGGTAACTACTTACTCTATTCATTCGTAGCCACGGTTATGGCCGTTATTGCCGGCCAACTTATTGATCGCTTTAGTGCACTCTCACTCATGCCATTTACTCTGCTGCCCTTAGTCGCAGCCCTGCTAATGATTAACCTAGTGGATAGTTATTGGGTCATTTGGCCTTATTTGGTGTTCCTAGGTATAGGTTCAGGATTAGCGCAAACAGCCCAATCTGCACTTTGGCCAGAATGCTATGGGGTACGTTACTTAGGATCTATTAAGAGTTTGTACTGGACCTTTGTGGTATTCGCCTCAGCCCTAGGCCCTGTGTGGCTGGGGTATTTGGTTGATCAAGGTTATAGTTTTCAGCAAGCGGTATTAACTATGGTGGTGTATCTACTATTGGCTACTGGCTTAATGATAATAGGCTTAAGAAAATTTCGTGTAGCTTAGGGCAAAGCATGGGTAGGTTTGCTGGTTGCCAGCGAGTATAATACTGGTCAGTTCAACCGGTTAAGCCGTTTGTTATATATCTCCCAATGGAGCTTATCTGTGCTGTTAATGCTCGATAACTACGATTCGTTCACCTATAACCTAGTGCGCTATTTTCGCGAACTGGGTGCCGAAGTTGTGGTTTACCGTAATGATGAAATCAGTCTGGCAGAAATTGAACAATTAGCACCAAGCCATTTAGTGATTTCTCCAGGGCCTCGAACGCCTAACGAAGCGGGTATCTCTATGGCTGCTATAGCTCACTTTGCCGGTAAAATTCCGGTATTAGGTGTGTGTTTAGGCCACCAGAGTATTGGTCAGGTATTTGGCGGTAAGGTAGTTCGTGCAGAAAAAGTGATGCATGGCAAAACCTCTATGGTGTCTCACAGCCAAGGCGGTGTGTTTGCTGGCTTAGATCAGCCTGTAGAAGTTACTCGTTACCATTCTTTAGTGGTAGACGCCGCTTCTTTACCCGAATGTTTAGAGGCCACAGCATGGAGTTTAAATGCTGCAGGTGAAAAAGAGGTGATTATGGGAATTCGCCATAAAACCCTCGATGTAGAAGGCGTTCAGTTCCATCCGGAATCTGTATTAACCCATCAAGGCCATGCACTTTTGGCCAATTTCCTCAAACGCTAATATCTAACGCAAAAAAGCCCTAATTATTTGCTAAATGCTGGTTATAAAGCCTAATTATTGACGGCGTTATTTGCTAGAGTAGAGCATCTTCAAAATTTGCTTAGTTGAATAAGGGTTCTCCATGAATATGCAGCAGGCGATTGCCGCCGTTACCGACCGACAAGACTTGAGCCAAGCCCAAATGCAGGCCGTAATGAACCTTATTATGACTGGCGAAGCAACACAGGCTCAAGTGGGTGGGTTTTTGGTTGGTTTGCGCATGAAAGGTGAAACCGTCGACGAAATTACCGGTGCGGTGATTGCCATGCGTGCCTTAGCCTCTGGGGTGGTAGTAACAGGTGATCATGTTATCGACACTTGTGGTACGGGTGGTGACAGTTCGGGCATATTCAACGTATCTACAGGCTGTGCTTTTATTGCATCAGCAGCTGGTGCCCAAGTAGCCAAACACGGTAACCGATCCATTTCTTCTAAAAGTGGCAGTTCCGATCTGCTGGAAGCGGCTGGTGTAGATATTATGCTCAAGCCCTTTCAAGTAGAGCAATGCATTGCAAAATTAGGTGTGGGCTTTATGTTTGCTCCTGCCCACCATAGCGCAATGAAACATGCCATTGGCCCGCGTCGTGAAATGGCTATACGAACCCTATTTAATATTTTAGGCCCACTCACCAACCCAGCTGGCGCGCCTCATCAGGTGTTAGGTGTATTTAGCCGCCAATGGCAACTACCTATGGCGCAAGTGTTGCAGCGATTAGGAAGTAAGCACGTTATGGTGGTTCACTCTGAAGACGGCTTAGATGAAATTAGTATTGCCGCGCCTACTCATGTGGTGGAGCTTAACCACGGCGAAATTACTGAATACACCATTGATCCTGCTGATTACAACCTATCTCATGCAAACTTAGACGCCTTAGTAGTAGACGATGCCATAGGCAGCCTAAAATTGATTAAGCAAGCCTTTGCTGGCGAATCAGGTGCACCCTTGGATATGTTGTTACTTAATGCGGGTGCGGCTATTTATAGTGCAGATTTAGCGGTAGACCTGGCAGCAGGTATAGAGCAGGCTAGAATTGCTATAAGCAGTGGCGGAGCCCGCCAAAAGTTTGATGACCTTATCCAATATACACAAGGGTTGAATGCATAATGAACACCCCGACGGTCCTTAAACGCATCGTTGCCCGCAAGCTTGAAGAGATTGCCGAGCGTCAGCAACATACCACTATTGATGACTTAAAATTAAGGATAGAAGCCAACCGTAATGGGCCTATGGCCCCACGTGGTTTTGCCAAAGCCATGCAAGCCAAGTTAGACCTAGGCTTGCCGGCGGTGATTGCCGAAGCTAAAAAAGCCTCTCCTAGTAAGGGCGTTATTCGTGAAAGTTTTAATCCGGCAGCAATAGCAGCCAGTTACCAAGCCGGTGGCGCAGCGTGTATGTCGGTATTAACAGACGCCGATTTCTTTCAAGGCCACGAAGATTATTTACAGCAAGCGCGTGCAGCTTGTGAGCTGCCTGTTATTCGTAAAGATTTTATTGTAGATCCATATCAAGTGTATGAATCTAGAGCCATTGGTGCAGATTGTATTTTGCTGATTGTGGCCTGCTTGGAAGATCAACAAATGCAGCAGTTGGCTCAGTTAGCTGAAGACTTAGGTATGGATGTATTGGTAGAGTCGCACGATGCTCAAGAGTTGGCTCGTGCCTTAATGTTAAGTACACCTTTGGTGGGTATTAATAATCGGAATTTACACACTTTCGAGCTGACTCTGCAGACAACCTTTGATTTATTGGCCATGATGCCAGAAGATCGAATGGTGATTACCGAAAGTGGTATTCATACTCCTGCTGATGTAGTGTTGATGCAAGACCAAAATGTGAATGCCTTTTTGGTAGGAGAATCCTTTATGCGCGCCAGTGACCCTGGTGCAAAATTAGCCGAGCTGTTCGGTTAATCATAATTAACAACAATAAGAGATCATTTGTTATGAAAAATTCATTTCCTCCCCAAACCCGCGCCATTGCAACGCCGGTTGTTAACCCAGCCCTTCGTATCATAAAAGCAGTGTTGCTTACTGCACTAGTTGCTTTGGTTTGGTTACTAAGCACCACTTCTGTATGGGCTAATGGCGATCAAATTGTTGGTTCGTGGATTACTCCAGACGACAAGGCAGTGGTTGAAATTTATCAACAAGATGGTCAGTATTTCGGTAAATTTGTCTCTTTAAAAGAGCCAACTTATGCCGTAGGTCATGCCGATGGATTAGATGGCCAAATAAAAGTAGACCGTAATAATCCAGACGCTACACAACATAGCCAACCGATTATTGGTTTAGTGATGCTTAATGACATGGCCTACATTGGTGAAAAGAAAGGCAAGCATAGCTGGAAGGGTGGCACTATTTACGATCCAAGTAACGGTAAAGCTTATAAGTGCACTATTAAACTTAATGCCGATGGCACCTTAGATTTACGTGGCTATATTGGTATTTCTTTGTTTGGTCGTACTCAAACTTGGCGCCCACAGCAGTAACAGTCATAGATCAACATATATTAGGTAGTAGAACATTATGGAAGCAAAAGTTAGTTGGGCCGGCGGCGTTAGTTTTAACGCTGAATCGGGCACAGGCCATACAGTGACGTTAGATGGCCCACCTAATTTGGGTGGTGAAAACCTTGGTGCTAGGCCAATGGAATTATTACTGATGGGACTGGGTGGTTGCACAGCTTTTGACGTGATGACTATTCTTAAAAAAGCCCGTCAAGACGTAACAGATTGTGTTGCAGAGTTGAGCGCAGAACGTGCCGACGCTGTACCTTCTGTGTTCACCAAGATCCACGTTCACTTTGTAGTGACGGGCCGAAACTTGAAAGAAAAACATATAGCCCGTGCTATTCAATTATCTGCTGAAGAGTATTGCTCTGCTTCTATCATGTTGGAGAAAGGTGGAGTGGTAATGACTCACGACTACGAAATTGTAGAGTTGGATACCTAACTTGAGTTCATCGAACACAGATCTAAGTCGTTTTTGGTCACCTAAAGTGCATGAGTTATCGCCTTATGTGCCAGGAGAGCAGCCTAAGCCAAGTAACTTATTTAGTAACTTATCTAATAGCTTAGTGAAGCTTAACACCAATGAAAACCCATTTCCGCCTTCGCTCAAAGTGCTGGCAGCAATGCAGGATCAATTGGGCGATTCACTCCGTTTGTACCCAGACCCTAACGCCACCGAATTACGCAAGTGTTTGGCCTCTTATGCAGGCTTAACGGCGGATCAGGTGTTTGTAGGTAACGGGTCTGATGAAGTGTTAGCCCATGCTTTTCAGGCATTATTGCAACACGGCCAACCTTTGTTGATGCCCGACATTAGCTACAGTTTCTACCCAGTGTATTGTGGTTTATACGGTATAGAGAAGTGCGAAGTGCCTCTATCGGAAGACTTCACTATTAATGTGGCAGACTATCAGAAGCCCAATGGTGGTGTGATTTTACCCAACCCCAATGCGCCTACTGGCGAGTTACTCAGCCTAGACGCTATCCGTCAATTACTTACAGCTAACCCTAACAGGGTGGTAGTGATAGACGAGGCCTATATTGATTTTGGTGGCCAGTCGGCTACGCAGTTAGTGCCAGAGTTTGATAATATTTTGGTGGTACAAACTTTATCAAAGTCACGTTCGTTAGCGGGTTTAAGGGTGGGTTTTGCGTTTGGCCAAAGTCATCTTATAGAAGCTTTGGAGCGAGTGAAGAATAGCTTTAATTCATACCCTTTGAGCCGTGAAGCTCAAGCGGGGGCCATTGCGGCAATAGAAGATGAAGACTACTTCCAACACACTTGCCAGGCCAATATAGCGCAACGGGAAGAACTTGCGCAGCAGTTACAGGCATTGGGCTTTAGCATGACAAACTCCCATGCGAACTTCTTGTTTGTAACCCATGAAACTATGGATGCCGTAGCTATTGCAGCCGCATTAAGGCAACAAGATATTATTGTGCGACACCTCACCAGTAGCCCACGTATCACCAACTACTTGCGTATTAGTATAGGCAGTGCCAGTGAATGTGAGTTGTTAGTGCAGGCCCTTAAAGACCTGCTCTAACGGTGTTCTCCGAGCTAGGTGCTCAACTAAGCACTAAACGCTCTGCCACCCATCACATGTAAATGAATGTGATACACCACTTGGCCGCCGTCTGGGTTGCAGTTCATCTGCACCCGGTAGCCACCTTCCGCAACACCTGCTTCTTTAGCTAGCTTAGCCGCCGTAAGCATCATGTGGCCTAGCAGTGCTTGATCCTCTGGATTGGCGTCGTTAAGTGTGGCTATGGGCTGTTTAGGAATAATCAAATAATGCACTGGCGCTTTAGGTGCGATGTCCTTAAAAGCCAAAATTTGTTCATCTTCATAAACGATATCAGCTGTGATTTCTCGGCTGATAATTTTGTCAAAAATAGTGCTCATATAGTACTCATATAGTGCTTACGTAAAGTTGGCTTGTTAATGAAGTAGCTCACGAGCAATAGCTCGATAGGCGATATCACGACGGCAAAACATACCATCCCAGCTGATCTTGTTGGCAAGTTCATAGGCTTTATGTTGCGCTTGGCCCACTGTATCACCGAGTGCCACAGCACAAAGAACCCGCCCGCCATTAGTGACCACCATACCGTCTTCATTAAGAGCAGTACCGGCATGGAAGATCTTACAGGTTCTGTCGGTCTCTTCGGGTAGGTTGATAACATCACCTTTAGGGTAGTTATCTGGGTAGCCTTGAGCGGCTAGTACTACGCCCACGGCAGGTCGATCGTCCCAATAAGCCATGGTTTGATCTAGTACACCCATCGTGCCTGCGATACAAAGTTCTACAATGCTGTTTTTAAGGCGCATCATAATAGGTTGTGTTTCTGGGTCACCAAAACGACAGTTAAATTCCAGAACCTTAGGAGTGCCGTCGGCAGCGACCATGATGCCTGCGTATAGAAAGCCGGTATACACATGGCCATCGTCAGCCATACCGTGAACGGTTGGCATGATGACTTCATCCATAATGCGCTTATGCATCGCTTCATCAACTACAGGGGCGGGTGAGTATGCGCCCATACCCCCTGTATTAGGGCCTTGGTCACCTTCGTCTCGTGCTTTGTGGTCTTGGCTAGAAGCCAATGGCAACACATTTTTTCCGTCTGCCATTACAATAAAGCTGGCTTCTTCGCCGATTAGAAACTCTTCAATAACGACGCGGTTTCCGGCCTCACCAAAAGAGTTACCCGCTAGCATGTCTTCAACTGCGGCGCAGGCTTGCTCTACCGTGTCTGCTAAAATTACGCCTTTGCCTGCAGCTAAACCGTCTGCTTTAACAACAATGGGGGCGCCTTGGGCTTTGATGTATTCAACAGCAGGCGCAATCTCTGTAAACGTCTCGTATGCTGCAGTAGGAATGTTATGGCGTTTGAGGAAGTTTTTAGCAAAGGTTTTAGAGCCTTCAAGCTGTGCAGCACCTTGGGTTGGACCAAAAATATCCATGTCTGCGGCGCGAAATAGATCCACCACACCTGCAACTAGCGGTGCTTCAGGCCCTACGATGGTTAGGTCTATATTATTTTTCTTGGCAAAGCCTAATAGACCCTCAATGTCCATCACATCAATGGCAACATTTTCGGTTTTGTTTTCTAAGGCGGTGCCAGCATTGCCTGGCGCTACGAATATTTTGTGTACACCGCGGTTTTTAGAGGCTTGCCATGCAAGGGCATGTTCACGACCACCACCACCGATAATTAATACGTTCATGTTGTTTCCTGTTGCTTATGCGTCTACGTCTATGTCTATTGCCATTACACATGTCCCTCGCGAAAAATAGCGAGTACTGGGCCTAGCTACCGTCTTAATGACGGAAGTGGCGCATTCCAGTAAATATCATACTGATGTTGTGTTCGTCGGCCGCAGCAATGATTTCATCATCACGCATCGAACCGCCTGGTTGAATAATGGCACTAATGCCTGCTCCTGCTGCGGCATCGATGCCATCGCGGAAGGGGAAAAACGCATCGGATGCCATCACTGAGCCTTTAACTTCTAAGCCTTCATCACTGGCCTTAATGCCTGCTATTTTAGCACTGTAAATGCGGCTCATTTGGCCAGCGCCAACGCCAATAGTCATGCCGCCTTTGCAATATACAATAGCATTGGATTTAACATATTTTGCTACTTTCCAAGCAAACTGTAGGTCGTGCATTTCGGCTTCTGTGGGCATACGTTGGCTAACAATTTTTAGGTCGGCTTCAAGTATTTGGCCTAAGTCGCGATCTTGAACTAATAAACCTCCAGTCACACGTTTGTAATCTAACTCTGCCACATGTAAGTGGGGTAAGTCGCCACAGCTTAATACCCTAACATTAGGCTTTCGGGCTAAGGTTGCCGCTGCAGAAATACTGACACTTGGGGCAATAATAACTTCTACAAACTGTCGGTCGATAATGCGTTGTGCTGTACTTGCATCTAGCTCACGGTTAAATGCAATAATGCCACCAAAAGCAGATGTGGGATCGGTGCTGTAGGCTTTCTCATAGGCTTCGGTGATGTCGTTACCCATTGCCACACCGCAAGGGTTGGCGTGCTTAACGATGACACATGCAGGATCTTGGAAGGCTTTTACACACTCTATGGCAGCATCTGTATCCGCAATATTATTAAAAGAAAGTGCTTTGCCTTGCACCTGGTGTGCGGTGGCTACGCTGGCTTCTTTAGGTTCATGTTCGATATAAAAAGCGGCATTTTGATGTGGGTTTTCACCGTAACGCATATCCTGAACTTTTTTGAATTGGGTGTTAAATGTACGGGGAAACTTGGAACTCGTATCCAGTTGTGCACCTAAGTAATTAGCGATAGCACCATCATACATAGCCGTGTGTTCAAAGGCTTTACAGGCCAAATCTGTACGTGTGCTTTGGCTTAAACCACCTGTGGTCTTGAGTTCTTCAAGGACGCCGGTGTAGTCGGAGGTGTTCACTACAATAGCGACGTGTTTGTTATTCTTTGCAGCCGAGCGCACCATGGTAGGTCCGCCAATGTCGATATTTTCAATGGCCATATCTAAGGTGCAGTCATCACGCTCAATGGTGGCCTTAAAGGGATAAAGGTTCACTACCACTAGGTCGATCGCATCAATGCCATGTTCTGCCATCACATTGTCGTCTTGGCCGCGGCGGCCCAAAATGCCACCATGAATTTTCGGGTGTAATGTTTTCACACGGCCATCCATCATTTCTGGAAAGCCTGTGTAATCAGACACTTCAATAGCAGCAATGCCCGCATCATTTAATAGCTTAAAGGTGCCCCCAGTGGATAAGATTTCCACCCCGGATTGGCTCAGCTGTTGGGCAAATTCTACAATGCCTTGTTTGTCTGAAACGCTGATAAGAGCGCGGCGAATAGCGTGTGCATATGACATGATTCTTTCCTTTTAACTTTGGAGATTGGTGCTGTCTAAAGTAAATCGTATTGTTTTAATTTTTTGCGCAAGGTGCCTCGGTTAAGGCCAAGTAACGCAGCCGCCTTAGACTGGTTGTCTTGTGTGTGTTGCATGACACACTCAAACAATGGTGCTTCTACCTGGTGCATGAATAAATCATATAGTGCGGTAGTTTGCTGGCCATCGAGTTCGTTAAAGTACTGAGTTAAAGATTGTTCAACACTTTGTCGTAAAGACCTGGGCACTTGTAGCTGCTCGGCTTCACGATCTTCAACGATTGTTGGGTTGGCAGCATTACTGCTAGTGTTTGTGGTTGGGCTAGTGATTTGTGTCATGCTATTCATCGTGTTTTTAGTGTTATAGCTCATAGTATTAAGCCGCCTGTTCTTCAGTGCTGGCAAAATAGTGGTTTAAAAATTCCAGTTGTTGCAGTTGGTTTTGTAATTGATTAAATAGTTTGCGCTGGGCAGGTTCTTGTTTCAAATACCAACCCACATGTTTACGTGCAATACGCGGCCCCATCACCTCTCCATATAGGCTATACAGGCCATATAGGTGTTGCTGTAATACATGCCACATTATGGCATTGCTAGGCTTTTTCAGGGGTGTTCCATGTTTAAGGTAGTGGTGCATCTGTTGAAATAACCAGGGATTACCTTGTGCGCCTCTGCCTATCATAAGCCCATCCGCGCCAGTATGAGAGAGGACATTGCTAGCATCTTCTACAGTATTGATGTCACCGTTAGCGATCACAGGAATGTCTAAGGCCTGTTTTATAGCAGCGATAGTGTCGTACTCTACCTCGCCTTTAAATCCACAGGCACGGGTTCTGCCATGCACTGCTAGGGCCTGGATGCCTGCATCTTGGGCAATGTTGGCAATATCTAAGCCATTACGTTGGTCAGTGCTCCAGCCCGTGCGTATTTTTAACGTTACAGGTATGTCTACGGCAGAAACTACGGCTGTTAGTATGTCTTTAACCAATTCAGGATCTCGCAATAGTGCTGAACCTGCGGCTTTTTTGAGTACCTTTTTTGCAGGGCAACCCATATTTATATCTATAATCTGAGCCCCTAGCGCCACATTAGCTTGGGCAGCATGTGCCATTTGAGCTGGATCACTGCCGGCTATTTGTACACTAATAGGCGTACCGTCATCAGCATGGGGTAAGCGGCGTTGAGATTTTTGTGTATGCCACAAGGAGGTGTCAGAAGTGAGCATTTCGGCAACAGCTAGCCCCGCACCAAGTTGACGGCACAGGTGCCGAAATGGGCGGTCAGTAATGCCTGCCATGGGTGCCAAAATCAAGCCATTTTCAAGCTGATGGGGACCAATGGCAAAACCGTGAATAACGCTAGAGTAATTCATTACAAGTTTAAAAAATGCCTAAAATTCGTCAAAAGTGAGGGTTAAAACTCAAGACCGCTATTGTACGAGTTGTACGTTTTTTGTTCAACTCATCTAGTGGTGAAATACGCACTATGCGTTAAAACGAGCATCCAGGGGGCGTATTTGGGGCGTATTTAAGGCGGTATTCAACCCCCTTGCTAGTACAGAAAATGTACTATATTTAATCTGTAGAAGAATGTACGATGAACTTAGCCTGCAAAAATATTGAGATTAGTAGGCAGTCTATAGTGATGCACACAGTGCGCCTAAATAACTACAATAAAGGGAAATTTATAATGTCGATGTACGATAAAATGACACAGTCAATGGCTGATAAAAATGTAGCTGCCTACATGGACCTTCTACATGAAGATTTTGTTTTTGTTTTTCATAAATCAGGCAACAGTTTTTCCAAAAGCCAATGGGGCGAAATGTTTACGGGCATGCTTGCCAATGACAAATTCATTCAGGATTCTACCCGTTGTATTTATGAGAATGACGACATCATGGTGCAACACATGTTTATGTCTTACCCAGATGGCACAAAAGAAGCCGTTATGGGCGTTGCTGTGCTGAAAGGCGGTAAAATCATTCGTATGGAAACTGGCGCTACATTGTTGAATTAACAACTTGGTAGCGTTCTCAGTGCCGTAGGGAGCCTCTTGTTAGCCAGAAATCTATTTGTGGTTAACTATTTGAGCAAGAGAATAACGTTCCCTTATTGTGCCTCCCTTGAAGCAAAAATTCTTCCGCCGAGGTAAGATCGTAACCATTGCAAAGAAACATGTCGCGGCCCTGATCTAGCATAAATTGGGCAGCTTTAAGCTTGGTTACTATGCCCCCAGTGGCAAATTCGTGGGTAGACGTATCTGGCTTCTTAAGCTCAGAGGGAGGAATTTCTGTGACTAACTTGAATAACACTGCGTCATCGTGCTCGTTAGGATTTTTATCATAGTAGCCATCAATGTCACTAAGGATGACTAGAATTTCTGAGCCACTATGGTGGGCAACATGAGCGGATAATTGATCATTGTCACCAAATACTTGCTCAGAAATAGTAGTGATATCATTTTCGTTAACGATTGGCAGTATTTCGTGTTCAATTTGTGAATCTATAATTTGACGGAAAATTTCGATATGGGCTAATGAATCAAAATCTTCTTCTGTCATTAGTACCTGGCTAGTGTCGACATCATAAATATCAAACAACGCTTTATAGTTACTCATCAAAATAGGCTGGCCTACAGCTGCGAGTACTTTTTTACTGATATGCTTTTTTCGATCTAATTTGAGTGCGGTATAACCCGATGAGACGGCACCTGAAGAGACCAGGATGACATCATAAAACTCCTTCAACTTGACGATAAATGAGACTAAATTAAGCATGCGTTGCTTGGCCACGGCATTATTTTCAGTTAAAACACCACTGCCTACTTTCAATGTAATGCGCTTCATTTGGCCCTCGTCACTGTTGTATTTAATAAGATGTTTTTTACTCCTGTGTCGTTAACTGCACTGCGTTATTGTAACATTCGCGACATAATTGTAACACAAGCGACACTAAAGCCCTACTCCCACAGGGCAATACAGACTATCCCTAATAAACCTACTCCAAGCCATTGACGTACCACTTGAGGGTCACCCTTTAGCATTTGTTGATGGAATTTTAATCCCATCAGGTGGCCTATGGTGGTGGGCAACAATAGCATGAGTGACCATTGCCACTGCAGATCCACACCGGCAATAGCAAAGGCCGACATCTTTATGACGACAAGGATGAACCAGAGTACAAATAAGGTATCACGATAGGTTTCTTTAGCCATTTTTCGTACGGCGACGGCAATGATTAGTGGGGCTCCAATAAGTGACACACCACTAAAATATCCCCCCACTATGAACAGTAAGCGGTCTACCCAGGGAGACTGGCTGCGAATCTCCCACTTAAGAATCCATGTAATGGCATAAAAACCAGTGATGGCATAAATGATCCACACCATCCAATCATTGGGCAGGCTTAAGAGCCCAATCACGCCGACTAATTTGGGAATGATCATCCAGCTGAGGGATTCTTTCAAAAAGGCGCGATCAATATTTCTGAAGCCTCGGCCAGCTGTGATGCTAGAAAAAATCAATAAGTGGGTTGCGATAATGGGTAAAAAGAACAGTGGCTGATCTATCACCATGAGCAATAAAGGTAATGCCAGTGCCGCACCACCAAAGCCAAGGCCTGCGCGCACAAAGCCAGACCAAACAAAAATGGCACTAATGGCGACAAGCTGCGCAGTACTAAAGTCCATAGGGTTGATAAGTCATAGATTAGCGCTTTTGTCCGTCAATACGCACCCACTCGTCTTTAGAGACCACTGTATGCATATCAAACCATGGCTCATAAGCTTCTATAACGGCATCAGCCTGGTGCTCAAGGATGCCAGACAAAGCAATTAAACCGCGAGGTTTTGTGAGTTCAGCCAAACGCGCAGCCATATCGATCAATGGGCCGGCTAAGATGTTAGCAAGCATTACATCGACCGCCTCATTAGGTGTGTTTTCTGGTAAGAACACAGGGATTTTTTCAGCAGTAATTCCGTTACGCTGAGCATTATCTAAGGTGGCAGTTAACGCTTGGGTATCGTTGTCTACGCCAACCACATGTTCGGCGCCCATGAGTATTGCTCCAATGGCTAAAATGCCTGAGCCACAACCATAGTCGATTACCGTCTTGTCTTGCCAGTCTTGCTCTGCAATCCATTGTAAACATAACGCCGTAGTGGGGTGGCTGCCAGTGCCAAAGGCTAGTCCTGGGTCTAGCATCAAGTTTGCTGCGCTTGGGTCTGGTGCGGGTTTCCAGCTGGGGCATACCCACAGGCGTTCACCAAATTGAATGGGTTCAAAACGGTCCATCCACTCCCTTACCCAATCTTTGTCTTCTAGAATTTCTAGTTTGTGGGTTGGAAACGTGATGTGTGGGAAAGCCTCTTGCCATCCGCTACCCAGGTGCTCAAGCAAAGCATCACCGTCTGTATCGGCTTCAAATAAGCCCATCACTCGCGTGTCTTGCCATAGAGGTGTAGTGCCTTTGATCGGCTCAAATACCGGTTGGTCTGCGCCATCCAGCATGCTAACAGCCACCGCACCGCATAGTAGTAGCATGTCCTCTAAAAATTCAGAGTGTTCAGGCGTGGTAGATAAGGTGATTTGAACCCAAGGCATTTTTATGACCTCTGTAAGCTATTGTGCTTAATATTTCGGCGTTAAAAAAGGGCTCAAGCTTGTCATTTACTTAATGTACTTAACGTACTTAATGTAAATTTCTCGCTATTGCCCTTTTTTGCCTTGATCTATTGGCGCTCATGACGCTTACATAGGTCAAAAGCGGCCCTGATAAGATCGAAGGCGGGGTGTTAAGTAGGCCTAGACTTAAAGGCCTAGCTTCTTCTCTAGGTAGTGAATATTAACGCCACCTTCGGCAAAAAGTGCATCTCGTACAATTTCTTTTTGTAGTGGGATGTTGGTCTTAATACCATCAATGATCATTTCGTCCAAAGCCACTTCCATGCGCTTTAGCGCTTGTTTGCGAGTGGGTGCATGGGTGATTATTTTTGCAATCATTGAGTCATAGAAGGGTGGCACGGTATAGCCGCTGTAAAGGTGTGAATCTACCCGAACACCTAAGCCGCCTGGCGCGTGAAACTGTGTCACTTTGCCTGGGCTTGGCATAAAGGTTTTAGCATCTTCTGCGTTGATTCGACACTCAAAGGCATGGCCATTAATAACCACATCTTCTTGCTTCACAGACAGTGGGTAACCACTGGCAACAAGCAATTGTTCTTTGATAATGTCTATACCTGTGATCATTTCTGATACAGGGTGCTCTACCTGAACACGGGTATTCATTTCGATAAAATAGAAACCGCCGTCTTCATACAAAAATTCAAACGTACCCGCGCCACGGTAACCGATTTCCAGACAGGCATCGGTACAGCTTTTAAGCACTTGCGCCCGGGCTGCTGCATCCATGTGCGGTGCTGGTGCTTCTTCCACCACTTTTTGATGGCGACGCTGCATAGAACAGTCACGATCATATAGGTGAATAACGCCACCTTGGCCATCGGCCAAAATTTGTACTTCTACATGGCGTGGGTTCTGTAAGAACTTTTCCATATAGACCGTGTCGTTACCAAAAGCACTTTTAGATTCTGCCTTGGTGACTAGAATAGACGTGATTAGCGTTTCTTCATTGTGCACAACACGCATTCCACGACCGCCACCGCCGGCAGAGGCTTTAATAATGACTGGGTAGCCGATGCCTCTTGCAATGCGCTTGGTGCGTTCTTCGTCATCGTCTAAGGGGCCGTCGGAGCCAGGTACTGTGGGAACACCTGATTGCTGCATGGCTTTGATAGCTGCAACTTTATCGCCCATTATGCGAATGGTTGCTGCGGTTGGTCCGATAAAGGTAAAACCACTGCTTTCTACCATTTCTGCAAAGTCAGCATTTTCTGCTAAAAAACCATAACCTGGGTGGATGCCCGTGGCGTGGGTGACTTCTGCAGCAGATAAAATACGCGGAATATTCAAATAGCTTTCGGTAGACGAGTTAGGACCTATACATACGGCTTCATCAGCTAAACGTACATGCATTAGGTCTTTGTCTGCTTTGGAGTGAACCGCTACAGTCTTAATGCCTAATTCTTTACAGGCACGCAAGATGCGTAGGGCAATTTCTCCACGGTTAGCAATAACAACTTTTTCTAACATAGGGAACTCCGGTATTAGGCAATGGTGACCAGAGGTTGATCAAATTCAACAGCTTCGCCATCTTCAACCAATATAGCTGTAATGGTGCCAGACTTGTCAGCTTCAATTTGATTCATCATCTTCATTGCTTCGATGATGCAAATGACGTCACCTTCTTTAACGGTTTGTCCTACTTCAGAAAACGCTGGTGCGCCTGGTGATGGGCAACGGTAGAAGGTGCCAACCATAGGAGAGGCTACGGCGTGACCACTGATTGCAGGCGCACTTGGTGCAGTAACAGGCGCGGCAACGGCAGCAACAGCTGCTACGGGAGCAGCTTGCATCATTGGAGCAGCTGCGCCCATCATCATCGATGGTGAACCGCGGCTAATGCGCACAGATTCTTCACCTTCTTTGATTTCAATTTCGTTAATGTCAGACTCTTCTAGCAACTCGATGAGTTTTTTAACTTTACGAATATCCATGGGATCTCTCTATAATATTTACAATGATAATTAACTGCTCAAACGGCCAATGGCGGCGTCCATAGCAAAATGATAACCGTCAGCGCCTAGGCCGCAAATAACGCCCTCGGCAATGTCGGATAAATAAGAATGATGGCGGAAAGTTTCGCGCTTATGCACATTACTTAAATGGACTTCAATAAAAGGAATGTTCACTCCAAGAAAGGCATCACGCAGTGCCACGCTAGTATGTGTATAAGCAGCGGGGTTAATAACGATAAACTGCACACCTTGATCAGGCGCTTGATGAACTGCTTCTATGAGCTCGTGCTCGGCGTTACTTTGTTTGCAGTCGAAGGATACTCCAGCTTGCTGACACTGAGATTGGCATTGGGACTCTATCTGCGCCAAGGTTAAAGTGCCATAAATGCCAGGTTCTCTCTTGCCGAGGAGGTTGAGGTTGGGGCCATTAAGTAGCAGAATCTGTGCCATTAAATACTTTCCATTGCTGCAGCAAGTTCATGAAGATAATGGAAGATGATAGCAGGTTGGCAGGAATTTGCCGAAGTTTTTGTACTTTATTTAGTTCTAGAGGAGTCTTCGCGCGTCTGTTACTCTTATAGGTGTAAATTATTCTGGATTCTATTTTATGACACTACCACGCTTCAACTCTCTAATAAGGCTTCAAACTGTCATTTTGGCAAGTGTATTTTTAATGCTCACAGCGTGTTCTGCACAGCAACCCATTACCTCTGATGAAGAACCTGTTGCTAACGACCCAGTTATTGAGCTGCCAACAACATCGACTTCAGAAGTGCCTCCATCATCCATAGTAGACTCGGGGCCATTAGAAGCTCCCCAAGTAGAGCCAGCCCAGGTAGCAGCAGCCCAAGTAGTACCTGAGGTAAAGATGGCCTCTGTCACTGAAACATCGACACCGGTATCTGATCTAACGACGCCTGCCCCTAAAAAAGCAACGCCGGTGGCCAAGAAAACAGTGACAGTGGTAAAAAATATAGTGACAGTGGTTAAGGAAGCAGTGTCTGTCGCTAAGAAAACAACACCTGTGCCATCGGTATCCAATCAGAACCCGACCGACAGCGTTGCTTTTTTGTTAGGAGCTGCCGGCTGGGCCTTTGAGAAAGATAAATTAACCACGCCTAAGAGTGAAAGTGCCTATTATTATTTGTCTCGAGTGTTGGCAAAAGAACCTCAGAACCCCTTAGCCTTAGTGGCCTTGGAAAAAATTGTTCAGCGTTATTATGTGCTGTTACAGGCCAGCCTTAACAAAGATAAGGTTGAGCAGGCGCGAGTGTTTTGGTCTCGAGCCAAAAAAGTGATGCCTAAGCATGACGGGCTAACCGCGATGAAGGTGCTAATCGACAATCATAAGGTTAAACAAGCAATGGCTGTAGTGCCTGGCCCAGTAACAGCATTACCAGCCCTACGTACCCAAAAACTTCTGTTGCCTGTTGGCCTTATCGAGCAGCAAGATAAGCAGTTAGCTCAGTGGCTAATGGCGGTGGCGAAAAAGGCCCACGATTTGCAGGCCACTATGCTGATTGTGGCACCTAAAGACACCCAGGCACGATGGGTGTATCAGGCTATGAACAGTGCAGATCCAGAGCAGCGTATTAGGGCCAATATTAAACACAGTCGGCCGGCACGGGTAGAAATTAGCTACCTTGCTCGCAAAGATGAGCTTGAAGTTTACGGTAACTAGCACCATATACATGCTGCTCTACTGGCTATGTTAAGTGCCATATGAAAGACTATATACAAGGCTATATGCTGGGTAAAGCACCTAGCAATACACCTATGAATACACAAGGGAATTAGCAATGCTGAACATCAAGCAGGGATTACGCAATATTAAAGAAGATTATGTGGATGGCAGCCACTGGGTGCTTAAGACTGTTGGTGCTCTTTTATTAGCGTATGCGTTAATAGCGTCGGTGTTGGGCTTTTATTGGAATACTGAGCCCGATGTTTCGCCGCCACCTAGCGCCCAAACTATCACTGGCGCAGCTACAACGAAGGCTTTATTGCATCTGGCCAACACCTTGCTGGATAAACCAGGTGGTTATCTCTCGAATGATGTTTCCTTGCCTGGTGTGTGGATGGACAACATCCCTAACTGGGAATACGGCGTATTGATTCAAGTGCGCGATTTATCCCGTGCGATGCGAAAAGACTTTAGCCGTTCTCAATCCCAGTCTACTGAAGATAAGGACTTGGCTGTTGCAGAGCCACAATTTAACTTTGATAGTGAAAGCTGGATGTTGCCGTCGAGTGAAGGTGAATACCGCACTGGTGTTAAGGCGCTTACGCGTTATTTGGATAGGCTGTCAGATCAGCAGCAAAGTCAGGCACAGTTTTATGCCCGCGCAGACAACTTGACGCGCTGGTTAGGTGATGTAGAAACTCGTTTGGGCAGTTTGTCGCAACGCCTAAGTGCAAGCGTTGGCCAAAAACGTTTGAATACAGATCTAGCAGGAGATGCTGCGGCAACACAATCCACCAGCGCCGCTAGTGAGTTAGAAATTAAAACACCTTGGTCAGAAATAGATGACGTGTTCTATGAGGCCCGTGGTGCCAGTTGGGCATTGATTCAGCTGTTGCGTGCTGTTGAAGTAGACTTTAAGTCAGTGTTAGAAAAGAAAAATGCCCTGGTGAGTTTGCGACAAATTATTCGTGAGCTAGAGTCGACACAAGAAGCATTATGGAGCCCTATGGTTATGAATGGCTCAGGGTTTGGTTTGGTGGCAAACCACTCGTTAGTTATGGCGTCTTATATAGCCCGGGCTAATGCAGGCATTATAGACTTAAGAGGGTTGTTAACTCAGGGCTGAGTTAACAGATTGCCTCATTGAGAATTCAGTGAGGCAATCGTGCAGTACTTAGCCTTTGTATGCAGCAGCGGCCACTAGGATCTTGGCTTTGGCAGACTCAACGCCTTCCCAACTTTCAACCTTAACCCACTTACCTTTTTCTAGATTCTTGTAGTTTTCAAAGAATTCTTTGATTTGGTTGCGTAGCATTTCTGGCAGGTCGGTAATGTCCTGTACGTCGTTGTAAGCTTGAGTTAGCTTCTCGTGAGGTACAGCTAGTAGCTTAGCGTCTTCGCCAGCTTCGTCTGTCATGTTCAAAACGCCTACTGGGCGACAGCGGATAACACTGCCAGGTACAACAGGGTAAGGTGTCACAACCAAAACGTCTAGGGCATCGCCATCGTCGGCAAGGGTGTTGTTTATATAGCCATAGTTGGCTGGGTAAAACATCGGTGAAGCCATAAAGCGGTCAACAAATAAAGCGTCAGCGTCTTTGTCAATTTCGTACTTAACAGGGCTGCTGTTGGCTGGAATTTCAATGACAACGTAGATGTCGTGAGGTAAATCTTTACCCGCTGGAATGTTTTGGTAGCTCATGATCTTGTCTGATCCTAGTAATGGTTAATAATAGTGTGATAACTAATACACTGCCTAATTAGTGCACCTAGTCGTGCAATTAGGCTTGATGGTAACGATTAACTCGCTCAACTTCTTGTTTAGAACCTAATATCACCGGCACACGCTGGTGTATATGATTGGGCTCTACGTCCATAATAGGTTTCTGAGTATCGCTAGAGGCGCCGCCTGCTTGCTCAATTAGGAAGCTCATAGGGTTGCCTTCGTACATTAGGCGTAGTTTGCCCGCTTTGCTTGGGTCACGGCTGTCGTAGGGGTACATAAATATACCGCCGCGGGTCAAGATCCGGTGAACTTCAGCAACCATTGAGGCAATCCAGCGCATGTTGAAACGTTTGCCTAAAGGGCCTTCTTCGCCAAGCAATAAATCGTTGACGTAGCTTTGCATGGGAGCTTCCCAAAAGCGTTGGTTAGACATATTAATAGCAAACTCTTCTGTGGTTTCAGGCACTTGAATTTGGTCTTCTGTTTGGTAAAAATCGCCATCTGCGCCCAAGTTATACATGGCTACACCCTTGCCTGTAGTGATGGCAAGAATTACTGAAGGGCCATAGAGTACGTAACCTGCGGCTATTTGGTTACGGCCCGCCTGTAAAAACGTGTCAGTGGTGACTTCGTTGCAGTCGTCAGGTAAGGCTAGTACTGAGAAAATGGTACCTACAGTAACGTTAACGTCAATGTTTGAACTGCCATCTAATGGATCGAAGGTGACTAGGTACTGACCTTCTGCATTGCCTGCAATCGCATCTTCTTCTTCTTCAGAGGCAATGCCAGCAACGTTACGATTAGCCAACAAGGCTTGTTTGAGTAGATCGTTAGAAATAACGTCTAGTTTTTTCTGTATCTCGCCTTGAACATTTTCTTGCTCAGCAGATCCATATAGACCGCTTAATGCGCCACCGCGTAGGCGTTCGGCAATGTTTTTACAGGTGATGGTGATAGAGTCAACTACAGAGACAAGTTGTGGGTCAACTTGGGCTTGCTCAAAGGCTTGATTGAGGCTCAACATGAGATTTTAGAGGTGTCCATTATGGGGCATAAAAGTTGAGCGTAATTATATGATACTTACCACAAGAAGTCTTGCGGCTTAAGTCTAATGTGCTGCCCTTTTGCGCTCTTGTGTTGGGTATGAGAGTTTGTGTCTTTAGCGGGTGGTAGCTTATGGGCTTTTAGCTGGTACAATGATGTTGAAATTCACTTTTTATACGCACTTATGAATCAAACAGCTTCTCCAACGCCACCTCTTCCAGTAGCGCCTTACGAAGTGACCCTTAAGGTAACTCTGGCCATTACTGGTGCTTCAGGCGTCCAGTATGGCTTGCGCTTGTTGCAATGCCTATTGGTGGCGAAGTGCGAGGTGTCGCTTATGGTCTCTGCTGCAGCGCAGGTGGTGCTGGCAACGGAAACAGATCTTAAAGTGCCTGCGGCTACGGCGGCAATGCAGGCCTTCTTTAGTGAATTGTACGGCGCGCAGGAAGGCCAGTTACGGGTGTTTGCTAAGCAGCAATGGATGGCTCCGGTAGCCTCAGGTTCTGGCGGTGGTGATGCAATGGTGGTGTGCCCATGCAGCACAGGTAGCTTGTCTGCAATTGCTTGTGGTGCAAGTAACAATTTGATCGAGCGTGCGGCTGATGTGCACTTAAAGGAGCGGCGCAAATTAATTTTAGTGCCGCGAGAAGCGCCTTATTCAGAGATACATCTAGAACATATGCTCAAATTAACGCGTATGGGCGCGGTGGTTATTCCGGCTAGTCCTGGATTTTATAATCGGCCGCAAACTGTGGCCGATATGGTGGATTTTGTGGTGGCGAGAATTATGTCGCAACTCGGTTTACCACAGACATTAGTGCCGGCCTGGGGAGAATAGAAAAATTCCAGTAATTGCTCTGGTTTTTACTCTATTTAGGTTCAATTCGGGCTATAATGTGCGCGCTAGTATTTTTACATATTTTTAAGAGATTTTTACCATGTCCGTCGCTGATTATATGCTGCAATTAGGGTCCCAAGCTAAAGCCGCTTCTACGGTTTTGGCCACAGCTCCGACTATGGTAAAAAATAATGCATTGTTAGCTATGGCAAGCGCTTTAGATGCGTCCAGATTAAGCTTAATAGCAGCGAATGAAAAAGATTTAGCAGCTGGCCGAGATAATGGTTTAGATGACGCTATGCTAGACCGCCTTAGGGTGACCGACGAAGGCATTGACGCCATGATGGTGGGCTTGCGTCAGGTTGCAGCGCTTGCAGACCCTGTGGGAGAAATTTCAGAAATGAGTTTTCGTCCGTCTGGCATTCAGCTGGGTAAAATGCGTGTGCCTTTGGGTGTGGTGGGGATTATTTATGAATCGCGCCCCAATGTGACTGTAGATGCAGCTAGTTTATGTATTAAATCTGGTAATGCTGCCATTTTAAGGGGTGGCTCAGAGGCCACTCATTCAAACCAAGCGATCGCCCAGTGCGTAAAGCAAGGGTTGCTTGCGGCAGAATTGCCCGCAGCATCGGTACAAGTGATTGAAACGACAGACCGCGCTGCCGTAGGCGAGCTGATTACCCTGACCGAATTCGTTGACGTCATTGTGCCTCGTGGCGGCAAGGGCCTGATCAAACGAGTGAGCGCAGAAGCACGCATTCCTGTGATCAAGCATTTAGAAGGCAACTGCCATGTGTATATTGATGATCATGCCGACACAACTAAGGCCATTAATATTGTCATCAATGCCAAAACCAGACGTTATGGTGTATGTAATGCCATGGAGTCTTTGTTAATTGCTGAGTCTCGCGCAGCAGAATTACTACCTCAGATAGCTCAGAGCTTGCAAGAGTTCGATATTGAATTGCGCTTGTGTCCACAAGCCATGGCCCTAATTGGCAGCTATCGAGGCATCATTGTTGCGGCCACAGAAGATGATTGGTACGCAGAATATTTAGCACCTGTACTGTCTATTAAAATAGTGACAGACATGGAAGCAGCTATTAATCATATTAACGCTTATGGCTCCCATCACACGGATGCCATTGTCAGTGAAAACTACACCAAAGCTCGCGAGTTTATGGCGCGGGTGGACTCAAGCTCAGTGATGATTAATGCATCCACTGCTTTTGCAGATGGCTTTGAATACGGCCTTGGTGCGGAGATTGGTATTTCTACAGACAAGATACACGCCCGTGGGCCTGTTGGCTTACAAGGCTTAACATCACAGAAATATGTGGTTTTTGGTGATGGCCATACCCGAACTTAATCCAAGCCTTACAGCTGAAGTTATAGTGTTGTGGGGCGGCACCTTTGATCCTATACATCAAGGCCATGTGTCATCAGCTATTGAACTGAGTGAATACTTAGGGGTGCAACCGGTACAACTGCTACCTAACAGTCAACCTGCTCATAGACAAAGGCCTGAAGCAACGGCGCATCAAAGGATAGAAATGTTATCCCTGGCTATTGCAACCCATGACGAATTAGCCATGGATACTCGTGAGGTCGAACGCCAAGGGCCAAGCTATAGTGTGTTAACTATGGCAGAAGTAAGGCAAGAAATAGGGCCTATTAAGCCATTAATATGGTGTATGGGAATGGATGCGTTTGTTGGGTTAAAGCAATGGCACCGTTGGCAAGAATTATTAGATTATGGGCACGTTTTAGTGCTTACTCGGCCTTCAAGTACTTGGCCGCAAGATCCTGAGTTGCTTACCTGGTATGCAGCTCACAAAGTGGATGAGGCTAAACACTTGTTGGCTTCACCATCTGGTCAGGTGGCCCACCTGAAATTAGGGCAACACCCCGTATCTGCAACACAGATACGGCAGCAGCTGCGTTTAGGTCATAAACC
>Ga0307994_1000413_pt1 | contig 30288 bp, 19 predicted proteins | sample EllFjometagen261_FD_203171 | JGI IMG/M metagenome (GOLD analysis project Ga0307994, IMG submission 203171) | Marine microbial communities from Ellis Fjord, Antarctic Ocean - #261 | ecosystem: Environmental > Aquatic > Marine > Unclassified | place: Southern Ocean | collected 2014-11-02 | reverse complement strand
CGGTATCGGTCTTGATTCGGCAGCAAGCTTGTTAGCCCTGGGCTTTGTTTTCAAACTGATCGAGATGCAGAAGAAGCGCGATATTTATGTCGTAATTTCGCTGTGCTTTGTGATGTCTATGGTGGCGTTTTTATATTCACAGAGCGTCTTAACCACGCTGTATGTCGTATTGGTCATAACAGTCACCATGGGTGCTATGATCGCGCTAAATCGCTCCTCTTCTGCCGCCAGCTATAGTGGCACGGCGAGGCTGGCGATGAAAATTTCTATGCAGGCTCTGCCGCTTGCCATAGTGTTGTTCATCGTATTTCCACGCATAGCGCCGCTTTGGGCCGTGCCTATGCAGGCTGGAGTGAACTCAACCGGTGTTACTAATGAGATGTCGCCGGGCGATATTAGTCAACTAGCACGCTCTGCCGAACTAGCCTTTCGCGTACAGTTTGAAGACGAAGTAGAGCTGGCACACGAGCAGTTATACTGGCGAGGTCTGGTGCTGGACCAATTTGATGGCGTCACTTGGCGCCGCACTAGAAACTCTTCCTCCTATTCGCTAGCAGCATCGTTGGCTAACTCTAGGGTTAGTTACGAAGATAGAATTCGAACACTAGGCGAGCCGGTAAATTACAACGTTATTCTTGAGCCTACACAGCAGCCCTGGTTATTTGGCCTGCACCTGGCTGACGATGTTAATGATGAGCTCTTCAGTGGTCGCAACTTCGAGCTGTTTAATGATGGACGGATAACGCAGCGGCTTAGCTATGACTTGCGCTCCCATCTACAGAGCCAGACAGATGTATTGTTATTGGATAGCTCGCGTAATCGAAACCTCGAACTGCCAGATGACGTTAACGCGCGTAGCCTAGAATTCGCGAGAGAGTTGCGCGCCTCGGTATCGACCGACAGAGAATACGTAAATTCGGTGCTCGCGCATTTTCGGATGAATCAATACTTTTACACATTGAATGCGCCGTTGCTTGGCGCGAATAGGATAGATGAGTTTTTGTTCGACACCATGGCTGGTTTCTGCGAACACTATGCGAGCTCTTTTACCTATTTGATGCGCGCCGCAGGCGTACCAGCGCGTGTTGTAGTCGGCTATCAAGGCGCGGAAATGAACCCCTATGAGAATTACCTCATGGTGTATCAATACAACGCCCACGCCTGGAGCGAAGTCTGGTTTGAGGGAGAGGGCTGGATAAGATTCGACCCGACCGGCGCGGTATCGCCAACGCGAATCGAGTTGGGTGTACAGGAGGCGTTGCGCGACGATCCAGCCTTTATGGAGGATGACTTATTCTCTGCGGCGATATTCGGAGGCGTGGGGTGGCTGAATACGATGCGACTTCGCCTGGATGCCATCGAATACGAATGGAATCAGCTTGTAGTGAATTATGACGAAGACATACAGCTTGAGTTGTTCGAGGGACTGTTAGGGGAAGTGACAAAACTGAAAGTTACTATCCTCGTTGCAACGCTAGCATTGATCGTGATAGTTGGAATTGGCTTTACAGTGATAAACATCGAGCGGCGGATTCAACGAAGCCCCATTAACAAATTCTATCTAAGGGTTTGTAAGGAGCTGGCAAAAGTAAATTTGGTGAGGCGCAAAGGGGAGGGGCCAATCGCTTTCAGGGATAGGGTGTGTGCTGAGAGGCCTGAATTCGCCGAGGCGGTGACTGAGCTTACAGATTTGTATGTTCAGCTGACCTATGTAGAGAAGTCTGTTAGTGAGGCACAGAAGAAGACTGACTTACAGTCGTTGAAAGTTGTGTATGCGAAGCTAAAGACAGAGATGCCCGTGTTGGCTGGATTGAGGCGCGCTGGGTAGCTTTTACTTAGCATCCTTTTGGAATCGTTTAGTATGAGTTGGCTTTGCTTCCCTTTCTTTTCATAGCTTCCAAATTTACTCAGCTAAGCGCGTTCGGGCTTGGCGGCTCAATTTGGGTCAGGCCGGTTCCATCTTTATTGTGTAGTCATACCAATCCACGATCTTTCCATCTCTGATGAAGAATACCCCAACACCTTGCCAAGTTTTGATTGTGAAATCCGAAAAATAGTCAATCCGCTCATTAATTACCATCGGTCCTCGAGCAAAGGTATCTAGCACCTCGAATCTGTCGACGTTGTTAATGATCGTCTGAATGCGTGCTGATACGGCGTCACGGCCATTTGCCAGTTCGGTCGTTTCCGTCATGCGGTACGCTCCGTCGTCAGCAAAAAAACCCATAATATTGTCGAGGTCATGGCTAGGCCAGGCTGCGCAAAATTCGTTGACGAGCTGAACATTAGACTGCTCTTCAGGTGTTAGCTCCGCCGCACTAGCCGCTTTGGCAATAGCAGTGAGCGCCATTGCCCCAGCTCCAGCGGCTATAAAACCTCGACGGTTCATTTCTGGTCCTTTCATTGGCGTAATTTCTCCTTCAGACTTTCTCTGTTTATCGGTTTGTTTACAAACGCTTTCTGCAGTAGACGACGTTGTGCAACGCTTAACGCCTTTGATGATTGTTACGTCTCGTGCGTCCTTTTTGATTGTCGTGAATACAGAAATTCAGCATTACCGGCTGAGGTGTTCGGGTGAAAAAGCAGGTGAAACTGGCTTAGGGAAGTTTGGGCTGTTTCAATGCCCGCCTGGATTTCTTATTCTTGTAGTGAGTAGCTATAAAAATATCAAGTATAGCCATTAAAATCAATATCTTGGAAGTTTTCTTTTCAGTATTATCTGGTGTTGTTTGGCTCTGCATGGAGATAAGCCTAGCCAAGGGTAATGACTATTTATACGGTCTGAGTAAACTTTATACGCTCGGAGTAAACCCTTTATATTCGCAGCCGCTGTAGTCAAGATATTACTGCGTATTAGCCGCCGGATAGCTTCACGTTCTTAAACTGCTTGTCTAATTCTTGTTTAATCTGATCGCGATGGTCGCCCTGAACCTCGATCACACCATTTTTGACGGTGCCGCCGGAGCCACATAGCGCCTTTAATTTCTTTGCGAGGCTCTTCAGGTCTGCCTCGTTCATCTCCAAGCCTGATATGAGAGTGACACCTTTGCCTTTTCGGCCTTTCGATTCTCTACTAATTCGGATTGGCGGATCGACGATTTGCCTTGGATTACCCTTATCTTGGACTAGGCGGCAATTGCATTTTCGCAGCGGCTTATGACATCCAGGGCAGGTGGAGGATTCGGAGCTGTAAACTAGACGGGAGTTATTCATGGTGATAAACCGCTAGTTGCTTTGTGTTAAGTTTTATAAAGCGGTGGTAGTGAATATTGCTCTTCTTGTTGCTGCTTCTTCTGCACGCGTAGTTTGCTCTTTCTTAGCTGCGAGGTAAGCTGTAGCAGGTCTTTGGCATTGAATGTGCTGCCGCTGGCCTGGCCGTTATCAATTTGGAACAGCGTAGTTTGTATATTGCGTGCGTGTTCGTGCAAGCCTGGTGATTCGTTCTGTTGCAGTATGTCTTCCATGCTGATTACAAAGCGGCTATCGATGTGATGATCACACCATGTTATGAGTGTCTGTCGTATTGCCGTGAGGTCATTGCGGCTGCAGGCACGTACCAATTGTTTGTAGGCTACGCGCTCGTTGTTGTTGGGGCTGTAATTAGCTGCAATCTGCGCTTTTAGGCGCTGCAGGTATTCGCTGATTTCGCGTTTGTTATCCGCGATTACCAGTTTGTAGATGCTAAACATCACGATGATAAATGCGGCGGCTATCGTATAGCTCAGCCAAGCAGCCTCAACCTCGATAAACTCAGCCTGTGCCTGTGCATCTATCATTTCCTGGTCCACTACCGGTAGCTGAGATAATAGTTCCTCTAGGTTCTCCGTGCTGGCTACAGTCTGTTCGGCGGGTATTTCGCCGGTGATAGTCGCAATGACTAGACTTTTTGCGGGTATAACAGTTGCTTCTATTTGGTCGGTATCTATGTTCCACCAGGGTATGGAGATCTCTGGAATTACTATGTTGCCACTGTCGACCGGCACCATTGAGGTGACTTCTATGCGAGTGCCAACAATTGCGCCTTCTACGAAGGTGCGCTCAATTTCAGCGGGATCCGGATACAGGTTCAAGCCCTCGATTTCTGTGGGACTAAATGGTGGCAGCACGGCGCCATCTAGGCCGTCTGCAGTCATAGTCACTGTGCGTACAAGGCTATCGCCAACCTTCAGGCTGTTGAGATCTGTGCTCCAGCTTTCCTCTAACGTCAGGTTTGACACCGGCAGCCAGAAGTCGTCGCTTTGCACGGCGCTAGGCCGCTCCAAAACATTGATCGTTATCCCTTCGATGAAGGCGGTGACGCGACGGGTGTTGAGGTTTCTAAAGACAAAATTACTAGAGCCGTCTGTGACCTCGCCGCGAAATAGTATGTCAGGAACCTCTAAGGGTCCGCTGCGCTGAGGGAAGATGACGTAGCGTTTCTCGTAAACGCCATAGCGCTCCCCATCGATGAGCTTCTCATATTGATTGGGCGAGCCGATTAGCTGGATGACTGAGTCTTCCATCTCGAGTTCGGTGAATTGGGGGTTTCGAATGCCATTGATCGTGTAGTAGAGACGGACGGTGAATAGCAATTGTTCCTGTACATAGACAGACTCTTTGTTTGTCTCTATCTCTAGGTATAGCTCTTCGTTTGATTGGTTGGAGCGAGGGCCTTCGTTAGTCACTGTGACTACCATCGGCGCTGTTGCCGTGCCGTTGATGTTTAGCTCAGGAATTATTAGATCGCCTTCCTCTAGAGGGAATAGCGTGACTATGTAGTCAGTCCACGCTTCAACCGCGCCATTGACGCTTCTTATTTGGCTTGAGGTTCGAGTCCCCAGTACATCGAATTGACTGGTTAAAGGAGTCAGGTCTAATTGCATGCCCTGGCGCTGATCGTAGATTCGTATAGTAAGTGTTACGGTTTCGCCGCGCGCGATCTCGTTGCGATCCAAAGAGATCTCGACTTCCTGCGCTTGTGCCGTTGAGAGTAGTGTTAGGCCTAAGCAGAGAAATATGAATGCCAGTCGTGACTTAATTCTCACCAGATCTGTCCTCCATTTTGCAGGCTATTTGCCGTGCCATTCAGCTGACGCTGTCGGTATTGGTACCTGAACTTGCGGCGTAGTAGCTCGCCGGGGTCGTCTTCGATTCGTCTTAACCATTGCTCAAGAGATTGCTGCTCTTCGAATTCTTCATTGGTGGTTTCGCTAGGCGTATTCTGCTCGCTATTCGACTCGGAGCCTTCCTGCTCTTCTGGGGGTTGATTTTGCTGTTCTTGATCTTGCGGATCTTGATTGCCTTCTTGACTCTCCTGATCTTGCTGATCACTGTTTTCAGACTCCTCATCGGATTCGTTCTCAGAATTCTGCTCTGATTCGCTTTCCTGGTCTTCGCCGTCTTGATTTTCGCCGTTCTCAGCTTCTTCTTGCTCAAGCAATTGCTCTACGATTTCCTTGTTCTGAAGAGCGTCGGGGTGACCTAGTTCTAAGCTGAGCGCGATGTCATAGGCGGCGATGGATTCAGCGTAGTTGCCGGACAAGGCGAGGGCGTTGCCTCGGTTGTAATGCCCATCGACTGTATCTATGGCGCTGAAGGACGCGACGGCGGCTTCGTAATTTGCAGCCTTGTAGTTAGCAGCGCCCTGCCAGTCGGTCGCTTCGAATAGCAGTGCGGCGGTGGTGTGCGCTTCGCTGGCAAAGGCTTCAGCGGCCTGTTGATCCTTTGTCATCCAAAGATCTTTCCATTCGAGTGCTTGCGCCTGCTGGCTTGGCAACATCATGCCGGATCCGGTAATTAGAACGAAGCTGAATAGCCAGCCGCGGCGGAAGCTCAAAGCAGCGATCGGTAGCACCAACAGTAATAACCAAGGGCCGAACTCATACCAAATATCAAACTCTTCTTCGACATCCGACATTTGCTCGTCATCTAACAGCTCGAAGTCTGAAAGCAGGTAGGCCAGGTCAGAATCGGCAAGCTGTATATCGTGGTAGCGCCCGCTGACGCGATTGGCGAGTGACTGTAAAACGTCCTTGTTCAGAGTTGGGATGATTAACGCCCCTGCTTCATCTGTTAGGAACTCGCCGTCATTGGTTCGAATTGGAGCGCCTTCTTCGGTGCCTATGCCCATGATCAAAAGTTCATAGTCGTTGTCGGCGAATTGCTCTGTGATTAGTAGTTCTTCATCGAAGCCGCGGATGCCGTCAGTCATCAACAGGACCTTTCCGCGACTGGCGTCGGTTCCGTCAAGTAGCCCGATGGCCAGTTCGATCGCCTCAACTGGTTTACTGCCAAAAAGTGGCATGATGTTAGGGCTTAGCGAGGGGACCAGCGCCTCAATCGTGACCACGTCATCGGTTAGTGGTGTCACGGTATGGGCGTCACCAGCATAGACGACGAGGGCGGTTTGACCTTCCTCGCGCAGAGCGAGGATGTCCCGTAGCTTACGCTTTGCCAGGTCGAGTCTATTCGGTGAGTGATCGGGTGCGAACATAGATAGCGAAAGGTCGAACACGATAACAAGCGCATCTTCTTTTTTCTGTACAGGTTGCGGCAACTGCTCCCAGACCGGTCCGGCTAACGCGAGAATGGATAGCGCCCAAGCGGCAAATAACAAAATTAGTGGAGTTCGCTGTGAAGCGTTCTTACTGCGGTCTAGAAGATAAGGCAGCAGGTTCTTGTCGATTGCCTTATCCCAGGCTGTTACGACTGAATTCACGCGCCACATGGCGAAGAAGAATAGCAGCACGGGGATTAATGCTAGTAGCCATAGCGGCCTAAGGAAATGAAAATTATCGATTACGCTGACTGGTATAAGTAGTTCCATCAGGTTTTACTTCCAGTGGCTGTTTCAATTTCATCATCGTCGCTATCGCTGAGTCTCGCTTTGCCCGTGAGTGACGCCCACGGAATAGAGATTAGAGCAAGAAGGAAGCTAATTATCACGGCTGCACCAAGAGGCCAGTAGAATAGAACTCTAGTGGGCCTGTAGGTCTGCTCGTCTTGCTCAATGGTCTCGAGTAGATCTAGTTCCTCATAGATCTCGACAAGATCATTCACGTCTCGAGCTCTAAAGTAACGTCCTCCAGTGGATTCCGCTATCTGAGTGAGCACAGCTTCGTCTAATTCTGCTGACGGATTGATTGCTCTAGCGCCGAAGAAAGTGCGTTGCACAACCTGATCGGCGCCGATGCCGATCGTATAAATTTTGATGTTTTCTGTCTGCGCGAGCCGGCCTGCCTGTTCAGGTGAAACGGCGCCGGCATTGTTCACACCATCTGTTAATAATACCAATACACGACTATTTTCGGGTCTGGTGCGCAGGTGGATGACACCTAGGCCAATGGCGTCGCCGATAGCAGTAGCAGATTCTTCGATGATGCCAATTTCAGCTTCGGCCAATAGCGTACCTACGGTTTCCCGATCGAAGGTGAGAGGTGCCTGAATATAGGCATGAGCGGCGAATAGGATAAGACCGAGGCGGTCGCCTTCGCGGCGCTCTACAAAGTCACCTACGACAGCTTTTACTACCTCGATACGCGAGGCCTGTCGGTTACCCACGACCATATCTTGCGCCTCCATGCTGCCGGAGATGTCGACGGATAGCATCAAATCGCGCCCAGTTGACGGTAACTGCACCGGGTCGCCCAGCCACTGTGGTCGGCTGGAGGCAATTATCACGAGCAGCCAAATTGCCGTGCAGCAGATTAGATTTAATAATCTGCCGGAGGTCATGTTCTCGTTATCTGACTGCAAACGGCTCAGGGTGCTGAAGAAAGGCACATACAGCGCGGCATCCTGGCGTGGAGCACGGGCGAACAGCCTATAAATGATTAGCGGCAACGGCAGGGCTAGGAACACATAAGGCCAAGTAAATTCAAGCATCTGAGCTTAATCCTCGGGAAGCTGAGGCAGTTTCGTTACTGGAGTCGTCGTTAGGCTTTTTGTCACCTATATAGAGGCTCTGGATCCACTGTTGACCGAAGCCCTGCATGGCGTCCACATCGACGTCGCACTTGGTCTGAAAACGTCCGAATTGCAAGGCGGCAGCAATATCATCGCTCAGCAAAGAAGAGTCACCTTTTTGACGGATAAAATCAACCCAGGAGGCCCCGTCTAGGCTAGCGGCGTTGGCCTGCGGGTAGTGCACTAATGCTACGCGCCGAACTACGGTATTGAATTGATTCACGTAGTCGAGTTTGTTTTGATCGCTGTTAGCGGCGTCGGCTTGGGAATAGCTGTCATAGCAGCGCTGCAGCTCGGCTAGAGCGTATTGGCAGATCTTCCGCTGGCGCTGTTTGCTAGCGAATTTACGATACAAGATAACGAGCAGAACAAGAGCGATAGCCGCGAGAATCCACCAGCCAATAGCCGGCGGCCAGTAGCTTACCGGTTCTGGAAGGTGAATGTCGGCTAGTTGAGCTAAGAGCTCTTCGCTATCCATTGCCGTATTTGCTCCACGACCAATTGATTGGTCCGCATTTTAATGAGTTGAATCCTCAGCTTTTCTAAGTCTGATTCTATGCCTTGCATACGTTGCTGAAACTGTTCTTTATAGCGACTACGCGCCTTGTTGCTATGGGTATTAAGGGCGCCTTTGCTTGAGCCATCGGTGATGCTGTAGATGCCAGGCACTGGTAATGATTCCTCTAAGGCGTCATACACCATGCAGCAGACCACATTATTGTGCTGGGATAGCTGGTTCAGATACTGCAATGCCTTTGCATCTAGCGTCATGAAATCGGATATTACATACAGCGTACTGCCGGGTTTGGTGATGCGCCGTATTTGACCCAGAGCGTGAGCAAGGCCGGGCTTAAAGCCTTCTTCTGGTTCGCGGTGGGTCTCAGGATCTTTAACGTGTTGCAGATCCTGGTTATATTTATAGACCTGATTCAGTAAATGCAGAGCCGATCTACGACTGCGCTTGGGGCGAACCAAGGACGAGTCCCAGTCGGAAAACACCAGCCCGCCGACTCGATCGCCATTATCGATGGCAAGCCAGCAAAGTAGTGCGGCGGCCTGAGCTGCCAAGACCGACTTGAAGGCAACCTGGCTGCCAAAAAACATGTTGTGAGTCTGGTCTACCGCGATGATAACTGGGCGTTCTCGCTCTTCTCGGAAGACTTTGGTAAAAGGTTTGTTTGTTCGAGCAGTGACACGCCAGTCAATTAACCGTATATCGTCGCCTGCTTGGTAGGGCCTGAACTCTTCGAAGTCGAGTCCGCGGCCACGCATCTTGGAAAGATGCAGTCCTGAAATACCGGCGATGGAGCGGGAATGGGCTAAGTAATCGAGATTCTTGGCAGCATGGCGTTGAACCAACAATTCTTCCAAACTGATAACCGCTCCAGTACTTTGGTAGCGGGCGAAATGTGGGTCGCTGTTGAGTTTCGCTGACATGATAAGCCTTGGCGTTGCTAGGCTGAGGGTACGCGTTCGCGAATAGTCTCAAGCACCTTATCTGGGGTGATGCCACTGGCTTCTGCCTCGAAGCTCAATAGGATGCGATGGCGTAGGCAGTCAAAAAGGACTTCCTGCACATCATCCGGGCTCACAAAGTCTCTACCCTGAATCCAGGCATGCGCCCGTGCGCAGCGGTCTAGGGAGATCGTGCCGCGAGGGCTTGCGCCGTATTCCAGCCAAGATGCAAGGTCCTCACCGTAATTTTTAGGCGTTCTTGTCGCCATGATTAGCTGAATTATGTACTCCTCTACCTCAGGCGCCATGTGCATGTTCAGAATTTCCAAGCGCGCAGCGAATAGGCACTCTTGAGTTACCTCTTTCGGTGATTCTGCTACCTGATTGGCGGCCTCATTGCGGACAAGGTGCAGTATTTTTCGTTCCGCTTCGATCTTCGGGTAATCGACAGTAACGTGCATAAGGAAGCGGTCGAGTTGTGCCTCTGGCAGGGGATAGGTACCTTCCTGCTCAATTGGGTTCTGGGTCGCCATTACTAGAAACAGGGGCGGCAACTGGAATGATTCGCGGCCAACACTAACCTGGTGCTCACCCATCGCCTCTAAAAGTGCTGATTGCACCTTAGCAGGTGCGCGGTTAATTTCATCTGCCAGGACCAGATTGTGAAATATGGGGCCCTGTTGAAAGACGAATGTCCCGTCTTCTGGCCGATATACCTCTGTACCGGTAATATCGCTGGGTAATAAGTCAGGTGTAAATTGAATGCGGTGAAAATCGCCCTCGATGGCACGGGAAAGATCCTTAATCGCTTTGGTCTTTGCTAAGCCCGGTGCACCTTCAACCAGTAAGTGGCCATCAGCCAGCAGTGCTATTAGCAAGCGATCAATTAGGCGCTCCTGGCCTATAATTTGAAGCGATAACCAATTTTTGAGTTCTGTTATTATTTCGTGATGGCTCATATTGATAATTCTCTGCTGTGTGTGCGGCGCATAAAGCGAAGTGAGGGATTTTAAACGTTTTGATATGTATGTCTAGGTCGAGATTGTAGCTGAATGTAGCTCGCTCTTGAGAGGGGCGATGAATTCCATTGAAGTAACCGCTGTGGTGGAGAAAGTTAAGGTTAAAATGAGGCAGCAGATGGGGTTGAATATGCAAATTTTTACGATGATTCAAGGGGCGTTCAGTCACAGATCACATACCGTGCGAGGCCAAATGCTATGAGCGGGAAATACCTATTGGGGCATAAGAAGCTGATGAAGCTCAGCAAGAGGCTGAGTAAAGACTATTCGCAGACGGATACCGTTGAGCTGAATCTATTTGTTACCCATTACTTCGCCAGCACCTCGCGATCGGACCTAAGTGATCGCGGCAATGACGCGATGTATGACAATCTGAGGCAGGCTTGGGTCTTCTATCAGCAGCGCGATACTCATTCGCCCAAAATCGAATTCCTGCACTTCGATTCCGGCGCACAGGGCAATGGCGAAGAGAAGCGTAAGAGCCAGCGACAGCGCAGCGGAACGCGTATTCTAGTGTTGCAGACCGACATGCCTTTCTTGGTTGATTCGATTCGGCAGGCACTGACGCGCTCTTGTGTAATCATTAAATACATCAACAACTCCGTTCTTTACAGCGAGCGAAATGCGCGAGGTTTTAAAGGGGCAGGCAAGTTATCAACAATTCCGCTCAGCGTGACAGAAGGCTCGACCAGAGAGGCGTTGATCTGTCTTGATTGTATTCGACTCACCCCTACGCAGAGCAAGCTCGCCGAAAAGGAGATTCGCGAAACTTTAAAGCACGTTGCGGTAGCCGTTAAAGACTACCCGGCCATGTGCAAGCAAATGGCGAGCGTTAGAGACGCCCTCGAGAAGAATGCGGCAACGGTACCAGCCTCTAAGGCCAGTCACGACGAGTCGCTTGAGTTTATCTCTTGGATGTTGGATGACCACTTCACCTTTTTGGGCTACGAAAAATATTGTATTAATCGCAAAGGGCGTACCCCGGCCATAGAGTTGCAGGAAAATTCGCCTCTAGGTGTTTCCAGGCTTAAGAAGGGCATTAAGCCGAAGGTTAAGTTGTCTGATTTGTCCATGGGCGCGCGTGATCTCATTCTGAAGAAGAAGGTTTGTGATTTTGCGAAGTCAGGAATTCGTTCAAAGGTGCATCGCCCAGCTTACTGTGACTATGTGCTGATAAAGGAGTTCGATAGTGATGGTGACGTTTTAGTAGAGCATCGATTCTTAGGGCTCTATACGTCGTCTGTGTATTTTCAAGAGGCATCAGATATTCCTTTGCTGCGGCGCAAGGTGAACGCTGTGCTGGAGCAGTCTGGCTTCGCGCAAAATGGACATAACATCAAAGACTTGCTGCAGCTCATCAACGTGTTTCCTCGTGATGAATTGTTTCAAATTAGCAAGAGTCAGCTGCTGCACACGACAACTGAGATTGCTCGAATTCAGGATTTGCGCACGAGTCGGCTGTTCATCCGACGCGATCTTTATGGCAACTTCTTTTCTTGTCTTGTGTATGTTCCCAAAGACACCTTTGCGACAAAGGTGCGACTCACAATCCAAAACCTTCTGCAGGAGAGGCTGCACGCAGAAGAGGTAGAGTTTACGACCCATTCCTCAGATTCGGCCTTTACCCGAATCCATCTCACCTACCGTGTGCCTCGTATAGAACAGGTGAGCTATGACGCAGGGGCAATCGAAGCGGAGATGATAAGCCTCATCAAGCCATGGGAAGAACACCTCTTGAAGGCGCTAACAGATCAACATTCCGATGTTGCCGCTAGCAAACTCCATGCAGAATATGTTGACTGTTTTTCTCAGGCCTACAAAGAATCTTACGCTGCCACGACTGCAGTAGCCGATATTCTAGATATTGAGCAAGTTGTCGCGACGAAACAGCTGGTGGTGAATCTATCGACCTGCCATTCCCAGGGACAGGCTGAATTTAGTTTTAAGATATTCAGTTATGACGAGCAGCTGCACCTGTCTAATGTCGATCCTATCCTAGAAAATTTGGGACTCAATATTATTAGCGAGAAGACTTTTAAATTGCAGCTGAACTGTGATGATCGAGTTTGGCTGCATGACTTTTCCGTATACCGTGCTAAGAAGTTGGGGCAGTTCACGCCAAGCGCGAAGCAGGTCTTTGAGGATGCGTTTCTCGCTATTTTCAATGGTGAGATCGATGACGATAGCTTTAATGAGTTAGTTACCACGGCGGAAATAAAATGGCGTGATGCGGCCTTACTGCGTGCGTATGCGTCTTATTTAAAACAGATTCAGTTTGGTTATAGCGTGGCGCATATTGCTGAGACCTTGTCGAATAATCGAGCAATCTGCCGTCTGCTTATTGTGTATTTTGCTAAAATGTTTGATCCCGCCCTTAGCCACAGCGAGCGAAGGAAAGCGAAAGCGGCTAGGGGAAAGCTGATCGCTGCAATTGATGCGGTTACTGTCTTGTCCGAGGACAGTGTGCTCAGAGCCTACTTGAATCTGTTCGATGCGACTTTGCGCACCAACTACTTTCAGCCGCAGGCAGATGGCGCTCTGCTTAAGAGTTATTTTTCTTTCAAATTCGACTCAACTCAGATTAACGGTATGCCTAGGCCAGCGCCGCGCTACGAGATTTTCATTTTCTCCAGGCAGGTCGAAGGTGTTCACTTGCGGGGCGGCAAGGTCGCACGGGGTGGGCTGCGTTGGTCAGATCGCCGTGAAGATTACCGTACCGAGATACTGGGCCTGGTTAAGGCGCAGCAGGTTAAGAATTCAGTCATCGTTCCCGTTGGGGCAAAGGGCGGCTTCGTCATCAAACAAGACACATCCAGTTTAGATAGGAATGAGTTCAGGGAATTAGGCATTGCCTGTTATAAAATATTTATTCGCGGCCTGTTAGACATTACCGATAATCGAATTGGCGCAACCATTTCTTCGCCGATTTCTGTAGTCAAGCGCGACGGCGACGATCCGTATCTGGTTGTGGCAGCCGACAAGGGCACCGCTACGTTCTCCGATATTGCCAATGGACTTAGTGCTGAGTATGGCTTCTGGCTAGGCGATGGCTTCGCCTCTGGCGGGAGTAACGGCTACGATCACAAGCAGATGGGCATCACAGCGAAGGGGGCCTGGGTGTCGGTGCAACGTCATTTTCGTGAGTTAGGCAAAGATATTCAAAAAGAAGGCTTCACCGTGGTAGGCATAGGCGATATGTCAGGTGATGTATTTGGTAACGGCATGTTGTTATCCAAACACATCTGCTTGCAGGGCGCCTTCAACCACTTGCACGTTTTCATCGATCCCCAGCCGAACTCTGCGCGAAGTTTTACTGAGCGGTCCCGCCTGTTCAAGAAACAGGGCTCGTCATGGGAAGACTACAATGTAGCTTTGATTTCTAAAGGTGGGGGAGTTTTTTCTCGGCAGTCGAAATCTATAGCGATTACCGCGCAGATGAAAAATTGTTTTGATATTCAAGCGGACTCGCTGACTCCTGACGAACTTATATCCGCACTGCTAGTTAGCCCTGTTGACCTGCTTTGGAATGGTGGCATAGGCACCTATGTAAAAGCGACATCCGAGAACCACCAAGAGGTGGGGGACAAAGCGAATGATTCGCTGCGTATAAATGGCAAGCAACTTCGTTGCAGGGTGATCGGTGAAGGTGGCAATCTTGGCTTTACTCAGCTTGCGCGAATTGAATATGCGATGAATGGCGGCGTATCACTCACCGACTTCATCGACAATTCTGCTGGAGTGGATTGCTCTGACCATGAGGTCAACATAAAAATTCTATTGAACACGCTGCGCAAGAAGAAGCAACTTAGTGAAAAGAACCGCAGCAGTTTGCTACACAGCATGACTGAAGATGTATCCGAACTTGTGCTGGCGAACAATTATCGACAGGTGCAGACGATTGCTCTGGCCAACTACGAAATGGAGTTTCGCAACAAGGAATACGCCGGTCTTATGTCCTACCTTGAGGAGAGGGCGGGTCTCATCCGAGATTTGGAATTTCTTCCCAGCGTAGAGCAGTTAGAAGAGCGAGCGGTGAAACAGCAGTATCTGACGCGTCCGGAAATTTCGACTGTAACCTCCTATATGAAGATGTATCTGAAGCAGGTACTCATTAATGCCGATTACATCGATGATGGCTACTTAGAGAAGTACCTTCATGATGCGTTCCCAGCAAGTTTAGCGAAGAGGTATCGGACAGAAATATCAAAGCATCCGCTGCGAAGAGAGCTGGTTGCTACGCAGCTTGCTAATTTTGTTGTGAACCTTGTAGGGCCAAGCTTTATCTATCGCATGGTCGAATCCACAGGCGCCTCGGTAAGCGATGTGGTGAAAGCCGCCGTGATGGCCAAGGATATTTTCGATATTGAGAAGTACTGGCTGCAGATAGAGGCGTTGGACTATAAGGTAGCGGCGGATACGCAGGCAGTAATGATGACGCGTTTGACGCGTCTGCTACGGCGCTCGACACGCTGGCTGCTGCGCCATCAAGAGAATGTGATGGGTTTCGCTGAGGCGCAAAGTACGTTCGCTAGAGAGATTAAGGCAATTCGCAAGATGTTCCCGCAGAAGCTGCCGCCGGACTTTCAAGAGATGTTCGTTGAGAAGTTCGAGGGCTTGGTCGCAGATGGGGTTCCTGAAGAACTAGCACGAGATATAACACGCTGTGAATTTCTCTTTTCGGCAACCAGCTTTATAGACATTAGTCAGACGTGTGGCGAAAAGCTCGCGACAGTCGTAGAGGTCTACTACGCGCTAGGCGAGGAGTTGCAGCTGAATTGGCTGGGCAAGATGATGAATCAACTGCGTGTTAGTAATAATTGGCAGGCGCTTGCGCGCGAGTCCTATCTGGATGATCTTGCTTGGCAACAGCGCATCTTGACAGCGAACATAGTCGGCTCGAGTGATAAATCCGGTTCTGCAGCAAGTAAGGTACAACGGTGGAGCGAAAAGAGCGCTGCATCGCTTAGCCGTGCTAAAGAGATGCTGGAACTATTGAAGGCTGAGCAGGAGCCGGACTACGCGATGTTCTCGGTGGTTTTACGAGAATTACAGGCGTTGGCACAGCTAAGGGTAGTTGAAAATTAATTGCACTTTTTCCTAGTTTTGATAGTTCGTAGATACTGCGTACAATTCGATTCCATTGAGCAGCGCATTTCTTATTTTAATTACGTATCTGCTATTTACTAACGACTAAATAGTTATACAGCCCTGGTGGAATATCTTTGTATAAACTCTTACGTAACATTCTGTTCTGTCTTCCTGCCGAGGCTTCGCACGATTTTGCCTTGCAAGCGATGAAAATTGGCGACGGTCTCGGGGCATCTGCTCTACTTGCAGCGAACACGGCAGGCAAAGCTGCGCCGAGGAGGGTGATGGGAATCGATTTTCCGCATGTTGTCGGTCTCGCAGCAGGCCTTGATAAGAACGCCGACTATGTAGATGCCCTTTCCTCGATGGGGTTCGGTTTTATTGAAGTGGGTACGCTAACGCCTAGGCCTCAGCCTGGAAATCCCAAACCGCGGATGTTTCGTCTCAAGTCTGAGCAGGCAATAATTAACCGCCTCGGCTTTAACAACAAGGGTATAGAACACGCCTGTGAGAATATCGCGAAGCTAAGAAATCGCGTTGTGCTGGGAGTTAATATAGGTAAGAACGCCGACACGCCAGTAGAGCAGGCTAATCAAGATTATATTCACTGTCTCAGGAGAGCCTATCAGCTGGCCGACTACATCACGGTCAACATCTCCTCGCCGAATACACCGGGGCTGCGTAATCTGCAATTTGGTGATGAATTCAATAGCTTGTTAGATGAATTAAAAGAAGAGCAGGCTCGCCTGCAAACGCAGTACAAGATCTACACGCCAATTGTGATAAAGCTGGCGCCGGATATGGCAGAGGGGCAGATCGCCTCCTGCTGTGAGAGTTTGCTTAGCAGAGAGTTCGACGGTGTCATTGCTACAAATACCACACTGGATAGGTCTTTGGTCGCCTCTCATCCACATGCGCAGCAGGCGGGCGGGTTGAGCGGGGCGCCGCTGAGTGAAAAGTCCTGCGAGGTACTTAAATGTATCAAAGCAGAAGTCGGCGAGCGTATGCCGATCCTAGGTGTCGGTGGCATCATGTCGGCTGATGATGCGCAGCTGCGTCTTGCCGCTGGAGCCGACCTGCTGCAAATTTATACAGGGTTTATCTATCAGGGACCGGCCCTTATTGAGCAAATCCTCGCTGGCATCGCAGAAGATTAATTAGGAAAACTAAATTGATTACACTCATATTCTATACAACAGTTGGCTGTCATCTTTGTGAACATGCCGAGTTGGTGTTGCAAGAATTTGCCGCGCAATCAGGTGTCCCTCAATTTGATCTTAAAGAAGTGGATATCAGTACGGATGCGCATCTTGTAGAGCTGTACGGGATTCGAATTCCGGTGGTGAAGAATTCGGCAAACGAGAAAGAGGTCGGTTGGCCGTTTGGTCTAGAGGATATTGCTTCGCTATTTTGAAATGCCAAGGTTCGAAGCGCAGGCCGAATAAGTTGTCCGCGGAATAACGGATGTCACAGGTGCACGCACTTTAGTTCGATAGGGGTGAATTGGACAGGGGGCGATGTTCTCGCTAGCGGTGAGAGTGGTATTGCGCGGATCAATGGTTAGCACTGGCTAACAGCTGCTCTATTGGTTTGCCCGCTGCCACATAAAATGGCGCCGAGCGTCAGCGTGCTTGCGGTAAAGAAGCCCTCAAGCAATACCCTTTTATTTAATGCCTGCTCGTGTCTTTCTTCCTTTATGTAACCCACTTTTGTATGAGGGCCTAAAGCCCTATTGTTGATACTGTTCGTGTGAACAAATTGACAGCGAAAATGCAGCTAAATCAGTCGAAATCGCTAATAGGTAATAGGTAATAGGTAATAGGTAATAGGTAATAGGTAATAGGTAACTGAATTTATTGGCGATTCTGGGAGTTTGTTAGTATTTAGGCTTAGATTTTAGCCTGGCCCGACGCCAAATAGGCGCTTTGCGTTCTCGCTGGTCTCAAGGGCTAGCTGTTCTGCAGGCCGGCCGCAGCAACGTGAAAGCGTATAGAGCACTTCGATTAGGTGTTTCGGTTCATTGCGACGGGTCTTGGGCTTGGGCCGGATGGTTCTGGGCAGAAGGTACGGCGAGTCGGTTTCAATTAATAGGCGATCGCCGGGTATGAGCCCTGCTAGTGTCTGTAGGTCTGTGCCGCGCCTCTCATCGCATACCCAGCCGGTGATGCCGATGTACATATCCAGTGCTAGGTAGTCTTCAAGTGCTTGTTGGTTATCGGTGAAGCAATGCACAACGCCGCCCACAATTTGATCGCGATAGCGGCGTAATAGCTCGATAAATTCGGGATGTGCGTCTCGCTGATGCAAAAATAGCGGTTTGCCAAGCTCCGCCGCAAGCTTGAGGTGCGCCTCAAAAACCTCGAGTTGTGTTTGCGGATCTGAGAGCTTGCGATTGAAATCCAGGCCGGTCTCGCCGATGGCGACACATTTGTCTTCATTTGCGAGCGCGCGAACGGACAGTAGAGCCTTTTCGTCGAAGCTCTCTGCAACATGAGGATGAAAACCCGCTGTAAAGCTGAAGACCTCTGGTCGGGCATTGCTTAGGCCCAATCCCGCTTCGTTCGACTTCTGGTCGGTGCCGGTAACGATAATATGCGACACGCCAGCAGCTTGCGCTGCGGTCACGACCCCATCGAGATCATCGCTGAAGGATTCGTGACTGAGGTTGGCGCCGATATCTACTAGATTCATTATTTGACTCGAATGTGCAGGGTGACTGAGTGCTAAAAGCGGTCAGAGTCTATCCTAGCTACGGGATGAGAGCTAGCTGCCACGGTACGTTCAGAGCAATCGATGGATAGATATTTGGTCACTTTTCCTCGATAATAGCGCAATAGGTATTCTAAGATTAATAGTAAGTCTTCACAGTGGACGCAAAAGTTAACATGCACACGGAAAAGAAAGCACTTGATTGGGCAAACCTCGGTTTTCAATACCACAGAACCGATTTTCGCTTTAGCGCAAATTGGAAAGATGGCAGCTGGAACGAAGGCGAGCTAGTTAGCAGCGAAGTGATTGCCGTGCACGAAGGTGCCCCGTCACTGCACTATGCGCAGCAGTGCTTCGAAGGTATGAAGGCGCAGACCGCGTCTGATGGCCGAGTTCTCCTCTTCCGCCCGAACCTAAATACTGAACGGATGGATCTCGCCGCGGCGAGATTGCTCATGCCTGCCGTACCGCGCGCGTTATTCATGCGCGGTGTAGAGAAGGCAGTCAGAGCGAATTACGCCTGGATACCGCCTTTCGGTTCGGGTGCTTCCCTTTATATTCGGCCCATGCTGATCGGTGTTGGTGAGAATCTTGGACTTAAGCCGGCGCAAGAATTTGAGTTTCGTGTCTTTGTCTCGCCGGTAGGGCCTTATTACAAACAGGCGGGACTCTCGGTTATCAGCCTTGCCGTTTCTGATGTTGATCGCGCCGCACCTCGAGGAACTGGGAGCTACAAGGTTGGTGCTAATTATGCCGGCGGACTACTTGCGACCCAGTTAGCGCAGGAGGTTGGCGCCAACGAGGCCCTGTATCTAGATTCCAAACAAGCGCGCTATATCGACGAGGCCGGTTCCGCGAATATTCTTATCTGTACAAAAGACGGTGTGCTGCTGACACCTAAGTCCGATGCCATATTGCCCAGCATTACGCGTCGCTCTATTATGACGCTAGCACAGGAGCAGTTAGGCATGAGTACGCAGGAGCGACCTATCGATCTGCGCGCAGAGTTCTCTACGTTCCAGGAAGCAGCTGCCTGCGGTACTGCGGCGGTGCTTGCTCCCATCGGTAAGATTTGGTTCGATGGGCAATGGCACGACGTAGGTGATGCAGGATCAAACGTTGGCCCGACGATGCAGCAAGTCTATGATTTGTTAGTGGGTATTCAAAGGGGTGAGCTCGAAGACAAGCATGGCTGGTGTCATGAGGTTAGCATCTAACGGTTCTGCTATGGAATCGCGGCATCATTAAACAGTGCCATGACTAACTATTAATGCCCTATGTGTGGCGATAAGCCTCTTGAATCGTCCGCTGGCTTTGGATGGCTCCCGTTAGCTTTTCTATGCCCCGGCGCCTGCTGCCGGATGAATTTGTGACCTTGTGCAGGCAAATCACTTTCACCTGACTAATATTCTTCTCACTTATTCTTGCTTCAATCTCAATAATTCCCTTATAAATTGTCCACTTGCTTATCGAATGTCAGGATTCACGACTGTGCTTGGAAATCTTTTTTTAAGAGAAAACTTGACCCACCTCCAACTTATCCTTATATATGTGCGCTGTTTGACTAGCCACAATCGCCAGAATCAGAGAGTTTTTATAGCCAATGTCTAAATCTTTAGTAATAGTTGAGTCGCCAGCAAAGGCTAAAACGATCAATAAGTACTTGGGTAACGAGTACATTGTGAAGTCCAGTGTTGGGCATATACGCGACCTGCCAACCAGTGGCAGCGGCAAGCCTATCGATACTAAGGCGCGTGCAGCGGCAGCAGCTCTGACTCGAAAGATGCCTCCAGAAGAAAAGGTCATCTACAAGAAAAAGAAGGCCAAACAACAACTTGTGAAGCGAATGGGCATTGATCCGGAGCAAGATTGGGCGGCAAACTATGAGATCCTGCCGGGCAAAGAGAAAGTCGTTGCTGAGTTGCAGAAGCTCGCCAAGAATGCCGATCACATCTATCTTGCGACTGACCTTGATAGAGAGGGGGAAGCTATTGCCTGGCACTTGCAGGAAGCCATTGGCGGAGATCCTGATCGCTATAAGCGCGTGGTATTTAACGAAATTACCAAGAAAGCCATCACTGATGCCTTTAAGGAACCGGGCGAGGTAGATATGCGCTATGTGGAAGCGCAGCAGGCGCGGCGCTTTCTAGACCGAGTTGTGGGCTTCATGGTTTCTCCATTGCTCTGGGCAAAGGTTGCCAGGGGACTGTCTGCGGGCCGAGTGCAATCCGTTGCGGTTCGTCTGGTTGTAGAGCGAGAACAACAAATCCGCGCGTTTATTCCAGAAGAATTCTGGGAAGTGTTTGCGAAACTAAATACGAAGAAGAAGGAAAAGCTTCGTTGTCAGCTAGTCAGGCAAGATGGCAGCAATTTCCGACCGGACAATAAGGCAGATACCGACGCCGCTCTGGCGACCTTGGAAGGCGCAGACTATAAGGTGAAGAAGCGCGAGGATCGACCTACCTCGTCCAAGCCGAAGCCACCATTGATCACCTCGACCCTGCAGCAGGCCGCAAGCACAAGACTTGGCTTCGGGGTAAAGAAGACAATGATGATGGCGCAGCGCCTCTACGAGGCCGGTTATATAACCTATATGCGTACTGACTCCACTCATTTGAGCAATGACGCCATTGCCATGTGTCGCAACTATATCGACAAGAGTTTCGGTAATAAGTATCTCACCGAGAAGCCGATTTTCTACAGCTCGAAAGAAGGAGCGCAGGAAGCGCACGAGGCGGTGCGGCCCACTGAGGTAAAGACTGTGTCCGAGAAGCTGATGGGCATGGAGCCGGATGCAGTTCGTCTGTACGCGTTGATTTGGCAGTACTTCGTTGCCTGTCAGATGCAACCTGCTAGATATCTAAGCTCTTCTATCACTGTAGCTGCCGCTGAGTTCGAGCTGCGAACAAAGGGGCGCATCATGCAGTTCGACGGTTACCTGAAAGTGATGCCGTCCAAAGATGAAGATATCGTGTTGCCTGCAGTTGAAGAAGGCGACTTATTGAATCTAGAGCTACTTGAGCCTTTTCAGAATTTTACTAAACCCACAGCGCGCTTCACCGAGGCCAGCCTTGTCAAAGAATTAGAGAAGCGAGGCATTGGCCGTCCTTCTACTTACGCCTCGATTATCTCAACGATTCAGGATCGGGGCTATGTGCGAACCGAGAGCAAGCGTTTCTTCGCGTTGAAGATGGGCGATATCGTCGCGGAACGATTGCAAGAAAGTTTCGCCGAGCTGATGAGTTATGACTTCACCGCGAAGATGGAAGAGTCGCTCGATGAGGTTGCAGGTGGTGAAAAGAATTGGAAAGTGCTGCTGAATGAGTTCTATGAGGGCTTTACCAGCCAGCTAATAAAGGCCGAAGGCGAAGATGGCGGTATGCGGACGAACGATCCGACCGAAACTGATATTGAGTGCCCGAAGTGTGGTCGTCACATGCAAATTCGAACGGCATCGACAGGTGTCTTTCTGGGCTGTTCGGGCTACGCATTGCCACCTAAGGAGCGCTGTAAATCGACTATTAACCTGACAGCTGGTGAAGATGCGATTCGCACCGATACGGCGGAAGAGGCAGAGGCGCAGGAGAATATCCTGTTAAGAAACAAGCACCGCTGCTCGATTTGTAATACGGCGATGGAGCCTTATCTCATCGACGAGAAGCGAAAATTGCATGTCTGCGGTAACAATCCAGATTGCCTAGGGTTTGAAATTGAAAACGGCGAATTCAAGATTCGCGGTTACGATGGACCCATTATCGAATGTGATAAATGTGGCCAAGATATGCAATTGAAGACCGGCCGCTTTGGTAAGTATTTCGGTTGTAGCCGTGAAGACTGCAAGAACACACGTAAACTTCTAAGAAGCGGCGAAGCGGCGCCGCCCAAGATGGATCCTGTGCAGATGCCGGAATTAATATGCGAGACGGTGGAAGACCACTATGTGCTGCGTGATGGTGCGGCGGGTATGTTCCTGGCGGCAAGTAAGTTTCCTAAAAATCGTGAGACTAGGGCGCCCTACATAGAAGAATTGCTCCCGCATAAGTCTAAGATTGACCCAAAGTATAATTTTCTTTTAGAGGCCCCTTTAGAAGACGGTGCTGGCAATAAGACGCTAGTTCGCTTCTCTCGCAAGACGAAAGAGCAATATGTCCAGACTGAGATCGACAAAAAGGCCACTGGTTGGAAGGCCTACCATGAAGGCGGAAAATGGGTAATTACCAAGCCGGAGAAGAAAGCTAAAGCAGTAAAGAAAAAGCCCGTAAAGAAAAAGGCCGCGAAGAAAAAGCCCGTAAAGAAAAAGGCTGCGAAGAAGAAAGCCGTTAAAAAGGACTAGCGGCACTCAGCGCACTGGTTGTGACACAGTCCGTGCTGTCACACAGAGCTTTCTGCAATATTTGGCTAGATACGGTGTTAAATGTTACGCCGTATTACCCCAACACTGATCCCCTCAATAGCGAAATCACAACTTCTCAGATCTACTTCGATAGGCTCGAAGTCAGGGTTTTCCGGCAGCAAGCTCAGTTTGTATTTGCTGCGGCCCTTTTCTAATCGCTTAACCGTTACCTCATCATCAATTCTCGCCACAACAATGTCTCCGTTCTTGGCTTGATCAGTTTTGTGTACGGCGAGTAAGTCATCCTCATAGATACCGACATCGATCATGCTGGTGCCTTTTACAGTGAGAAGATAGTGAGCTGGGGGTGAAAACATGTCCGGAGGTATATCGCAGTAATCAGCGATTGATTCCTGAGCGAGTATTGGGCTGCCGGCCGCTACTTGGCCTATAATGGGTAGGCCTAGCTGTTCGTTAATTGGTAGCTTAATGCCTCTGGATGTACCCGGTAGAACCTCGATCGCGCCTTTTCGGGCCAGTGCCCGCAGATGTTCCTCGGCGGCATTCGGTGATTTGAAGCCCATCTTGCTGGCTATTTCAGAGCGAGTAGGTGGGTAACCGGTCTCGTGCATATACTCCTTAACGTAGGCGAGGATTTCTTCTTGCCGGGCCGTGAGTTTAAGCATGTCATTGTCCTTTTTGGTATTAGTACTGTAATTATATACAGTTATCTGTCAATGGCAATAAAACTTTAGGCCTACGATTAATGAGATCTATCTGGGTTCAAGGCTCAGCTGATGAGGTCGAGCGCGCTAAGTTCGCCATCTAACAGCGGACATTCTATGGTGCTAGTAGGCTCATCGGTTGCAACGACATCCAAGAGGGCCCCGCTGGCCAGAGCTTGATGCAGGCAGAAATTTTGGGGTGAATTTTATTTATCACCTTGTCTCCAGAGTTTTACCGATTTAAATGTATGAGCTCCCTGTAGAGCCTGCTTTGGATGCTAAAGATTGAGCTATTGCTTCGGCTAAAGCTCAATCATAATGCGTTGTAATTAGCCAATGAGAGCGAAATCGGCCGATTAGTTCTGCTCACTTTAAGCATCCAATTAACTGCGATTGCTAAGCGACAGCCATTATCGAAGGATCGGTTTTGCTAGCGTCGAACATATTTGTGATAATCGCTTCTCATTAGTCGAGTAAACCAAATGCAGCATACAAATACCCAGTCTGGCGTGGTGATGCTCGATCTAAAGGGCCTGATTGTTCAGATTGAGGAGAGAAAACTATTAACGCACCCGCAGGTTGGTGGTGTGATCCTCTTTAGTCGAAACTACGCATCTGCGGCGCAGCTCGAAGACCTAATAGCCTCGATCAAACAGTGTAACGACCACCTTCTTGTTGCAGTAGATCAGGAGGGAGGTCGGGTTCAGCGCTTCCGGGATCAATTCTTAACGCTGCCTGAGCTGCGAGCAATCGGCGTTGAGTACGAAAAGGATCCAGAGCAGGGAATAGCGGCGGCTAAACTGTGTGCTTGGGCGATGGCTGCCGAGTTGATGCAATATGGGGTCGATATTAGCTTCGCCCCTGTACTGGATCTGTTCGACGTAAATAGCCCGGTAATAAAAGAGAGAGCATTTTCGGGTGACGGCGCCACGGTGGGGGAAATCGGCCTCGCTTATATCGAGGGGATGCAAGACGCTGGCATGGCAGCAACAGGCAAGCATTTCCCTGGCCACGGCAAGGTAATGGCGGATTCTCATACTGAGCTGCCCTCCGATACGCGTAGCTTAGACGAGATCCGCAAGAATGACCTGATTCCTTTTGCGAAATGTATTCAGAGCCTGGATGCGATAATGCCTGCGCATATTGTCTTTCCGGAAGTCGACGAGCATTGTGCAGGCTTCTCTAAAACCTGGATAGAAGGCTTGCTACGTGCTGAGTTAGGATTCGATGGGGTGGTCTTCAGCGACGACCTTACTATGGATGCGGCGCACAGTGCCGGCACGATCACCGAGCGCGCCGACCTAGCATTAGCTGCCGGATGCGATATGGTGCTTGTCTGTAATCATCCGGAACAAGCTGCTGCCGTTGTTGACTATCTGCACGAGAAGCAGCAGCCGGGCAATAATAGAATTGGCTGCATGCTAGCGAAGAACGCGAGTAAACATGCTGGCTTGTATGAGAGTGATAGATGGCTGGAAGCGAAACAGTTAATCGACAGATTGTCGGTGTAACTAATTTATCTAGCAGCCAAGCGCTAGAGGAAACCTTTTTTTAATTGGAGAGTGTAGAAGTGCCGGAAAATTTATTGTCTTTAGATTTGTTACGTGACCTAGGTTGGGGCGCGGAATTATTTGCTGTCGTTACGATTACACTGGTTGGTCGTTTTATTGCGATGCGTTTTCTTAATGTGCTCGGAAGTCATTTCGAGAAGACGAGCAATGCCTGGGATGATGCGTTGTTTGACGCAGCGCGACTGCCGCTGAGCTGGTTTATTCTGATAATGGGGTTGCTGTGGGCTGTCGAGGTAAGTGACGGCTATGTTGATACAGAGCTGTTTTCAGCTAACAATCTCGCTGTATTCAGGCAACTCACTTTTATAGTGCTAATCGCTTTGTTTACCGTGCGCTTTTTGACTCGAGCGGAAAAGCGCCTCCTAGAAATTCAGGCAGAAGAGGCGGACGAATTAGGCACGACCCTCGACCCAACGACTGTTCATGCGCTTGGTAAGGTACTGCGGCTTTCTACTTTTATTTCTGCGGTGCTAATTGCGATGCCAACTGTAGGAATAGAAATCACCGCACTGTTAGCGTTCGGTGGTGTCGGCGGCATCGCTGTAGGCTTTGCGGCAAAAGATTTGCTCGCCAACTTCTTTGGCGGCCTTATGATCTATCTGGATCGGCCATTTGCTCTTGGGGATTGGATACGCTCGCCAGACAGAGAAATTGAGGGAACGGTGGAAGCGATCGGCTGGCGCCTGACGGTTGTGCGCACATTCGATAAACGGCCGCTGTATATTCCTAACTCAGTATTCAATACGCTTTCGCTGGAAAACCCCTCGCGGATGTCGAACCGGCGCATTAAGGAGAATATTGGTATTCGTTATTCAGACTCCGACAAGATGGAAGCCATTGTTAGAGACGTGAAGGCGATGCTGCAGTCGCATGAGGAGATCGATCAGAAACAAACATTGATCGTGAATTTCTTGAGCTACGGGCCCTCGTCACTAGACTTTTTTATCTACACCTTCACGAAAACCACTAACTGGATTCGCTTTCACGAAATAAAGCAGGATGTACTGTTAAAGATTGTTGGGATTGTTCACTCTCATCAGGCGGACTTCGCCTTCCCAACAACTACGCTGGATGGCATTGATGGCCTACTAGTAAAGAGTGCGATCAGGGAAGAGCCTTAGTCAAATGACGCCGGAACAAATCGTAGGAGTTCAGGCTCGCTCGACTCGTCTTTATGGTGAGGAGGAAGTCGAAGCCGCTTTGGATTCGATGGCCGCTTCCATCAATGCTGATTTAGCGGATAAGAACCCGCTAGTAATTTGTATAATGCATGGGGGGTTAATAACGAGCGGTAAGCTAGCTACTCGTTTGGATTTTCCGCTACAGCTAGATTATCTGCATGCGACTCGTTATCGTGGGGAAACTAGCGGTAGAGATTTAGAGTGGAAGGTTTTTCCTAGCGTGTCCCTCAAGGGCCGAGCAGTTCTGTTGGTCGACGATATTTTTGATGTTGGTACAACGCTGAAGTTGATCGTCGAATACTGCAAGCAACAGGGCTGTGCGTCGGTTCACACGGCGGTTTTGTTAGACAAGCAGCACGATCGCAAAGAGGTGGGCATCGAGGTGGACTTCGTTGGTTTGAAGGTTGCGGATCAATATTTGTTCGGCTATGGAATGGACTACAAAGACTTTCTGCGTAACGTGCCGGGAATTTACGCCATTGCCGAGCAGGATATGTGACCTGTGACAGCTGCTGTTAGATTGTCGGCGCCTCTACTCACACTCGACTAATTTTGGCACGCTGGTAAATAACAGCGCTGTCTTAACGCCTTTATTGTCTTCGTCCTCAAACAAACTTTTGTATCTGCTCAGCTGGCCTGAATAGAGTGCTACTTGCTCGGCGAGAAAACTCTCCAATGATTGCTTGCTGGAAGGCTGTGAAGACTTGTAGTCGATGATCCAGCGCACGCCTTTGTTATCGATAAATGTGCGGTCAATTATGTGGGTGTGTACGAAGCCGCTGGCATAACTTTGTAGCGGCAGTTCGGCGGCGCTTTGCTCTTGCTCGTGATCAAATACCCAGTGCAGTTCAGAATCGTGCAAGGTGCTGTGTAGAGACTGTTCGACTTTCGTCATTGCATTATCGATTTCGCCGCTGGCGAATGAGAATGCACTCAATCGCCTTCTCCAATAGTGCTTCAAGCCTGCAAGGTTGACTGGATCGAGAAGCTGGTTGTTGCTTAGATAGTTCTGCAGTGCCTCATGGACAAGATTACCAACTTCTATGTGTAGCTGATTCTCTGCAGCCAACTCGATCTGCGCGGGGGCATCAATAGGGTCTATAGATGGCTCTTCAGTAATCTCTGCTGATTCGCTCTGGGTGAACGCTTCCGTTGGTAGTCGTAGAAGTGAAGGGCGTGTCTTTAATGGATCTTGCTGCTTAAAAGGTAAACTCATGGAGCGTATGGGAAGGTAGTCGAGCGATGCGTCGGTGAGATTTTCCCAGATGGTAGCCAGCAGTGTGCCGGAGCCTGGTGTGGCTGCCTCGCCGTCTTTGTCTGCTAATGTAGCAGACAAGTACACCGACTTCATTGCGCGCGTTACGCCGATATACAGCAGCCGAGTGCTTTCTAATCGTGATTTCTGTGCCTTCTCGAAGCGCAGCAGATTGTAGAGATTATTGTCTTCTCTTCCGGTAGCAGAAAGTGTGGCTAGGAAGAGCTTGTTATCGCCTTGCTGATTCAATCGCTGATGCCATAGCAGTAGCGACTTATCGTCGGCGCGGCTGGGTCGCGCAAGCCCGGGTAGAAATACATGGTCGAACTCTAGCCCCTTGGATTTGTGAATGGTCATGATTTGGACAGGGTTGGCGTCAGTAGCCCCGGGCGCGCTTGAGACAAAGCTTCGCTGGATCTTCGCTTCGAATTCGGCGAAGTTCTCTAAGCCTCCTGCGACTTCTGAATCCTTTATGATTTCATAGAATCTTTCTAGGCTGTCGCGTTCAGAGTCGGATCGAAGAATTTGTTCGCCACCAAGTTCGTTAAATGTAGTGCGGATCACGCGGCTTATTCGAGTCTGTTGCTTCGCCAAGAGAGCGCCGCGCAATATTAAGGTTAGCTTTATTATGCGTACTCGGCCGTCGCTACTGAGCTGTTTATTTTCTTTGTCTGCACACAGCTGCGTCATGCTTTCAAAGACGCTAATATTGTTTCTAAAGTTCGCTACGACATGCAGATCCTCAAGGGATATTCCACACCACGGTGCTCTAAGGACGGCTAGCCAAGAAAGCCTATTAGCCTGATTGCATACAGCACTTGTTAAACTTGTCAGATCGGTGATGAGTGGAAGTGTATCCAGCCTATCAATTTCATTAGCCAGCCAGGGAATTTCGGCTTCGCGAAGTGCCGGTAGTATGAATTTCAGGTGGCCTCGGTTACGTATCAGTATCGCTATCTCGCGCTGGGAGTGCTGCTTGCGAAGTCGCGATATCTCATCAGCAATATAAGCGGCCTCCTCGATGTAGGCTTCGTTCTTACCGTCTTCATCAAACTGATAGATGCGAGTTGACACGGCGCTCTCGATGTCCTTTGGGTGTACTGCATGGGAGTGTGAGTAGCTCACCGCACCGCGAGAGATGTCGTTCTGCTCGGGGAAGGCGCCAGAGAATACCGTGTTTACCCAATCGACGACGCCTGCGTCAGATCTAAAATTCGCTAACAGATCTATCGGTGTCACTGAGATGGGGCCTAGGCCACTTTCGCGTAGTTTAATGAATAGCCCCACGTTGGCATTTCGAAATCCGTAGCAGGACTGCATCGCATCGCCTACAACGAAGAGCGTTCGCCCGTCTCGTTCTTCCCAGCCTGAGGTTAGCTTGCGCAGTAATTCCATCTGCGAGGACGACGTGTCTTGGAATTCGTCAATGAGTATGTGCTTGATCTGGTAGTCGAGGCTAAGCGCCAGGTCTGTAGGGTTATCCTCAGCACCAAGTGCGCGAAGTGCGGCTAGGCTTACCTGCGAATAGTCTATTTTGTTCTTTTGCGTAAACGCCAGTTCCAGTTGCGCCATTAGCGTTGGAAGTACTAAGGTCAAAGTGTTGAGAAAGTCCCAGGACAGTGCGTCGTCATTCGGTAGGGGGAGCCTACGAAGATAGTCCAATGCCTGCAAGAGTTCGGGCGACTCAGCCATCGACTTAAGCAGCACCTTCATGGCCTCCTTCTTTTCTTTTTGTAGTTCCTTGTGTTCTTTGTCGCCTGACTGAGGTGGAAAGCCTTCGCCTTTTCTCACATCTTGACGAAAGGCTGTGCCGGTCTTAACTAGAAACAGGCTCGCCAGGCCTATCCACGTGTTCAGATTTGTATGGCTGCATTCAGGCAGATCGTTTAGTTCACTACAAAGCAGCAGGTCCGATTCGATTCCCTGTTCGCTAAGGTTATTTGTTGCGTACCGAAGCAGCGGTATTAATTCAGCAGCGTAAGGCTCTAAAAGCGATTGTGCGTTCTCGATGGATTCTTCAATCAGCTCCAATAGGTTTGCAGTGAGATAGTCCATGGCGTGTTCAGGAGAGCTTGCAACTCCTACGATATCGCCAATCCATTGCTCGCGCTGCTTCAGCAGGTTTGTAAGGAGCGTTTCTAGCTTTTCGCTATCGTTGTCGAAGTGCAGCATCAACTCGCCAATAGCGTTAGAGATGGGCAAGTCTTCATCGAGCAGTTTTAAACTGTTTCGAATCGCAAGGTGATAGCACTCATCGATCTGCTCGCTTATCTGCAGTGGGCCGCCAAAATTGGAGAGTATGGGAAGCTTGCTTGCGAGAAAATTGCAGAAGCTATCTATCGTCTGAATACGCAGTCGGTTTGGTGATTGCAGCAGCTGCCAAGCTTCCTTTTTGTCCTGTTCCAGCACGCTGTTGGCGATGTTATATTTGTCTCGCTTTAACTGCGTGTCTATATTTTGAGGGTCGACCTGTTGCGCCCATTCGAGCGTATTGAGAATCCGCTGCGCCATCTCATTGGCTGCTTTCTTGGTGAAGGTTATGGCTAACACTTCTTCTGGGTATTGGCAGGCAGCGAGGAGTTTGAGAAAGCGCAGGCTGAGTAATTCTGTCTTACCTGAGCCGGCTGGGGCCTGCACGGCGATGGAGCGCGTAATATCTAGCGCATTTTGACGCGCATCGAAGTCGATTATTTGTTTTCCCGTGCTCGTCATATCTCTTCTTCGCTGACGAATATCTGGCTGTGATCTGCTTCGGCTATTCGGCATAGCGGGCCTAACTCGCAATATTGGCAAGTCGTGCCGCGGCTTGGAGCTACGGCTATGAGCCCAGATTCAAACTCTTCGGCTAGCGCGTGGATGCTTTTATTCCAATAGTCTTGCAGTGCCGGCCAGCCGCCTTCGAAGAATTTAGCCTGTCTGCTGACTTTAACCTCTGCGCCAAAATCAGTTAGCTCCATGGGGCTGATTAGACCGATGTTCTGCGCATTGAGCTGGAAGATGAGTGTTGC
>Ga0307994_1000412_pt1 | contig 30347 bp, 28 predicted proteins | sample EllFjometagen261_FD_203171 | JGI IMG/M metagenome (GOLD analysis project Ga0307994, IMG submission 203171) | Marine microbial communities from Ellis Fjord, Antarctic Ocean - #261 | ecosystem: Environmental > Aquatic > Marine > Unclassified | place: Southern Ocean | collected 2014-11-02 | reverse complement strand
TCAACAGTTAAATTGTAATAAGAAAAAGAAAAAATGTCAACAAATCAACAAAAAGAGAATAGTAAAAGCAACAACGAAGAAGAAGTAGATTTAGGTTCTTTATTTGTAATTATAGGAAAAGGATTTTCTAAGTTTTTTAATTTTATTGGGGGCATTTTTAAAGGATTTTTTCACTCAATAATTTTAGTTTTAATCTTTTTTAGAAAGAATGCAATTAAGGTTGGAATTTCAATAATAATTGGTGCTTTAACTGGTGCTTTTTTTGAGTTTAAAAAACAAGAATCATATGGTTCTGATTTAATAGTGCAACCAAACTTTAATAGTACAAAACAGTTATATACGTCAATAAATTATTATAGTAACTTGGTAAGTCAAAAAAAAATAGAAAAGTTAAAGAGTACTTTTAATTTAGATAAGGAGACAGCTGCTTCTTTAAAAAAGTTTTCAATCGAACCCATTGCTAATGAAAATGATATTATAAACGCTTACAATGATTTTGTTTTAGAAGTAGATACCGCAACCGTTAGCAGTTATACTTTTGAAGATTTTAAAGCTTCTTTTAAGGATTTAGATTATAAAACTCATAAAATAAATGTGATTGCAGAAAAAAATGATGTTTTCAATAAGTTAGATGAGATAATCATATCTTCTGTTGTTAAAAACAAGTATTTCAGTCGTGTTAAAGAATTAACAAACGAAAACTTAAATAGAACAGATTCTTTGTTGCGCCAAAACTTAGGTCAAGTAGATTCTTTAAGAAAAGTATATATGCAAGTAATGATTGAAGAAGCAAAAAAACAATCTAACGGCACAAGTATCGATTTAGGTGGAGAGAAAAGAAGCACAAAAGAATTAGAACTATTTGCGACAAAACGAAATTTAAACTTAGAATTAACAGATATTGTTATAGATAAATCAGAAAAGTATGAAGTTGTTAATGTGATTTCTAATTTTCAGCCAATAGGTTATAAAGAAGGAGGAATGCTAAAAAACGCAATTTTCCAATACGCTTTTATAGGCGGGATATTGATGGTTTTATGTATACTTATCATGCAATTAAATAGATATTTAAATAATTATATTAAGTAAGAATTCAAGTAATTCTTTATTATCGTTTTGTATTATAGTGCCAATTAAAAATAATTAACATACAAAAATTGCTAAAAAAAATTGTTATAAAAAAATTATAATTTCAGAAAAAGAAGATAAAAAATGTTAGATTTAAATAAAAAATCTTTATTAATTACTGGAGGTACAGGTTCTTTAGGAAAGGCCTTAACCAGACATATATTAAGTAAGTATCCGGGAATAAAGAAATTGGTTATTTTTTCAAGAGACGAACAAAAGCAGTTTCAGATGGCCCAAGAGTTTCCCGTCGAAAAATATCCTCAAATACGTTTTTTTATAGGAGATGTTAGAGATAAAGATCGTTTAATTAGAGCTTTTCAACACATAGATTATGTAATTCATGCCGCAGCAATGAAGCATGTTCATATCGCAGAATACAACCCTGATGAATGTATAAAAACAAATATTGGAGGCGCAGAAAATGTAGTTGAAGCTTGTTTGCAAACCAACGTGCAAGCAGTGGTGGCACTTTCCACAGACAAAGCTTGTGCACCAATCAATTTATATGGAGCAACAAAGTTAACTTCAGATAAACTTTTTATTGCAGCTAACAATATAACAGGAGAAAACCCTATAAAATTTTCTGTAGTGCGTTATGGAAACGTAATGGGGTCTAATGGCTCTGTAATTCCTTTTTTCATTAATAAGAAGAAGCAAGAAAATATACTTCCAATCACAGATCCAAATATGACTCGATTTAATATTTCTTTACAAGGAGGAGTAGATATGGTTATGCATGCCTTAGAGCACGCTTGGGGAGGTGAGTTATTTGTACCTAAAATACCATCTTATCGAATTCTGGACGTTGCAGAGGCCATTGGTCCGAATTGTGAAAAACCAGTTGTAGGAGTTCGTGCTGGTGAGAAAATTCATGAAGAGATGATTACAGCTTCCGATGCAATGAATACTTATGATTTAGGAAGTTATTATGCGATTTTACCAACACAACCTTATTGGAAAATAGAAGATTTCATTAAGAATTTTAAAGCCAAATTAGTGCCCAAAGGCTTTAGTTACAATTCTAATGAAAATAAAGAGTGGGAAACAGTAGAGAGTTTAAGGAGCCTTATACGAGAGCATGTAGATTCTAAATTTTCATTATAATGAAAGTAATCCCTTATGGTAAGCAAAATATCGACCAAGCAGATATAGATGCGGTAGTAAAAGTTTTGACAGCAGATTTTTTGACGCAAGGACCAAAAATTCAAGAATTTGAAACAAAATTTGCTTCTTATGTTGGTTCTAAATATGCTGTTGCTGTAAATAATGCAACTTCAGGGCTTCATTTATCCGTCCTATCTTTAGGTTTAGGGAAAGGAGATAGAGTCATCACAACTCCCATTACATTTGCTGCTTCTGCTAATTGTATAAGATATGTAGGAGGCGAAGCTTGGTTTGCAGATATAGATAAAGATACTTATTTATTATCTTTAGATAGTACAAGAAAATTAATAGAAAGTAAACCAAAGGGTTTTTTTAAAGGAATAATACCCGTAGATTTCGCAGGGCTTCCGGTAGACTTAGAAGCCTTCAAAGAATTGGCCAAAAAACACAATCTTTGGATTATAGAAGACGCATGTCACGCCCCAGGAGGTTCTTTTATTGATTCTTCAGGAGAGCATCAAAAATGTGGAAATGGAAATTATGCAGATGTAAGTGTATTTTCATTTCATCCGGTAAAACATATGGCATGTGGAGAGGGAGGAATGGTAACTACGAACTCTAAGGAACTCTATAAAAAATTATCTTCGTTAAGGTCTCACGGAATTACCAAAGAAAACATGAGTGAAAATCATGGTGGGTGGTTTTATGAGATGCAAGAATTAGGTTTTAATTATAGATTAACGGATATACAGTGTGCTTTAGGAATTACGCAGCTTGCTAAAAATAATATAGGAGTAGAGAGAAGAAATGAAATTTCAAAGAAGTATAAAGAAGCTTTTAAAGGAAAAATAAAGTTTCAAAGTTTACCTAAAGGCAGTTATAATGCGCATCATTTATTTGTAATTGAAGTTGAAAAAAGAACAGCGTTATACGATTACTTAAGAGCGTTTAAAATTTACACTCAAGTACATTATATCCCAGTGCATACTTTACCTTATTATCAAGAAGTTGGTTATGATGAAGCTGATTTAAGCAGTGCAGAAAAATACTATTCAAGATGTTTAAGTTTGCCAATGTATCCTTCATTGACTAATGAAGATCAAGAATTTGTTATAGAAAAAATACTTTCTTTTTAAATGAGTAAACTAGCAATAATACCGGCAAGAGGAGGAAGTAAACGTATTCTAAGAAAGAATATAAAATATTTTTTAGGAAAACCTATTATTGCTTATTCAATTGAAGCTGCTTTAAAAAGTAAACTTTTTGATGAAGTTATGGTGTCTACAGATGATGAAGAGATAAGGGAGATAGCTATTAAATATGGTGCAAAAGTACCTTTTATGAGAAGCGAAACGAACGCAAATGATTTTGCAACAACCGCTGCTGTTATAAATGAGGTTTTAGAAGTATACAAAACAAGAAACAAATTATTTAAATATTGTATTTGTATTTATCCCACTGCACCATTTGTATCTAATAATTTATTAATTAAAGCATTTAAGAAATTAAAACAAGAGAAATTAGATGCTGTTTTTTCTGTTTTAAAATATGGTTTTCCTATACAAAGAGCCATAAAAATTAATAAAGAAGATAAAGTTGAAATGATTGATGTATCAAAAATGAGTGTAAGATCGCAAGATTTAGAACCTACATTTCACGATGCAGGGCAATTTTATGCCCTAAACGTTAGTGCATTTATTGAAAAACAAAAACTCTGGACTAATAACACAGGTTGTATAGAAATAAATGAATTAGAAGCTCAAGATATAGATACAGAAACAGATTGGAAATTAGCTGAATTGAAATATAAATTATTGTTAGATGAAAAAGAAAATTCTTTTTAGAGCTGATGGAAATCCAGAAATCGGTTTAGGTCATTTATATAGATTATTTAGTTTGGTGGAAATGCTTAAAGATAATTTTAATTTTATCTTTTTAACATCAGAAAATTCCGCTCTAAATATTATTCCCAAAAACTACCAGAAGAAAATAATACCCAAGGAAATTACAATTGATAAAGAGCCTGATTGGATTAACGAAGAGTTCGATATGTATGAAAATTTATTAATTGCAGACGGATATCAATTTAATTCAAGCTATCAAAAAAGAATAAAAGAGAAAGGTTTTAAATTAATCTATATAGATGATTTAGCAAGTGAGCATATGTTTGCTGATATAATTATCAATCATTCTCCAAATATATCTTCAGAAAATTTCTCTTGTGAATTAAATACTAAACTTGCATTAGGAACAAAATATGCTTTATTGCGCCCAACTTTTTTAGAGTTGTTAAAGAAAAAGAATACTCTAAAAAAAATAGATACAGCTTTTGTTTGTTTTGGTGGTGCAGATCCTTTTAATTTAACTTTTAAAGCAACAAAAGCGTTATTAAATATGCCTCAAGTTAAAAAGATAAATATTATTTTGGGAGGAGCTTATATACACAAAGAAATATACAATATAACTCAAAAAAAAATTAAAATATTTCAAAACCTTTCAGAAAAAGAGTTGTCAAAAATCATGATAGATTCAAGCTTTGCAATTGCACCAGCTAGTACTATTTTATATGAGCTTTGTTGTGTGAAAATGCCAATTTTAAGTGGTTTTTTTGTTGATAATCAGGAGGGTATTTATCATGGCTTTGCAGATGAAAAAGCCATCTTTGAAATGGGACATATTAAAAATTTTGATGTAGAATCTTTTGAAGCGCAGCTGCATTTATTTTTTAATTCTGATTTTCAAGAATTGATAAATTCACAACATAAAATATTTGACAAAAAAATTAAAGAACGATACTATAAATTAATTTCAAGTATATGTTAACACTAGGAGTGCTCTGCAGTGGAGGTTTAGGTTTTGATACTTTAGTAAAGATTAATAGCAAGTATGAAATAAAGTTTATTTTAACTGATAAAAAATCTTTAGATATAATACGGTTTTCAAAAGAAAAAAATATTCCTCTTTTTTCTGGAAATCCTAGAAATGGTATGGGTTATGAATTTATTAAAAATATTAAAGTAGATGTAATTGCATCCATTAATTATTTATTTTTAATTGAACGAGATGTTTATAGTCATTCAAATAAAATAACGTTTAATATTCATGGATCTTTATTGCCAAAATATAGGGGTAGAACGCCGCATGTTTGGGCAATTATAAAAGGCGAAAAAAAGACTGGAATTACTGCGCATTTGATTGATTCTGGTTGTGACACAGGTGACATTATTGATCAAGTAGAGATTACAATTAAAGAAAATGATACAGGAGGAACGATATTAGAGAAATACTCAAAAGAGTATTTTCCTTTAATAAAAAGAGTATTAGATCAAATTAAATTAAATCAGTTAAATTTAACAAGACAAGTTGAAGAAGATGCTTCTTATTTTGGTAAAAGAACACCAACAGATGGCGAAATTAATTGGTCTTGGAATGCAGAGGTAATTAGTAATTGGGTGAGAGCGCAAGCAAACCCTTACCCTGGGTCATTTACGTTTTATAATGGTCAGAAAATTATAATAGATAAAGTTTCAAAAGTTGATTATGAAAGTAATTCAAACACACAAAATGGAGAAATTGTAAAAATTAATCCAGAGATTATAGTAAAAACAGGAGAAGGTTTTATAAAGTTAGATGCAATTAGAACAGAAAATTGTGTTTTTAAAATTGGAAAAAAATTTAAGAATGAAGATAGGAAATAGTTTAATAGGAGGAGATAACCCGTGTTTTATTATTGCAGAATTATCAGCAAATCATAATGGAAGTATAGATGTAGCAATTGAAACTATCAAAGCTGCAAAAATAGCTGGCGCAGATGCTATTAAGTTGCAAACATACACTCCAGATACATTAACTATAGATTGTGATAACGAACATTTTAAAATTGATGGCGGAACACTTTGGGACGGAAAGACGCTATATGAATTGTATGGAGAAGCTTATACTCCTTGGGAATGGCATCAAAAATTATTTGAAGTAGCGAAGGCGGAGGGTTTAATTTGTTTTTCTTCACCGTTTGATTTTACGGCTGTAGATTTTCTAGAAGAACTAAATGTTCCTGCATACAAAATTGCATCTTTTGAGATACAAGACATACCATTAATAGCATATACAGCATCAAAAGGAAAGCCAATTATTATATCTACAGGAATTGCAGAAGAAGCAGATGTTCAATTAGCTGTTGATACCTGCAGAAAAGCAGGGAATAATGATATTATTTTATTAAAATGCACTTCATCTTACCCGGCCCCTTTAGAATTAGCAAACCTAAAGACAATACCTGATTTAAAACAACGTTTTAAGGTTGAAGTAGGTTTTAGTGATCATACATATGGTTCATTGGCCCCCACTGTCGCAGTTACTTTGGGAGCAAAAGTTATAGAGAAACATTTTATTTTAGACAAGTCTATTGGTGGCCCTGATGCTGACTTTTCTTTAGATGTGACAGAGTTTACAGAGATGGTTTCTAAAGTAAGAGATACCGAGAAATTACTTGGTATAGTATCTTATGAAATTTCTGAGAAAGTGAAAAAGAACAAGAAGTTTGCAAGATCTTTATTCGTCTGTGAAAATGTAAAGAAGGGAGAAATTATTACTAAAGAAAATATACGCTCTATTAGACCTGGGTATGGTTTACACCCTAAATACTATTATGAGGTATTAGGTAAGGTGTTTTCTGAAGATGTGGAAAGAGGTGAACCATTGTATTTAAATATGATTGAAAGCTTATAGTATGAAATTACTTTTTATAGAGAATAGACATAAAACTTATTTTTTTGAGGCTATAGCGAATCAACTAGCTGATAAGGGCTATGATATTTATTGGCTTACTCAGAATAAACAATTTTCGCCTTCTAATAGGTTTAAAAATTTTATTATTGAGTACCCTTCAGGTGATTTAAAGGGATACAGAAAAGACGAAGGAGTAGAGGATGTTATTGAAAGTGACAGGCAAGTAAACTACTTTAATAAAACGAATACATCCTATTTTTATTATTATAATAATAAAATTGAAAAATATTTAAATGAACTAAAACCAGATTTTGTTTTTGGAGAATCTACAGCCTTTCACGAATTATTAGTTATTTATAATTGTAAAAAATTAAAGATACTTTATTTAAACCCATCAACTTCTAGATTTCCTGTTGGTCGTTTTTCGTTTTATAAATACAATACATTAGAGCCTTATCGTGGTAGTAAAGAGCAATTAGAAAAAGAAAAAGCAATGCAGACTATTAATCAGGTTGCTGGTAGGGAAATTGTACCAGACTATATGAAGTCGATTAGTGTTTCAGATAATAGTAAATTAAGGGATAAAATATTAAAAATATACTCTTATTTTAGAGGTGAAAAATTTAATACACCGCATCCATCTTTAAAATATAAAATAGAGCAACAGAAACAAAAGATTATAGAGCTTTGGGATCAGAATGCAGAGATGGAGATTAAAGAAAGTTCTTTTTTTAAGGTGCTTTATCCGTTACAAATGCAGCCAGAGGCAAATATAGATGTTTGGGGCAAGAAATATAGAAATCAACAAAATTTGATCCAAGAAACATATGAAGCTTTGCCTAAAAAAACTGTTTTATATATTAAGCCAAATCCCAAATCTAACTATGAATTAACAGAAGAATTAATATCTTATGTTGCTCAACAAGAAAATATAAAAATTATTCATCATTCTGTTAAAATGGATACTGTATTACCAAAAATAGATTTAGTAGTTACAGTAACAGGTACTATTGCAATCGAATGTATTTTAAGTAATAAACCAGTAGTAACACTAATAAAAACTATTAATAATCTAGCGGAGAACTGTATTTATATAGAAGACTTAAAAGAAGACTTAAAAAATATTATTTCTCTGGTTGAAATGAAAGAATTTAAAATTTTAAATGAACAAGAAAAAATAGTTTTTATTAATATTTTGAATAGTACCAGTTATCGTGGAAAAGTATCTGATCCTTTTACAGATAAAACTTCTGTTTCAAAAGAAAATATTAATGATTTAGTAATAGCTTTTGATTCAGTAATAGAAACCAATGAATAATCCAGTTAATGTCTCTTTTTTGAAGAAATACAATCCTCTAAAAATTAGTTTAGCAGGGCTGTTTTTCTGGTTGATTATTTTTTTTTTAATACCTTTAAGAGTAAAACTTCAGATAGGCTTTACACCTTTTTTTTATCTTATAATTAACTATATTTTCTTTTTCTTGGGGTTAAAAATAATTAGCCGAACTAAACCTGAAAAAGAGTTAACTTATACTGTAAATAAAAGAATTCTTTGGAAAATATTATATATTGTTATTTTTATAGCTTCTATAGGATTGGTTTTGAAAATAATAGATAAATTTTATATACGTGGAGCCTCTTTTCAGAATTCTATTTCTTACAATAGAATTTTATTAGAAAAATCAGGCGTTTCTGTAATAAGTATTATTTCTGCGATAACAAATGCTTTTTGTTTTTTACCTCTTTTTATATATTATATGATACAACCTAAAAAGAAATGGTTGTTTTTGTTGTGTATGTTTTTGTTTTTCTCTGCGGGATTCGAGTTCATAATGTTAGGATCTAGATCAGGGTTATTTGTAATTATAATTCTATTTACTACATATTTATTTTACTTTAAAAAAGTTAAAGTTACACCGATTAAATTTTTAATCATTTTAGGAATACTTTCGGTTTTAGGAATTTTTTCTACCCAACTATTTATAGAACGAACAAAAGATTTTGCTAAGACAGACAAGGTAGCTATTGAACATATTTTAAAAAGATCTAATTATAATTTTACTATAACTCCTAAAGAAGAAACCAAAGTTAAAATTATAAAATCAAGTAATAAAACCCTTCAAGCAGCAAGGTTAACTGCCACTAATTTTGCGCAATACTATTTGCACGGAGTATTTGAGTTTGGTTATCTTTATAACAATTACAAAAAAAATCATTACTATGGAGCCTATACTTTTAATATTCTTGTGAAATTTATAAATACAATTTTTAGAACAAATTTCGATATAAAGGAAATACAGAATGCACCAACAAGAACTGGAATTTACACGACTTTTTTCGGGCCTATTTTTATTGACTTTGGATGGTTTTCACTTATTTTTATGTTTTTCTTTGGAGTTTTTCAGAAATTATTATTTAATAAAACAATGGCAGGTAGGTTTCAATTTATACCATTACTCTTTTATATGTTAATTATTAATTTTTTTATGCCAGTTTTTAATTTTATAAATGGTGCGCAAGGCATATACACTGTATGTTCATTTGTAGCTTTCGGTTTAATTTATATACTTTTAACTGGGAAATTAAAAATCTCTAAAGGACATGGAAAAACACAATATGTACGAATTTTAAAATGATATGAAGAAAATTTTAACCGCATTTTTTGCTCTTTTACCGAGTAAACTTCCACATTTATTTTTAAAAATGCTTGGACATAAAATAAATTGGAAATCAAAAATAGGTTTTTCATTTTTATTTGTAAATAATCTAGAACTAAACGAATATTCTAGTATTGGTCATTTAAATTTTATTAAGATTTTAGATTTAAAGATGGCTAATGGATCAATAATAAAAAATTTAAATTATTTTAAAGGACCAATTAATGTTTGTTTAGGAGAAAAAAGTATTATTGGTAGATTAAATAAGTTTACCCGTGCGCTTTCTTCAGTTACTTATGGTAAGTCCTTCCTCAGACTAGAAGCAGGAACAGGGATAACATATAGTAATTTTTTCGATCTCACCTGTAGCATTACTTTCGGAAGTCACAGTCAAGTAGCAGGCATGGGAAGTCAATTTTGGACACATGGTTACGTCCATGCAAAAGAAGGAGTTGATAGAATTAGAGTGGATGGTGATATTACTATTGGAAATAACGTTTATATAGGCACGAGTTGTTTGTTTAACCCAGGTGTAAGTGTTGCGAATGCAATTAATATTGGTGGAAACTCTTCTGTTTCTAAAGATTTAAAAATTTCTGGGATGTATGTAAATCAGCCATTAAGATATATAGAAATGGATATTGAAACAACTAAGGCTCGATTAGAGAAAATTCAAATTCAGGGTCTTTTAGATAATGTATATTCAAAAAATAAAATTAAAAAATAAAATTAAAAAATGAAATATTTAAAATTAATAAGCTCAATTTTATTTCTTTTATTTTTTCTTTCTACTTGTAAAAAAAGTGAAAATAAAAATCTTAAACTACCCTCAAAAACCCCAGTTAGTGCTGGAAATCCTATTAGGTTCAAAGAAGAAGTATATGCTATAAATAAAACATATATTCTTGGGGATGTAAGAAGGTATGGTATTTTTCCAGATTCTTCCTATTCTTATATACACCCTATAACAAAAATACCAAAAATAACGACAGTATTAGATCTGGCAGAAAAACATAATATTACATTATTCTTCCCTAAAGGATATTATAAAACTGCATTAATCTTAGATGGTAGGGAAAATTTATCAATTCGATTTGATAATGCAGAATTCGATCTTATTCATATTACACAAGACGTCAAAACAAAAAAGAAGCCTAAAAACATTTCATTAAAGGGAACTGTTATTTCTTATGATAGATTGGGAATAACGGAGGCAACTAATATAGAAATAGATACTGTTTTTTTAAAATCTAATACAAAAAAAAGTATTCGAAAAATGCGTTCTCGAGGTTGTCATATTTATCATGGCAGTAAGTTTATTACAATTAAGTATTTAGTAATTGAAGATCTTGGTTCGGGTGATAAAAGGTATCACAACAGTCATGCTGCTTTAGCATTAGATGGTTGGGGTAACAATCCGGAAAATGTAACTATAGACAAATTACATATTAAATCTTCTGATAGGCACGGCATTTACTTAACTGGTAAAAACCATGTAATTAAAGAAGTTATTATAGATCAATTTGGTATTGGTAGTGATAAAGAAATGGCACCAATGCAAGATGGCTCTGATATTGAGTATAAATTATTTGCAGGAATTTGGATTAATAGGTGTTACAATTCTAAAATTGGAAAAATAACTATTAATGCAAAAAACTCAGAAGGTTATTTTGTTGCAAATTTTGATGAAGGAGATTCATTAAGACCAGTTAACATTAGAGAACTAAAAATTAAAAATGCAGACAGAACATTGCCAATTAATTTTGCAAAAAATGCAGGGGTAATTGTTCAAAAATATACTGAAATAAAATAATGGGTGTTTTAAAAATAGAAAGAGAAACCATATATGCACTATTGCTTTTTTTTGTGTCCTTTTCTTTAAGTGTAGGCTATAAATTAAGTTCTATTTCTATTATTATTTTAACTATATTTTTTATTTTAGATAAAAGATTATTTCATAAATTAAAACTTTTAAAGAATAATAATATTGTTTATTTCTTTATAGCTTATTTTATTATCAATTTATTAGGTCTTCTTTATACGACAGATTTTATTAAAGGTAAAGCTGAAGTAACTGTTAAACTCACCTTTTTTATCTTACCCATTATTATTTTTACCGAGGAAATTTCGAAACAAAAACTTTTTTCTTTTTTCATCGCTTTTAAATATTGGTTAATACTTTTTTCTCTTTTTTTACTTTACCATAAATTGTTTATTATTGGAGGGCCTCTATTCACTTTGCCAACATATTCCTTAAACCCTATTACAGGTATACATCATGCATATTTTTCTTTATTTTATATTTTGATGGTAGGTTTTGTGATTTATCAAATTGAAAATCAAAAAATTAAATTTTTTTATGGCTATTTAGAGTTAGTATATTTATTATTTTTTATTACTTTATTGGGTTCACGAATTATTACTGGGGTAATATTGCTATATGCTATTTTCTTCTTAGTAAACAGAATAATTGCTTCCTCCAGAAAGCAAAAGCTACTATTAATAGGCTCTTTTATTTTAATATCTTATTTTGTTGTAAAACAAACCAGTTTTGCGAGTAAATTTGATAGACTTTCTAAAGTAGAGTGGAGTTTAGAAAAGAATATACATAATCATCAAGTTTTTACTTTTGAGTATGATGATGTTAATTCAAATAGTTTAGAATTACGCTTAATTAAATGGTATTGTGCATTACAAATTTTAAAAGAGAATGTTTTAATAGGTGTGGGTACTGGTGATTTTAAAACTGAACTTGTAAAAAAGTATACTCAAATTGATTTTAAAAAAGGAATTGCTTATAAATACAATACACACAATCAGTTTTTAGAAGAGTTTGTTAAATTTGGATTAATTGGAGGTCTCTTTTTTATTTTATTTATGTTAAAAATTATAGTAGACGCCATTAATTCAAGGAACAAATTTCTATTTATAATTATCACTAGTTTTTCACTATTTTTAATATTTGAAAGTGTTTTTGAACGGCAACATGGAGTTGTCTTTTTTACTTTGTTTATTCCAATTTTATATAAGTATCATCAAATAATAAATAGGTTAAATAATTAAATTTTTGAAAAAAAATATACTTTTTTTATTTTCTTTTTTAATTGCTAAAGGAATAACTTTTTTAGTTCCAATTTTATTGGCAGACATTCTAACAAAAAATGATTTTGGAATGTTAGAGTATGCATTGGCTGGTGTTGGTATGCTTTTAAACTCGATAATAAGTCTTGGAGTACCTGGTGCTTATCCTTACTTTATTTTACGAAAGAAAGAAAAGAATATTGAAGAGGGTTTTAGTCTACATCCATTATGGTTGTTATTTACTTTTCTTTTGAATCTTTTATTTTATCATAGCTTTAATTTTTATGGAATAGAAATTTACATGGCTGTTAACATCTCTTATATAATTGCAGTACAAAAATTTTACTCTACAATATTGAAAAGTCAGGAGAAAATAAATAAAGCGGTACTTCTAGAGGCAGGAATTTACGTCATATTATTTTCTTTTTTACTTGGATACTTTTTTAACTTAATTCAGCCTAACATATTTAATATTAGTAAAGCAATATTAAGTTATGCTATGTTATGGGTTTTTTGTAGTTTATATAAATTTTATAAAGTAAATAAAAACCAAATTTTTATTAAGTATAAAAAAATTATATCATTTAGTATTCATTTGTTACTTTCTTCTTCGTTTTTGTTTTTATTAACGGTGTCTGGAAGAATTCTTTCAAAATATTTTTTCGACTATGAATCCGCAGGAATTTATGGTTTTTATTTCAGATTAGCAGCAATTGTTGTGCTAATATATCAAGTGATTTCTGTTAGATACTTTAAAGATTTATATACAAAGAGCACTAGTAAATTAGACTTCTATTTTTCTTCATTTTATCTGTTTATTTTTACTTTATCAATTTTACTTTATTTTCTTTCACTATATATAATGCCTTACTTTTCAAACTATTTTAAAGAAACGTATTCAGAAAATAGAATTGTATTTTTTATATTATTTTGTCAAATGACTATGTGGATTTCTTCTGCGCTAAACTCAAGTATAGTAGATAGAGAAGGTTTAGCAAAAGTTAATAATTGGTATTTCTTGGGGTTGCTTATTCTTTTTGTAATGGTTCTTTATTTAAATAGAGATTATCTCACATTATTAAGTTTATCATTTATTCTTTATTCTCTTTTTTTTATTGCTAATATTACACAGTTCTTAACACTAAGAACAAAGAAAATTATTTTCAAAAAATCATTTATTTCTTTAACGTTTGTTTATATCGCGTCTTGTATACTGTTAATTTTAATGCATTAAAAATGACTAAATCAAAACATTTTCCTTTTGTTATAAGCCTTTTTGGCGGTATTCTAGTCTGGGTTTTTATTTTTATTTTATTTCCAGCAAAAATTGTTTCTCCTTTTGCAAAAGAATCATTTTTGTTTATTATTCTTTCTTATGTCTCTTTAATTCTCGGTTATATTTCTTTTCCAATTGCAAAAACGCACAATAAAGGTTTTGCTATAATTAGTAAAAGGTTCATATATATTATTATTATAACTACGTTAATGACTTATATAGTCAGATATATAGATTTATTTATATTCAGAAATGTTAGTTTTAGTAATGATGTTTGGCAAAATAGAGCATTATTAGCAGAAACTAAACCAAACTTTATTTTCATTGTCTGTGCTGTTTTAAAGCAGCTTTATTTCGTGCCAATCATATTTGTTTTGAAGAATAAAGTTTTGGATAAAAAACTATTGACTATATCATTCTTACTATTCTTACTTCCTTTTATTGAAGGTTTTATAAGGGAAAGTAGAAATGCGTTTTTTACACCTGTAATTTTGCTCTTTATTACATTACTTTATTTTAAAAAAATATCTTTCAATAGAAAACATATTGTAATTATTATTTCTGCCGTTACTATTCTATTCACAATAGCGACTTCAATTATTATGCAAAGAGAGGCTAGTGAAACAGATGGAAACTATTCATCCTTAACCACAGATTTTTTTTTAAACGATTTTTTAGCGCCTAGCCCAAAATTGTTTGAAGTAATACATTCAACAAAAAATATTAAGGCAAAAAAAATGATGGTATCTGGTTTTCAAATAGCACAATACTATGTGCATGGAGTTTTTGAATTTGACAACCTAGTGAAGTATTACCAAAAAACACCAATGAAACATCAATATGGTAAGTTTACATTTAGTATAATTAATAAATTTACAAATAAATATGAATTTACAGATTCTAATTTAAAAGAAGTGCAACTTATGAATCCAAGAGGTAGCACATTTATTACTTTTTTTGGAGGACTCTATGTAGACTTTGGATGGTTCGGTTTGATAGTGATTTTTTTTTATGGGTGTTTTCAGAAAAGGATTATGAATAAAGTTACTATTGGTAATAATAGCTATTTACCACTATTTTTGTTCTTTCTTTTTTGCAACTTTTTCATGTTAACATTTAATTTTTTGAGAGGTATGGGGACCTATACTCTGATTGTTTGTTTTGCCATTGTTTTTAGTCTTTCTTTGTGGAATAAATTAGCATTAAAAAATAAGTGAAAGTAGCAATCATTCATTATTGGTTTATTACAAGAAGGGGCGGAGAAAAAGTAGTAGAATCTATTTTAAAACTTTATCCTCAAGCTGATATATATACACTTTTTTACGATGAAAAAAAGTATGGGAATTACTTAAAAAACCATAAAGTATATACGTCATCCTACAATAACTTTTTTTTTAGAAAACATTATCAAAAAATATTTCCATTTTATCCTCAAGCAATTAAATCTTTAAAGCTTCAAGATAATTATGATTTAATTATATCATCAGAATCTGGACCAGCTAAAGGTATTCAAATAAATAATAATGCAAAGCATGTCTGTTATATTCACAGTCCAATGAGGTACTGTTGGGGTTTTACAGAAGACTATTTAAACTCAATAAACCCTGTTTTAAGACCATTGGCAAACTATTTTTTTAAAAGATTAAAAAAATGGGATGTAACTACAATTAACAATGTTGATTTATATATTGCAAACTCAAAGAATGTATCAAAAAGAGTTGCTCAATTTTATAATAGAAAGGCAGAAGTAGTGTATCCGCCAATAGAAAGTGCACTGTTTAAGGATTCTTTAACTTTCTCTAAAAACAAAGATTATTACTTGAGTTTTGGAGCATTAACGCCATATAAGAGGATTGATTTGTTAGTGGATTGTTTTAATAATAACGGAAAAAAATTAATTATTATAGGTAATGGGTCTGAAAAAAAGAAGTTACAAAAGAAAGCAAAGCCAAATATTGAGTTTAAGGGGTTTTTAGAGGATGCAGTTTTAAAAAATTATATTCAAAACTCAAAAGCTTTGATTTTTCCTGGTGAAGAAGATTTTGGTATGATTCCTCTAGAGGTGATGAGCTGCGGAATTCCGGTTATTGCTTTTAAAAAGGGAGGAGCATTAGAAACAGTGATTGAAAATAAAGAGGATATTTCCAAATCATCTGGTTTATTTTTTGAAAAGCAAGATATTAGTACCCTGCAAGATTTAATTACTTATTTTGAAAAGATAGAAAATGATTTTGATTCGATGTGGATACGAAAACATGCAGAAAGTTTTGAAGAAGGTAAGTTTTTGTATAATTTTAAACAAAAAATTAATAATTTGCTAACTGATGAAATGATTACCGATTTTTTACGTTAAATCATTAGAAATATTTATTCAATTAACAAAACAATAAATTAAAGCTTGAAAAAAAGATATTCTAATTTAATAAGACCTTTGCAGATAAGTATGGATATTCTGCTTATTAACCTTATTATCTATTTGGTTTATGATAAACAATATTTTAATGTTTATTTCTTGTCATACATATCTTTGTTTTGGTTAATTACTTCCGCTTTTTTTGGTTTTTATAAGGTATATAGATTTACTAGAATTCTTATGGTTTTTAAACTGTTAGTAAAACAGTTTTTGGTTTTTATTTTTGGATATTTTACTTATTTTGGTATTTTTAATGAGGGTGATATCATAAATAACCAGCTATTAATTTTAATAACTATTATCACTACCGTTTCAGTTGTTAAATTTTCATGGTTATTTCTATTAAAGAAGTATAGATCTCTTGGGAATAATTTTAGAACAACAATTGTAATAGGTTTTGATAATTCTACAAAAGATATTATCAAACTTTTTAAAAGTAAATCTAATTTAGGTTACAAATATTTGGGTTTTTTTTCTAATAAGGTTTATAAGAATAATGAATATTTAGGGGGTGTAGATGCTGTTTTTGAATATGCTCGAAAACATGTGGTTGATGAAATTTACTGTTCGTTATCTTCCTTAAATAAAAAGCAAATAAAAAAAATAAATAAATACGCAATTGATCAACAGATTACCTTAAAATTAATTCCAGATTCCCTTGAATTATATAGTAAAAACCAAAGTGTAGAATATTATGATAATTCTTTAATGGTTTTAAATGTAAATAAACTTCCCTTTAATTTTACAGAAAATTTTTATTTTAAGAGAATTTTTGATATATTATTTTCTCTTTTAGTTTGTATTTTTATTCTTTCTTGGTTAATTCCAATTCTTTGGATATTAGTAAAATTAGAGTCTAAAGGCCCTTTAATATTTAAACAAGGTAGAGAAGGTATTCAAGGTACAGAGTTTATCTGTTACAAGTTTAGGTCTATGAAGATGAATAAATTATCTAATAAGGTACATGCAAAAGAGAATGATATAAGAGTCACTAAGATAGGAGCGTTTTTAAGAAAAACAAGTATGGATGAATTGCCTCAGTTCTTAAATGTTTTATTGGGAGATATGAGTGTGGTTGGCCCTAGGCCACATCTAGAGAGCTTATCTTTAGAATATCAAAAGGATGTAGATAATTATTTAAAAAGACATATTGTAAAGCCTGGGATTACTGGTTTAGCGCAAATAGGTGGGTATCGTGGCGAAATAAAAAAGAGATCAGATATTAAGAATAGAGTCCGTTTAGATATTTTTTACATAGAAAATTGGTCTTTTTTCTTAGATATTAAAATTATTTTACAGACGGTATTAAATGTAGTCAATGGAGAGGAAAAAGCATATTAATAATGATAACAGCTTCAATTGTTTTATTTAACGATGATTTAGAAATACTGGAAAAAACAGTCAATTCATTTTTAAATACCTCTATAAAAAAGAAACTTTATCTCATTGATAATTCTAATTCTAATAAATTAGAAGCGTTCTTTAAATCTCCAGAAATAGAATATCTATTTGTAGGAAAAAATATTGGCTTTGGAGCAGCTCATAACCTTGTTCTAAACAAAATAAGTTCTAATTTTCATTTAATTTTAAATCCAGATGTTGTCTTTTCTTCGGGAGTAATTTCTTTTTTAATTGCAGCGTTACATGAAAATCCTTATGTTACTTTTGTGACTCCAAAAGTGATGTACCCTAGTACAAAACCCCAATATATCTGTAGGAAACACCCAACTTTTTTTGATTTACTAAATAGAAAATTAAAAATTTCAAAGAATCAATTTTTAAATAGAGAGTATCGAGATAGGGATTTACAAAAACCATTTCATCCAGATTTCATTCATGGTTGTTTTATGCTTTTTAAAACTACTGATTTACAAACTTTAAAAGGTTTTGATGAGCGCTTCTTTTTATATATGGAAGACGCAGATATTTGCAGAAGAATTTATAAATCTGGAAAAAAGATATTATTTTATCCTAAAGTGGAAATTATACATCAACATCAACAAGGCTCTTCAAAAAGCATAAAATTATTTATTATACATGCATCATCTGCAATAAAGTACTTTTTAAAGTGGGGTTTTAACTAAAAAAAAGTAGACTGCACTTGATTAGGGGGTTCTTTTAAATGTATCTTATTCTAAAGCCGGAATCCAAAGAATTTAAAATACATTTGCAACAACAATACAACAACAATACAACAACAACATAACAACAACGACAACACATCAATAACACAATGAATATTCTTATTTTAGGTTCAGGAGGTAGAGAACATGCTTTTGCATTAAAATTGAGTGAAAGTAGCAAAGTAAAGCAACTATTTGTAGCACCAGGAAATGCAGGAACTAACAAAATAGCTACCAATATTAATGTAGATCTTTCAGATTTTGACGCAGTAAAGAAAATTGTTTTAGAGAATAACATTAAAATGGTTGTTGTAGGGCCAGAAGTTCCGTTAGTAGATGGTGTTCATGATTTCTTTTTAGCAGATATAGATTTGAAAAATATTCCTGTAATTGGCCCTAAAAAAGATGGTGCATTATTAGAGGGAAGCAAAGATTTTTCTAAACAGTTTATGCAAAAACACGGAGTTCCTACGGCACGTTATCAATCATTTACAAAGGAGAATTTGGAAGCGGGTTTTACGTTCTTAGAAACTCTAGACCCACCTTATGTTTTAAAGGCAGACGGTTTGGCTGCCGGAAAAGGAGTACTAATTTTAAATTCTTTAGAAGAAGCAAAAGTAGAACTACAAGATATGGTTTCTAATGAGAAGTTTGGTAAAGCTTCTGCAACGGTTGTAATCGAAGAATTTTTAAAAGGAATAGAATTGTCTGTTTTTGTCTTAACAGACGGTAAAAGCTATAAAATATTACCTTCAGCTAAGGATTATAAAAGAATTGGTGAAGGAGATGTAGGTTTAAATACTGGTGGAATGGGAGCTATTTCTCCTGTGCCGTTTGCGGATGAAGCTTTTTTGAATAAAGTGGAGGAATTGGTTGTAAAACCAACAATTGCAGGCTTACAAAAAGATGGAATTGATTATAGAGGTTTTATTTTCATTGGATTAATGAATAACAAGGGAAATCCTTCTGTAGTAGAGTACAATGTAAGAATGGGAGACCCTGAAACAGAAGCTGTATTGCCAAGAATAACTTCAGATTTATTTGATTTATTTGAAGGTGTTGCGCATCAAAACTTGCATGAAAAGTCTTTTTCGGTAACAGATAAGACGGCAGCTACAATTATGTTAGTTTCTGGTGGCTATCCTGAAGCATATCAAAAAAACAAAGAAATTAAAGGTTTCGAGAATATAAAGGAATCTATTATTTTCCATGCTGGAACTGCTACTTTAGACGATAAAGTAGTTACAAATGGGGGTAGAGTTATGGCAGTAACCTCTTTTGGAGATACAATTGAAGAAGCTTTGGGAAAAACGTACAGAAGTATTGATAAAATTCATTTCGATCAAATGAATTATAGAAAAGACATTGGTTTTGATTTAGTATAAGAAATATTCTATTTTGCTTTTCCCATGGTAAATGAAAATTCAGATCCTTTACCAAAGGTACTTTTTAGTAAAACGTTTTGTTGGTGGGCTTCAACAATATGCTTTACAATAGACAGACCTAAACCAGAACCACCTTGTTCTCTAGATCTGCTTTGATCTACTCTGTAAAAGCGTTCGAATAAACGAGGGAAATGCTGTTGTTTAATTCCTTCACCATTATCTATAACTCGAATTACAAACTTATTATGATCATAATCATCTGCAGTAACAATAGTTGTACCCCCTGGTTTGCCATATTTAATAGAGTTTACAACCAGATTAATTAGCACTTGTTCTGTCTTTTCAATATCTCCAATTACGAAAATAGGAAATTCATAAATACGATCAAATTTTAGAACAATATTTCTCTTTTTTGCTTTCATTTCAACCAAATCAAAAACATTTTGAATGATTTCTAGAATGTTAAAAACCTCTTTATCTATTTTTAAACCGTCGGTTTCTAATTTGGCAATCATATCTAAATCCTTGGTTACTGCAACCAATCTTTCGACACCTTTATTGGCACGTTCTAAATATTTTAAACGAATGTTCTTATCATCCATTCCGCCTTCAAGAAGCGTAAGTATATACCCTTGCACCGTAAAAAGAGGCGTTTTTAATTCATGTGCAACATTTCCTAAAAAATCTCTTCTAAAAGAATCCCGCTCAGTTAAACTCTTTATTTCTAGCTCTTTTCCTTCTGCGTAGGTTTGCATCTTATTAGAAAGCTGTTCTATATCTGTAGTAACAGAATCTTTTTTTAAATCGTTTACATCTAGAATAGAAACATCTTCATAAATCTTTTTCAACCTTCTATAAATAAAGTGTTCTGCTCTATATTGTATAATAAAGAATGAAATAATAAAAAGTACTACAATAGAAATTAGAATGGCACTAAAACTTATTTTATTTAAAATAAAAAAGTACCAAATTGCGGCAAATACTCCAGCTATTAATGTGATGTAAATTGCAGACCAAAGCGCATAAGAATACGTTTTTTTAATTTTCATAAAAGTAAATTTATTTATCTGCGTCTAATAGCACAAACTTATAGCCAACACCTTTTACAGTTTTAAAATGGTCGTCACCAATTTTTTCTCTTAGTTTTCTAATATGAACATCTATTGTTCTTCCCCCTACAACAACTTCATTTCCCCAAACGGTATCTAAAATAACTTCTCTTTTAAATACTTTTCCTGGTTTAGAAGTTAATAAAGAAAACAATTCAAACTCTTTTCTTGGTAAAGATATTTTAACACCCGCTTTATAAACAACATATTCTTCTCTGTCAATAATAATATCTCCAACAGTATATGTTTCTTCACTTTCTTTTTCAGATTTTAATCTTCTTAATAGAGACTTTACTTTACTCACTAAAACTTTTGGTTTAATAGGTTTTGTAATATAATCATCTGCACCTGCTTCGAAACCTGCAACCTGAGAGTAATCTTCTCCTCTTGCGGTTAAAAAAGAAATAATTACATTTTCTAAAGAACTTATTTTTCTAATTTTTTCACAAGCTTCGATACCATCCATTTTTGGCATCATAATGTCTAACAAAATTAAATGCGGACTATTTTTTTTAGCAGATGTTACAGCTTCTAAGCCATTTGTAGCGGTAAAAATTTGATAACCCTCGCCTTTCAGATTATAGCTAACAATTTCTATAATATCTGGCTCGTCGTCAACTAATAAGATTTTAATATCACTTTTATCCATATTTCTACAAGGGTAAGTATCAAAAATAGTAATTTAAACCGAAACATATAATTTAATTACAACCAGATTTATTTAGTTAACAATTGTTTAATGCTAAATTAACAAATGCATATTATAGCATATCTTAAAAATAATACTACTACAGGTTTTGTAGCCTATCCAAACTTAGTTACAAACAAAGAGTTTACAATTTTTCTAGAAGTATTAGTTTAAAAGCTTCGAATTTAATTTGAAGCTTTTTTATTTTTACTATCTTTATTTTGAAAAAGAAAAACCCATTGCTATGAATTTGTCAATTAAATTAGAAGATATCTTGTTTTTAGATATTGAAACAGTTCCGCAAAAAGAGAATTGGAAAGAACTCTCAAAAGAAACACAAGCCCTTTTTGAAAAGAAAACGCAATACCAGCGTAAAGAAGAGTTTACAGCAGAAGCATTTTACGATCGCGCCGGTATTTGGGCAGAATTTGGAAAAATAATATGCATTTCTGTTGGGTATTTTGTGGATACAGAAAAGAAAAAGCAGTTGCGTTTAACTTCTTTTTTTGGAGATGACGAACATAAACTGTTAATTGATTTTAAAGCACTCTTAGATAAACACTTTGTTAAGAAAAGTAATGTTTTATGTGCGCATAATGGAAAGGAATTCGATTTTCCTTTTATAGCTAGAAGAATGATTGTACATCAAATAGCATTGCCCAATAAACTGAATTTATTTGGTAAAAAACCATGGGAAGTGCCACATTTAGATACTTTAGAATTATGGAAGTTTGGAGACTATAAGCATTATACTTCCTTAAAACTACTCACCTCTATTTTAGGCATTCCTTCTCCGAAAGATGATATTGATGGCAGTGAGGTTGCAAAAGTTTATTACCAAGAAAAAAACCTACAAAGAATTGTAGACTACTGTGAAAAAGATACGGTTGCCGTTGCGCAAGTGCTGTTAAGATTCAATAATCAAGCGTTATTAAAAGAGATAGATATTGTAAGTGTTTAATCTTCTAATTTCATAGTAAGCTCTAACCAACGCTCTTCTTTCTGTTCTATACCTTCTATAGTTTCTTGCAGTTCTTTAGATTTTTTCGAAATATCTTCAGGAGCAATTTCTACATTTAAAAAAGCTGTTTCAATTGTTAATTTTTTCTTTTGAAGCCTTTCAATATCTCCTTCTAAAGCACCAAATTCCCTTTTTTCATTAAAAGTTAATGTGTTTTTTGTTGCTTTCTTCTCGGTTTTTGTTGCAGCTGTTTTTGCAACATGCTTTTCTGCAATTTCTTTGGGTGCAGAGCCATCATAGGCTCTAAAATCTGAGTAATTTCCTGGAAAATTTTCTACAACACCTTCGCCTCTAAAAACAAAAAGTGCATCTACAATCTTATCCATAAAGTACCTGTCATGAGAAACTACTAAAAGGTTACCTGGGTAATCTAGTAAGAAGTTTTCTAAAACATTTAAGGTAACAACATCTAAATCATTAGTAGGTTCATCTAAAATTAAAAAGTTAGGATTTTGAATTAAAACAGCACATAAGTACAAACGTTTTTGTTCGCCACCAGAAAGTTTTTCAACAAAATCATATTGTTTTTTCTTATCGAATAAAAAACGTTCTAATAATTGAGACGCAGATATTTTTCTACCTTTAGAAAGTGGAATAAATTCTCCAAATTCTTTTACAACTTCAATAACTTTTTGTCCTTCTTTAATTTGTATTCCGGCTTGTGTATAATATCCAAACTTTACGGTTTCACCTAACACCACTTTTCCACTGTCGGCCTCAGCTTTTTCTGTTATAATATTTAAAAAAGAAGATTTCCCTGTTCCGTTTTTACCAATAATACCAATTCTTTCTCCTCGTTTAAAAATATAATCGAAATTATCAAGTATTTTTTTGTCTCCAAAAGATTTATCTACTTTATGCAGTTCTAGAATTTTACTTCCGAGACGTTCCATGTTAATTTCTAACTGCACTTGGTGGTCTTTTCTTCGCTGGTGCGCACTTTCTTTAATTTGGTAAAAATCGTCTGTTCTAGACTTCGATTTTGTGGTTCTTGCTTTTGGTTGCTTGCGCATCCATTCTAATTCTTTTTTAAACAAACTTTTAGCTTTCCCTAAGTTGGTAGCTTCTAGGGCCAAACGCTCTTCTTTATTCTGCAAGTAATAAGAGTAATTTCCTTTGTATTTATATATTTTACCTTCGTCTAATTCTAAAATCTCGTTACAAACACGCTCTAAAAAGTATCGGTCATGCGTTACCATAAATAGAGTTATTTTCTCTTTTGCAAAGAAAGCTTCTAACCATTCTATCATTTCTAAATCTAGATGATTTGTTGGTTCATCTAAAATTAATAAATCTGGTTTATTAATAAGTACTATAGCCAGAGATAATCTTTTTCTTTGTCCACCAGAAAGTGCACTAACCTTTAAACTTAAATCTTCTAATTTTAATTTAGATAAAATTTGTCTGTATTGCGTTTCAAAATCCCAAGCATTATGCTGGTCCATTAAATCAAATGCAGCTTGATAAGCATCTCCATCATCAAGGTTTTTTAGTGCCTTTTCGTATTGATTTACAATAGACAGAATCTTGTTTTCGGTAGCAAAAATGGTTTCTTCAATAGTTAAATCAGGATTAATATCATCTTTCTGCGCTAAATATGCAATAGAAATACCTTTTCTACTAACTACTTGTCCAGAATCTGGTACATCTAAGTTTGCAATAATATTCAAGATAGATGTTTTACCACTTCCGTTTTTTGCAACAAAAGCAACTTTTTGATCTTTATTAATTCCGAAAGAAATGTCTTCAAATAAAATGCGTTCTCCGTATGCTTTAGAGATATTTTCTACTGATAAATAATTCACTATTTATAATTTTTTACAAAGAAACAAAAAACCCATTCAAAGGCTTGGTTTTTTTGAGCATTTAATTTCAGTTAGTAGTTCTTATTTTTCTTCTTATTAATTTGTTTTAAGTAATCTCATTTTTTTAAAATCTTTTTATTAGTAGTATATTGCCTCTTTAATTTTGAAAAAGAAAAATATGAAAATAATTGTACCAATGGCCGGAATTGGGTCTCGCTTAAGACCGCATACTTTAACAGTTCCCAAGCCTTTAACAGTAATAGCAGGTAAACCAATTGTACAAAGATTGGTAGAAGATATCTCTTCTGTAATAGATGAGGAAATAGATGAAATTGCTTTTATAATTGGACCAGCAAAAAAAGGATTTCCAGCAGATACAAAAGATAATTTATTACAAATAGCCAAAGAATTAGGAGCCAAAGGATCTGTATATGTGCAAGAAGAGGCATTGGGCACAGCACATGCTCTTTTTTGCGCAAAAGACTCTTTAAGTGGCCCTTGTGTAGTTGCCTATGCAGATACTTTATTTAAAGCTAATTTTAAGTTAGATGCAAATGCAGATGGTGCAATTTGGGTAAAGCAAGTAGCAGATCCAAGTGCCTTTGGGGTTGTGAAGGTAGAAGATGGGTTTATAACTGATTTTATAGAAAAGCCTAAAGATTTTATATCAGACTTGGCAATTATTGGAATCTATTATTTTAAAGATGGAGATAAGGTAAGAGACGAAATTCAATATTTAATTGATAATGATTTAAGAGAAAATAATGAATATCAATTAACAAATGTTTTAGAAACCCTAAAGAGAGATGGTGCTAAGTTTATTCCAGGAACGGTGAGTACTTGGATGGATTGTGGGAAAAAAGATCCAACGGTAGATACGAATAAGCAAGTGTTAGATTTTGAACACAAAGCAGGAAATAATTTAGTTTCTAAAGACGTTGTAATAGAGAATTCAGAAATTATTCAACCTTGTTATATTGGTAAGAACGTAGTCTTGAAAAACACAAAAATAGGGCCTTATGTTTCTATTGGAGAAAATAGTACTGTAGAAAATGCGACCATTACAAATTCTTTAATACAAACAAACGTACTAATTACGAATACAAAATTAGACAATGCTATGATAGGAAACCATGCAAAGTATGATGGTGGTTTTACTTCTGTGAGTATTGGAGATTATACAGAATTAACCTAATGATTTTTAGAGTAAAAATCATGCAAAACAGAAAAGAGACTGCTTTAAAATTTTTAAAGTGGTCTCTTTTTTCTTTGCTTTTTTTTCTCATCTCTCAAAAAAGCTATACACAAGACAGTCTCTCTGTTGCAACAGACTTTACAGAAGAAAAGGAATTGAAATTTCAACAGTTTTTCTTTAATGCATTGTCTCAGAAGTCTATTGGAAATTATCAAAAGGCAATAGAAAACTTAGAGAGCTGTAATCAAATACTACCAAATAATAAATCGGTCTTTTTTGAGTTTTCTAAGAATTATTTATATTTAAATAATACACTTTTAGCAAAGGAATATATTAGCCGAGCAATTATTCAAGATTCTAAAAATATTTGGATGCAAAAGCATTTGGTGAAAGTTTTTGAAAAAGAAAACAATTTTTTTGAAGCTATAAAAATTCAACAAAAAATTATTGTTTTAAATCCAAAAGAAAACAAGAATTTAGTATTGCTTTATTTGAAAAATAGAGATTACATAAAAGCTTTAAGTTTCATAAAAACCTTAGAAGAAGACAATTTATTATCTTTAGATCTTAAAAAAATAAAAGAACGTTTAGAAAAAAATAATTATTCTGAAACACAAAAAGTGAAGGTTTCAAAAGATATTTATAAAAGGTTTGAAACAGAAAAAACGTATACAGTTTTAAAACAAATCTTATTAGCTACCAAAGATAAACCTAGATTACTCTTAAAATATAGCAAAGAGGGTATTGCTTTGTTCCCTGCGCAACCTTTTGTATATTTAATAAACGGAAGCACCTTAAATGTAAATAGAGATTTCAAAAAAGCATTAGAGATTTTACAAAATGGAATTGATTTTGTAATAGAAGATGCTATGGAAGCACTTTTTTATAAAGAAATGGCTTTGGCTTATAAGGGTTTAAATAATAAAGTTGAAGAAAGAAGATATATGGAGAAGTATAAAAAATTAGTTAATTAGTATGCGATATTTAAAATATTTAAAATATTTATTTATTTTTATTTTTGTTTTTACTGCTTGTAAGACAAAAAAATATGCATTAGATAATAGCATCATTGCCAAAGAAATGTCTGCTAAAAAAGTAGCAAGAAAACATGTTTCTGCAAATTTTAATAAGAAAACGATTGCGGCTAAATTTAAAGTTAATTTTAACGATGGGATTACAAAACAAAGTATTTCCGTCTACTTAAGAATTAAAAAGGATGAGGTTATTTGGTTGAAGGGAACTAAATTTATTAATATTTTTAAAGTGAAGATAACACCAGAGGGAGTGCGTTTTTATTCTCCTATAGAAAAAAAATATTTTGAAGGTGATTTCTCTATGTTAGAAAAATTGTTAGGTACAAAGATTAATTTTCAACAATTACAAAACTTGTTTTTGGGACAAGCAATTTTAGATATTAAAAATAAAAAGCAAAATATAGCACTAGAGAAGAACTCTTACGTTTTATCTCCTAAAAAACAGGTAACTTTATTTGATGCATTTTTTGCTATACATCCCGGACATTTTAAGTTAAATGAGCAATCTATTATAAATACTTTAAAAAAGCAGCGGTTAGATATTAAGTATACTTCTTATAAATTGGTAGATGATGAAATTATTCCACAACAAATAAATATCAAAGCAAAACAAAAAAATAAACTAACAATAATAGATTTTATATTAAGATCTATTGAGTTAAATACAAAAATAAACACTTCTTTTACAATTCCTAACGGATATAAACGCATGAACCTGTAGTGATGAAATCTCCATTTTACGTAGTCTTTGTAATAGCCCTTTTTAGTTGTCTTTCTTCTTTTAGTCAAACGAAAAAAGAGTTAGAACAGCAGCGAAAAAAATTAAATAGAGAAATTTCTCAGGTAAATAGGTTGTTGTTTAAAGAACAAAAAAAAGAGAAGAATGTTCTGGAAGATTTAAAAGACCTAAATCAGAAAATAGATATTAGATTAAGTTTAATAAATACTATTAATTCTGAAGCAAAGTTATTGACTTCGGAAATTACAAAGAACAAGAAAGAGATTGCTCAGTTAGAAAAAGAACTAGCTATTTTAAAAGTAGATTATGCAAGTATGATTTTTAAATCTTACAAAAGTAAATCTCAACAAAGTAGAATAATGTTTTTGTTATCTTCAGACAATTTTTATCAGGCATACAAGCGGCTAGAGTATATGAAACAATATACTTCTTTTAGAAAAAGACAAGGAGAGGAAATTGGTTTTCAGACTGGATTAGTGAAAAAAATGAATGATTCTTTGTTGTTTCAAAAACAAGTAAAAGATACACTAATTCTAGCGGAAAAATATCAAAAAGAAAAAATTGAGTTAGATAAAAACAATAAAGAGAATTTAATCTCTATAATTAAAAAGAAGGAAAGAAAATACAAAAGAGAAATTCAAAATAAAATAAAAGCAGAGAGAAAGGTTGCTAAAAAAATAGACAAAATTATTCGTGATGAAATTGAGAAAGCGAATAGAATTGCATTGGCAAAACTTAAAAATAAAATAAAAAATACAAAAAAAAATGAGTTTGTTTTAAGTCCAGAAGCAAAAGCTTTAGCTGCTAAGTTTGAATTAAATAAAGGAAAATTACCTTGGCCTTTAGACCAGGGTTTAATTACTAGAAGGTTTGGTAAACAGCCGCATCCTACTTTTCCAGGAATTACAATTAATAGTACAGGTTTGCATTTAGTAACTCAGAAAGGAAAAAGTGCAGCTGCCATATTTAATGGAAAAATATTAAATGTATTAGTCACTTCAGAGGGCAGAAAGAATGTTTTAATTCAGCACGGAAATTATATTACTTCCTATAATAATTTAGATAAACTTTATGTTAAAAAAGGGGATACTATAATTACAGGTCAGAAGATTGGTCAGATATTTACGGATAAAGTTTCAGGAAAAACAACACTTATTTTTGCCCTGTATAAAAATACAACAAAGCTAAACCCATCTTCTTGGATTTTAAAAAGATAGTTTATTTTTCTCTGTGAGCCTATATAATGTTATTCTGAAGAATAATAGAATTTGGCAAGTTGCTTAGTTTTTTTCAGGTGTTCTTAAAGTGATAATAAATACACCAATATTCTAAATTTCCTCAAGTAATGTTATTCGCACTATCTTTCTCTAACATGGTTATAGAGGCTCCTATTTACAAAGAATAGTTTGTAAACAAAATAATACCTGCCGTAATATTAGATAGAATAGACCATTGTTTTAATTATGAATTAAACAAAGCTTTTAATTCTGTAGCTTCGTTTGGTTTTAATTTCCCTGCTAAAACTAAACTCAACTGTTTACGCCTTAAGGCACCTTTAAAACGTTCTTTTTCTAGAGCTGTTTCTGGAATTATTTGGGGAATTTCAACTGGTTTTCCAGTTTCGTCTACTGCAACAAAAGTGTAAATACCTTCATTTACTTTCGTTTTTTTACCAGATTGCCTATCTTCAATCCAAACGTCTACATAAATTTCCATAGAAGATTTAAATGCTCTAGAAACTTTTGCTTCTAACGTTACAACACTGCCCACGGGAACTGCTTTAGAAAAGACTACATGGTTAACAGAAGCAGTAACTACAATTCTTCTTGAGTGTCTTCGTGCAGAGATGCTGCAAGCTCTATCCATTCTTGCTAATAATTCTCCACCGAAAAGATTATCTAGATAATTAGTTTCTCCTGGTAAAACTAAATCTGTTAAAATTGTTAAAGATTCCTTAGATGTTTTTGTTTCCATTTAGAAGTAAATTTTATGCAAAGATACATAAACACTCATTTAAAAATGATTTAAAAAACACAAAGAAAGTGTAAACTATTGAATGGCTTTAACCAAAAACCAAGCATCTGTTGAGACGGTTTTTTTAATTTTATATAAGCTGTTAATTGCATCATTTCTGTTTGCGTAACTATTAAAAGCAACCTGGGTTAATCCCCATTTATTAAGACCAATAATTTGAGCATTGAATCCTTGAGCAATTAGTTGTTTTACTTTTCTATCTGCATTTTCTGGAAATTGAAAAGAACCGGCAACAACATGATATGGTTTTGAAACTTTTTTAACCACATTTAGTTCTAAGGTTGGTAACGGGTTTGCAATAATAAACGTAGCCGTTTGTATCTTTTTCTCTAGTGCAATCTGCTGATTAATTGCTATTTTTTTCTGCTTATCATCTTGAATACCATTATATCCAGCAAAACTTAATGTTAATAAGATGGCAGCAGCAGCGGCGTATTTTATAAATAAAGGAATTACTTTTTTGTCCTCAGAGATATCTTCAGTAACCAAAGGTATTATTGGTGTAGCATTTCTTTTAATAAGAGATGTTGGCACATTCGCTAAGCCAAAAGAAGCAGTTAAAAAATTGATTTCTTTTGTTGGTTCAAAAACAATTTGTTGTTTTTTATTCAACACAATAGTTCCTAAATTATCTAATTGAAATGCGCTAGATTTTAACTCATTTTGCCAATTTAATACAGATAAAGATATTGCTGCAGTAGCCTTTTCAAAAGAAATCTGCTCTGCAGAAGCGACGTAATTAGTTAATAATCCATCATTATGTTTTAGATGACTATTAAACGCAATTTGTTTTGTTGGCGGATAAAATGTGTGCGAATCTGAATTTA
>Ga0307994_1000411_pt1 | contig 30427 bp, 25 predicted proteins | sample EllFjometagen261_FD_203171 | JGI IMG/M metagenome (GOLD analysis project Ga0307994, IMG submission 203171) | Marine microbial communities from Ellis Fjord, Antarctic Ocean - #261 | ecosystem: Environmental > Aquatic > Marine > Unclassified | place: Southern Ocean | collected 2014-11-02 | reverse complement strand
AATGGGCGTTGAAACTGCTGTCGCTGCCCCGCGAGATCGGCGCGCATCCTGAAACCGGTGCGACGATCACCGCGAGCATCGGCCGCTATGGCCCGTATCTGTCGCACAACGGCAAGTACGCGAAGCTTGGCGGCACGATGGAAGTGTTCGAGACCGGCATGAACGCCGCCGTGGTCAAGCTTGCCGAGGCACTCGCCAACCCCGGCCGCTCCAACCGCGCCGCGCCCGCCCCGCTCAAGGTGCTGGGCAAGAACCCCGCGACCGACACCGAGGTTAGAATCATGGACGGCCGCTATGGCGCGTACGTGACCGATGGCAGCGTCAATGCGACCATCCCCAAGGATGTGAACAAGGACGAACTGACGCTCGACGTCGCGTTGCAACTGATCGCCGAACGCGCAGCCAAGGCGCCCGCGAAGAAGGGCAAGAAGCCCGCTGCGAAGAAGGCGGCGCCGAAGAAGGTTGCGGCAAAGAAGGATGCGCCCGCGAAAAAGCCTGCGGCGAAGAAGGCACCGGCCAAAAAGCCGGCTCCGAAGAAGCCTGCAAAAGCAGAGGCTTGATGCAAGCTTCTCCCCTCCCGCTTGCGGGAGGGGTGGCTGAGCCGAAGGCGAGGCCGGGGTGGGCCTGAACCGTCGCAAAGGTCAGGCCCACCCCGGTCCGGCGAGCCGGACCTGCCCCTCCCGCAATCGGGAGGGGAGAGACTTGGCGCATCAGTCGGGCCTTTCGGGTCGTCGTTAACAGCGGCGGAACTGCGTGCTAAGCAGCCGGCATGGCGGAACAACCGATCTACTTTCACGGTATTCCCGGAGGCTCGGGCGAGATGATGCTGTTTGGCGATCACTGGGCCGATGGGCTTGGTGCCGTCCACGTGGTTGACCGCTCCGGCATCAAGGCCGGAGCCGACCCTGCGGGATATTTCGGGCAACTCGCAAGGAACATACAGACACGTTTCCCGAACCAGCCGCTGCGCCTGATCGGCTTTTCGCTGGGGGCGAGCGTTGCCTTGCGTACGGCCCCATATCTGGGTTCGCAGGTCAGCGGGATCGACCTGATCTCTGCCGCAGGGCCGCTCGGGCTGGGCGATTACCTCGGCGGCATGGCAGGCGCACCGGTGTTCAGACTGGCAAGGTCGAACCCGACGCTGTTCGCCGGCCTTGTGCGGCTGCAATCCGTCGCCGCGAGGCTGTTTCCGGGCAGATTGCACGATGCCCTGTTCGCATCGGCGCAAGGCGCTTATATACCGCTCAGCAAGGACGCTGCGTTCAAGGCAGCAATGTTGCCGATCCTGCAGCAGTCGCTTGGCGCCCAACGTGCAACCTACATCGGTGAAATCGTGCTGTACGTTCAGGGCTGGGAGGCCGAACTCGATCGGGTCACGCAGCCCGTCACGATCCATCACGGCACCGCGGACACCTGGTCACCTGTTGCAATGGCAAAAGACCTCGGGCGCCGCCTGCCCAGTGTCGAAGCCGTGTATCTGTTGGAAGGCCTCTCGCATTACTCCACCCTGCGCGAATACTGGCGCAGCTACTTCACCCACCCCAGCCCGATCGTCTCGTAGATCTCGCGATCCTCATCCCAGCCTTCCTGCACCTTGACGTGCAGATAGAGATGGACATCGACTCCGAGCACCTTGGCGAGTTCGGTGCGCGCCTTTTCGCCGATTTCCTTGATCCGCGATCCGCCTTTGCCCAGCACGATCGCGCGCTGGGTGTCGCGGGCGACGAGGATCTGCTGGTGGATTTCGACCGAGCCATCCTTGCGGGTGACGTATTTTTCCGGAACCACCGCGCTCGCATAAGGCAGCTCGGCGTGGAGCTGGTTGAACAGTTGCTCGCGGGTGATTTCGGTCGCAAGAATGCGCTCGCTGGCGTCCGAGACCTGGTCTTCGGGGAAGTGCCACGCACCTTCGGGCATCGCATCGGCGAGGAAAGCCTTGAGTTCGGGCACGCCATCGCCGGTCTGCGCGCTGACGAAGAACACTTCGTCGAAATTGCCCGCCGCGTGCAGCTTCTGCGCCTGGATCAGCAACTTGTCCTTGGCGGCGATGTCGACCTTGTTGAGCACCAGGATTTTGCGCTCTTTCCGGGTCGCGAGCTGCTCGACCAATGTCGTCAGCCGGTCGTTGAGCTTGGCCTTGGCATCGACGATCAATGCGATCACGTCCGCGCCGTCCGATCCTTCCCAGGCGGCGCTGACCATCGCGCGGTCGAAGCGGCGGTTGGGGTCGAAGATGCCCGGAGTGTCGACCAGCATCAGCTGGGTGTTGCCCGCGATCGCGATGCCGAGCAGGCGCACGCGCGTGGTCTGCGCCTTGGGGCTGGTGATCGCGACCTTCTGGCCGACCAGCTGGTTGACGAGCGTCGACTTGCCGGCGTTCGGCGCACCGATCACGGCGACGAGGCCGCAGCGGGTTGAAACGGTAGCGGGTGTGGGGGCGGGGGCGGGGGTGGGTGTGATGTCTGTCATATCGTGTGCTCCGCCAGAAACTGCCGTGCGGCAAGCGTTTCGGCTTCCTGTTTGCTGGTGCCGGTGGCTTCCGCCATGCCCAGCCCCTTGATCTCGACCCGCACGGTAAAGCGCAGGTCATGGTCGGGCCCGGACTTGCCGAGCATGGTGTATACCGGGGTCTTGCGGTTGCGCGCAGCGGCCCATTCCTGAAGCTCGGACTTGGGGTGGCGCGGGGCGTCGCTGATTGCGTCGATGCGCTCTGCCCAATGGCGTTCGATAAAGCTGCGGGCGCTGTCCATCCCGCCATCGAGATACAGCGCGCCGATCAGCGCCTCGACGACATCGCCCAGAATGTTGGTGCTGCCAGCGCCGCCATCGTCGCGCGCCTGCTTGCCTAGCCGGATCAGCGGACCCAGGGTGCACGCACGCGCAATCTCTGCACAGCTTTCGCGCGAGACGAGGCGGTTGAGAAAGGCGGACATTTGGCCTTCTGCCGCCTTGGGGAAGCGCGAATACAGCAGATCGGCGATCACCATGCCCAGCACGCGGTCGCCCAGAAATTCGAGCCGCTGGTAATCGGGGGTCTGGCCGGTGCTGCCATGGGTGAGCGCCTGCACGAAAAGTGCGGGGTTGCTCGGCTCATGGTCGATGATCGGCGCCAAGGTCGAAAGATCGACGGGGTGGGTCAAAAGCCTTCCCCGATGCGATCCCAGCGCGCCGCGGTGATCCATGTCCACGGAAGGAACCAGCTCGCAGATCCGTCGGTGGAAAAGACGGTGACCAAAGCCCGGCCGACAAGATGGTCCTGCGGCACGATGCCGATGCCCTGGCCTTCGACCGCGGGGAAGCGGCTGTCGAGGCTGTTGTCGCGGTTGTCGCCCATCAGGAACATGTGGCCCTGCGGCACAATGATCGCCTCGGTGGTGTCGCGCGGCGCATCGATCAGGTCGAGCACATAATAGGATTTGCCATTGGGCAGCGTCTCGCGAAAGCGCGGATAGCTGCACACCGCGGTGCCATCGCTCAGCGGAACCTCGAAGCTGCGGTCATAGCAGCGGGTGTTGGGCGAGACTGGGATGCGGAAATCGGCAACGCGCTGCTTTTGCACCGGCTTGCCATTGAGCCATACCGTGCCGTCGCGCATCTCGATGGTGTCGCCGGGCAGGCCGATGACGCGCTTGATATAGTCAGCACTGGCGGTCGGCGGTGCCTTGAATACCACCACATCGCCGCGCTCGGGCTGGCCTGCGAGGATGCGTCCGGGGATCAGCGGCAGGTTGAACGGCAGCGAGTAGCGCGAATAGCCATAGGACCATTTCGACACCAGCAGATAGTCGCCGACGACAAGCCTTGGCTGCATCGATTCCGACGGAATGTTGAACGGCGAAATGATGAAGCTGCGCAGAATGAAAAAGAAAATCGCCAGCTTGACCAGAAACTGCAGGAAGTCCGCCGTTTCGGACTTGGCTTTCGGGGCGTTTGCGACGGTTTCGGTCATTTTCTCCCTTTGCGGACGCCCCCATGTCCCGTCAAGCCCCTCTCGACGAGCGATGAGCCGGGTGAAGCCTCTCGCCAAGCCCGGATTGCCCCGCTAAACCCGCCGAACCGACGAACCCCAGGAAAGAGAGCTCCCATGCCGCACAGCGCCGATGCCATCTGGCAATCGATTGCAAACCACCCCCGTGCCACGCTGGCCGATCTGTTTGCAGGCGATGCAGGACGCCTGGACATGCTCTCGCACCGGATCGCGATCGGTGGCACCGACATGCTGTTCGATTTCGCCAAGACGCATCTCGACGCCGGGCTGATCGGAATGTTCGGACAGCTCGCCGAAGCGATGCATCTGGCCGGGATGCGCGACCAGTTCCTCTCGGGCGCCAAGATCAACACCAGCGAGGATCGCGCGTCCGAACACCCTGCCGAACGCGGCATGGGCGCTGCCGATGCGGTCGATCAGGCAACGATGTTCCATGCGCGCATGGCCGCATTGGTCGAGGCCGTGGACGAAGGCGTGTTCGGCGAGATCCGGCATATCCTGCATATCGGTATCGGCGGATCGGCGCTGGGGCCCAAACTGGTGATCGACGCGCTGTGCCGCGACAGCGACCGCTATGACGTTGCGGTCGTCGCCAATGTCGACGGCGAGGCGCTGTCCGAGGCGGTGGCGAATTTCGATCCCGCCAAGACCCTGGTCGCGATCGCTTCGAAGACCTTCACCACCACCGAAACGCTGATGAACGCCACCAGCGCGATCGAATGGCTTCGCGAGGGCGGAGTGGAAGACCCTTATGGCCAGCTGGTTGCGCTGACCGCAGCCCCGGACAAGGCGGCCGAGTGGGGCATCGACGAGACGCGCATCCTGCCGTTTTCGGAGACTGTCGGCGGACGCTATTCGGTTTGGTCGAGCATCGGCTTTCCTGTGGCGCTCGCGCTCGGCAACGAAGGCTTTGCCGCCTTCCGGGCGGGCGCGCTGGCGATGGACCAGCATTTCGCGACCGCGCCGTGGGAGCGCAACATGCCGGTGCTCGCGGCGTTTGCCGATCTCTATTACACCCAGACCCGAGGCTGCCAGACGCGCGCGGCGTTCGCTTACGACGAGCGGTTGCGGCTGCTGCCCGATTACCTCCAGCAGCTCGAGATGGAGAGCAATGGCAAGCAGGTGATGCGCGATGGGACTGCGCTTAATCGGCCCAGCGCGCCGATCACCTGGGGCGGGGTGGGCACCGATGCTCAACATGCGGTGTTCCAGTTGCTGCACCAAGGCACGCATCTGATACCGGTGGAGTTCATCGCCGCGCGGCTTTCGGTGCACGAATTCGACGAGGCGCACCACCGTGCGCTGCTCACCAACTGCTTTGCGCAGGGTGCCGCGCTGATGCAGGGCAAGGCCAGCGACGATCCGCAGCGCAGCTATCCCGGCGACCGGCCGTCGGCGACGCTCCTGCTCGACAGCGTCGATCCTGCAAGCCTGGGTGCGTTGCTGGCGTTCTACGAACACCGCACCTTTGCCAATGCGATGCTGTTGGGGATCAATCCTTTTGACCAGTTCGGTGTTGAATTGGGCAAGGAAATCGCCAAATCCATGGGCAACCGCCAGTCCGGCGATTTCGACCCTTCCACCGCCGCGCTGATCGAGGCTGCGGGTCTGTAAGGGTCGTCCAAGCGTTTCCCGGGAGTTTCAGTGCATGAGTGAGTATGATTTCGACCTGTTCGTCATCGGAGCAGGATCGGGCGGGGTGCGCGCGTCGCGCATCGCCTCGTCTTATGGCGCCAAGGTCGCGGTGGCAGAGGAATACCGCGTCGGCGGCACCTGTGTCATCCGCGGCTGCGTGCCGAAGAAACTGCTGGTCTATGGATCGCACTTTGCCGAGGATCTGGAAGACGCGCAGAATTACGGCTGGACCATCGAGGGCGCGAAGTTCGACTGGAGCGTGCTGCGCGACCGCGTGCTGGGCGATGTCGACCGGCTGAACGCGGCGTACACCAGCACGCTCAACAACCACAACGTCACCATTATCGAGGAACGCGCGACGATCATCGCTCCGCACCGGGTCAAGCTCGCCAGCGGCAAGGAGATCAGCACCAAGTACATCCTGATCGCGGTCGGCGCGCGGCCGTTCGTTCCCGAATTTCCGGGGGCGGAGCATATCCTGACCTCGAACGAGATGTTCCACCTCGCCGAACTGCCCAAGCGCGCGGTGATTGCGGGCGGCGGCTATATCGCCAATGAGTTCGCCGGCATCCTCAACGGCCTCGGTACCCGGGTGACCATCGTCAACCGCGGCGACAGCATCCTGCGCGGCTATGATGAATCGCTGCGCGACCGGCTGCTGCAGATCTCGATGACCAAGGGCATCGAGTTCAAGTTCAATGCGCCGTTCGAAAAGATCGAAAAGCGCGAGGACGGTACGCTCGACGTGTTCCTCAAGGGCCAGGACCCGATCCACACCGATATCGTGATGTTCGCCACCGGGCGCGTGCCCAATGTCGAGGGTCTGGGTCTGGAACATGCCGGGATCGAGACCGACGAACTGGGTGCGATCCCGGTCGACGAGTACAGCAAGACCAACTGCGACAGCATCTATGCGGTGGGCGACGTGACCAACCGGGTGCAGTTGACCCCGGTGGCGATCCGCGAGGGGCAGGCGTTTGCCGATACCGTGTTCGGCGGCAAGCCCAGCACAGTGGATTACAATTGCATCCCGACGGCCGTGTTCTCGCAGCCGCCGATCGCGTCTGTCGGGCTCACCGAGGGAGAGGCGCGCAACCGCTATGGCAACATCCGCGTGTACTCGTCCGATTTCCGCCCGATGCGTAACGTCTTCGCGCACCGTGCCGAGCGCGGGCTGTACAAGATGATCACCGAGGAGCCTTCGGGAAAGATCCTGGGCCTGCACATGATCGGGCCGGATTCGCCCGAAATCCTGCAGGCAGCCGCGATCGCGGTGAAGGCGGGGCTGACCAAACAGGCGTTCGACGACACCGTCGCGCTGCACCCCAGCATGGCCGAAGAGCTGGTGCTGATGAAGTAAGCGCCGGTGCGCGCTTGATCGTTACCCGATCCGGTACGGCACCATGCCGCGCCGGTCGGGGTCGATCAGCAACGGGCGATCGGTGGGCGGGAACGCGCGCTGGTCGCAATTGTCCCGCGGGCAGGTGCGGCAGCCGATCCCGATCGGGGTGACCGCACCTACCGCGGTGGTATCGAGCCCGTCGGCATAGATGAAATGCCGCGCGTGCTCGACCTCGCACCCCAAAGCCACCGCATAGCGGCGCGGCTTGCGGCCATAGCTGCCCGATGGCTTGACCAGCCCCTTGGCCATCGAGACATAGCGCACCCCGTCAGGGGTCTCGGCGAGCTGGACCAGGATACGGTCGGGGATCGCTGCGGCCTCGTGCACCACCCACAAGGGACACGCCCCGCCAAAGCGCGCGAACTGCAGCCGGGTGGCGCTGTGCCTTTTGGTGATGTTGCCCGCCATATCGACCCGGCAGAAGAACACTGGCAGCCCGCGCGCGCCGGGGCGCTGCAGCGTCGACAGGCGGTGGCAGGCCTGCTCGAAGCTCACGCCGAAGCGCTGGCTCAATTGCTCGATATCATGACGGCACGCCATCGCGGCGTTGCGGAACGCGGCGTAGGGCATGACCAGCGCGCCGGCGGCGTAGTTCGCCAGCCCCACCGCGACCAACCGCCGCGCCTGCTCGCTGCGAAGGTCCGCGCTGGCGGCGAGCGCGGCGATGGCATCGCGCATTTCCTCCGCCACCAGCCGGTGCGCGAGCTGGAAATAGCGTGATTCCGGCGCCATGCTGCGGTCGAGCGACAATGTCCGCGTCGCCCGGTCGAACCGGCTGAGCGCACTATCGGCAGCATTGCCCTGCCACCCCGTGACCGTGATGCCATGGCGGTCCTGCAGCCGCGCCACCAGGCCATCCATGGTCAGCGCATCGGCCAATTCGCCCGCGATCCGCTCGGCCTCGCGGTCGAGCAGGTCGATATAGTTGCCCGCTTCGTGAAACCAGTCGCGCACCTCCTCCCAGGGCAGCCGCGCGGTGTGCTGGCCGGTGCCCGCGAAGCTGTCGTCGAGCATCGCCGCGCGCTCCTGCGCCTGGCGGTATCCCTGATACAGCGTGCTGAGCATCGCAGCGAAATCGGGCTGCACCTCCTGCCAGCGGGCGAGGCGGGCAGGGTCGATGTCCGCGCCTGCAAACAGCGGATCGTCAAGCACCGCCTGCAATTGCACCGCGGGGGCAGCGTCGGCGCCATCGTCCCCCTCGGTCTCGAACGCGAAGCGGCGCGACAGCGCAGTCAGCACCGCTGTCGTCACCGGGCGCTCGTCATTCTCGATCTGGCTGAGATAACTCGCCGAAATCCCCAGCGCCTCGGCCATCGCCGCCTGGTTCAATCCGCTGCGGCGGCGGGCGGCGCGGACGCGCGATCCGGCATAGAGGCGCTTGCGGGTGGACATGCCCCTGGGTTAGTTTGCAAACACGCGCTTTGCAAGTTTGCAATTTAACATTTGCGCCCATCCCCAAAGGCTGGAAAGGAAGCGTACCGATTTTCAGACAAGAGGGATGCGATGCAGGCCATATTGGAAGAACTCGCCGAGCGGCGTGAGAAGGCGCATCTGGGCGGCGGCACCAAGCGGATCGAGGCGCAGCACAGCAAGGGCAAGCTGACCGCGCGCGAACGCATCGACGTGCTGCTCGATCCGGGTAGTTTCGAGGAACTCGACATGTATGTCGAGCACAACTGCGTCGACTTCGGCATGCAGGACCAGATCATCCCCGGCGATGGCGTGGTCACCGGATCGGGCACCGTCAATGGCCGCCTCGTCTTTGTGTTCAGCCAGGATTTCACCGTGTTCGGCGGGTCGCTGTCCGAGCGGCACGCGCAGAAGATCTGCAAGATCATGGATATGGCGCTCAAGGTCGGGGCACCGGTGATCGGCCTCAACGATTCCGGCGGCGCGCGCATCCAGGAAGGTGTGGCGTCACTCGGCGGCTATGCCGAAGTGTTCCAGCGCAATGTACTCGCCAGCGGCGTCGTGCCGCAGCTTTCGCTCATCATGGGGCCCTGCGCGGGCGGCGCTGTCTATTCGCCTGCGATGACGGACTTCATCTTCATGGTGAAGGATTCCAGCTACATGTTCGTCACCGGCCCCGATGTGGTCAAGACCGTGACCAACGAGGTGGTGACGCAGGAAGAGTTGGGTGGCGCTGTCACGCACACCGCCAAGTCGGGCGTCGCCGATGTCGCGTTCGACAACGATATCGAGGCCTTGCTCGCCGCGCGCGATCTGTTCGATTATCTGCCGCTGTCGAACCGCGAAGAGCTTCCCGAGCGGCCAACCGCCGACCCGTTCGACCGGATCGAGAACAGCCTCGATACGCTGATCCCAGCCAACCCGAACATGCCCTATGACATGCACGAGCTGATCAAGAAGACGCTCGACGAGGGCGAGTTCTTCGAAATCCAGCCGACCCATGCGGGCAACATCATCACGGGCTTCGGCCGCATCGAGGGCCGCACCGTCGGCGTCGTCGCCAACCAGCCGATGGTGCTGGCAGGCTGTCTCGACATCAACTCGTCGAAGAAGGCCGCGCGGTTTGTGCGGTTTTGTGACTGCTTCGAGATCCCGATCATCACCTTCGTCGATGTCCCCGGCTTCCTGCCCGGCGTTGCGCAGGAACACAGCGGCATCATCAAGCACGGCGCGAAGCTGCTCTATGCCTATGCCGAGGCGACCGTGCCGAAGATCACCGTCATCACCCGCAAGGCCTATGGCGGCGCGTACGACGTGATGGCCTCAAAGCACCTGCGCGGCGACTTGAACTACGCCTGGCCCACCGCCGAAATCGCGGTGATGGGCGCCAAGGGCGCGGTCGAGATCATCTTCCGCGGCAAGACGCCCGAAGAGATCGCCGAGCGCACCAAGGAATATGAAGCACGTTTCGCAAACCCGTTCGTGGCCGCATCCAAGGGCTTCATCGACGAGGTGATCATGCCGCATTCGACCCGGCGGCGGATCGCGCTCGGCCTGCGCAAGCTGCGGAACAAGCAGTTGGAGAACCCCTGGAAGAAGCATGACAATATTCCGCTGTGAGTGCTTTTGATTGCGTATTTTCCCGTCACCCTGAACTCGTTTCAGGGTCCATTTCTCCGGATGAAGCCAAGCGTGCGACGAGAAATGGGTGCTGAAACAAGTTCAGCATGACGGAAGTGGAGCAAGTGTATGAAACTAGGCCGTCTCAACCATATCGGCGTTGCCACACCCTCGATTGCGGATGCTATCGTGTTCTACCGCGATGTGATGGGCGCGACCAAAATCCACGAACCGTTCGACCTGCCCGAGCAGGGGGTGAAGGTGTGCTTTGTCGATACGCCGGGCGCGGATGGCGCATTGAATGGCACGCAGATCGAGCTGATCGAGCCGCTGCCGGGCAATGCCTCGATCGCGTCGTTTCTGGAGAAGAACCCGAACGGAGGGCAGCATCATATGTGCTATGAGGTGCCCGATATTCACGCGGCAAAGGCGGAGTTCGAGAGCATGGGCAAGCGCGTGCTGGGCGAGCCGCGGATCGGCGCGCATGGGACGCTGATCTTCTTCGTGCACCCCAAGGATATGGGCGGGGTGCTGACCGAGATCATGGAGACGCCAAAGGGCGAGGGGCATTAAACCTTCTCCCTCGATGGGAGAAGGATACGAAGCCTTGCTGAGCGCAAGCGAAGCTAGGCGCAGTTGGATGAGGGTGAGGGGTGGCGAGGCGACGCGGACGTTGCTGCCCCCTCTCCCAGCTTCGACTAGGGCCATGCGGCCCAAGTCTTCGCAACCCTCTCCCTCGGAGGGGAGAGGGAAAGGCAGGCTCTCCCGTAAAGGGAGAGGGGGGAATTACAGGAGAGAGTTGCGACCATGACCTACGAAACCATAAAGCTCGATATCGCCGACCAGATTGCGACGATCACGCTCAACGTGCCCGAGCGGCTCAATGCCTGTTCGCTGCCGATGGCGGGCGAGATCAACGATGCGCTGGATCACCTCGGTGATGCGCGCGCGCTGGTCATCACCGGTGCGGGCAAGGGTTTCTGTTCGGGCGCTGATTTGTCCGGCGGGCGCGACAGCTCGATCTCGGGCGGGCAGGGCAGCTACAAGGCGCTGACCCAGCATTACAACCCGATGCTGCTCAAGCTGCACCGTCTGCACATCCCGACGATCAGCGCGGTCAACGGACCCGCCGCCGGCGTCGGCTGCTCGATCGGGCTCGCCCCCGATTTCGTGATCGCCAGCGACAAGGCGTATTTCCTTCAGGCGTTCGTCAATATCGGCCTGGTGCCCGATGGCGGTGCGAGCTGGATGCTGACCCGGCTGATCGGCAAGGCGCGCGCCACCGAGATGATGATGCTGGGCGAGAAGATCCCCGCCGCCAAGGCGCACGACTGGGGAATGGTCTACAAGGTGGTCGAGCATGACAGCCTGATGGACGAGGCGATGGCGCTGGCCAAACGTCTGGCGTCGATGCCGACCGTCGCGCTCGGCATCATGCGCAAGAACCTGATCGAGGCGCTTGAATGCGACTTCGCCACCGCGCTGACCCGCGAGGCAGAAGGACAGAAGATCGCAGGCGACACCAACGATGCACGCGAAGGCGCGATATCCTTCCTGCAGAAGCGCAAGCCCAATTTCACCGGCAGCTGATCAGACACACGGGACCGATAGAATGACCGACACACCCAACATCGCCGACTGGCAGGCTCTGGCCGAAAAGGAGGTCAAGGGACGCGATCTTACCTGGCAGACGCCAGAGGGGATCGCGGTCAAGCCGCTGTATACCGCGGACGATGTGTCGGTCGATCCCGGCCTTCCCGGCTTTGCGCCGTTCACCCGCGGGGTGCGCGCCAGCATGTATGCTGGGCGCCCCTGGACGATTCGCCAGTACGCAGGTTTTTCCACCGCCGAGGAATCGAACGCGTTCTATCGCCGCAACCTCGCCGCCGGGCAGAAGGGACTTTCGGTCGCGTTCGATCTGGCGACGCACCGCGGCTATGACAGCGACCATCCGCGCGTCACCGGCGATGTCGGCAAGGCGGGCGTGGCGATCGACAGCGTCGAGGACATGAAGATCCTGTTCGACGGCATCCCGCTCGACAAGATGTCGGTTTCGATGACGATGAACGGCGCGGTGATCCCGATCCTCGCCTTCTTCATCGTCGCGGGCGAAGAGCAGGGCGTGGACCGCAAGCTGCTCGATGGGACCATCCAGAACGACATCCTCAAGGAGTTCATGGTCCGCAACACCTACATCTACCCGCCCGAGCCTTCGATGCGCATCATCTCGGACATCTTCGGCTATACCAGCCGCGAGATGCCCAAGTTCAACAGCATCTCGATCTCCGGCTATCACATGCAGGAAGCGGGCGCGACGCAGGTACAGGAGCTTGCCTTCACCATCGCCGACGGCATGGAATATGTGAAATACGGCGTCGCTTCCGGCCTTGACATCGACAAGTTCGCAGGCCGTCTGAGCTTCTTCTTCGCTATCGGCATGAACTTCTTCATGGAAATCGCCAAGCTGCGCGCCGCGCGCGTGCTGTGGCACCGGGTGATGACCAAGCTCGGCGCGCAGGACGAGCGCTCGAAGATGCTGCGCACCCACTGCCAGACCAGCGGCGTGTCGCTCACCGAGCAGGACCCCTACAACAACGTCATCCGCACCACGATCGAGGCGATGGCCGCGATGCTGGGCGGCACGCAATCGCTGCACACCAATGCGCTCGATGAAGCCATCGCGCTGCCCACCGATTTCTCCGCGCGCATCGCCCGCAACACGCAGATCGTCATCCAGGAAGAAACCGGGATGACCAAGGTCGTCGATCCTTTGGGGGGCAGCTATTATATCGAGAGCCTGACGCAGGAGCTGGTCGACAAGGCGTGGGAGATCATCGAGCGCGTCGAGAGTGAAGGCGGCATGGCCAAGGCCGTGGCGGCGGGCTGGCCTAAGGCGATGATCGAGGAAGCCGCCGCCGGACGCCAGGCACGCGTCGATCGCGCCGAGGATGTCGTGGTTGGCGTCAACAAGTATCGCCTGCCGACCGAGGACCATCTGGAAACGCTCGACGTTGACAACGCCAAGGTGCGCGAAGGCCAGGTGGCGCGGATCGCGTCGGTCAAAGCCTCGCGAGATGCTGAGGCGTGCCAGGCGGCGCTCGATGCCCTGCGCGAGGGCGCCAGGGGCGACGGCAACTTGCTGGCGCTTGCGGTGGATGCGGCGCGTGCGCGCGCGACCTTGGGCGAGATCAGCCAGGCGATGGAGGACGTGTTCGGCCGCTATGCCACCGTGCCGACCCCGGTGAAGGGGGTGTACAGCGCGCCCTATGTCGATGACGGCCGCTGGGCGCAGGTGGTCGAGGGCGTGAAGGCCGTGGAGCGCCGTCTGGGCCGCAAGCCCAAATTGCTCGTCGCCAAGATGGGGCAGGACGGGCACGATCGCGGCGCCAATGTCATCGCCTCGGCGTTCGGCGACCTCGGCTTCGAGATCGTCTCGGGGCCATTGTTCCAGACCCCCGAAGAGACCGTCGTGCTGGCGCTCGAAAGCAATGTCGATGTCGTCGGAGCCTCCTCGCTTGCTGCCGGGCACAAGACCCTGATCCCGTCACTGATCGCTGGCCTCAAAGAAGCCGGGCGCAACGACATCAAGGTGATCGTTGGCGGCGTGATCCCGCCGCAGGACTACGACTTCCTGCGCGATGCGGGCGTGCAGGGGATCTACGGCCCCGGATCGAACGTCGTCGAATGCGCGGCGGACGTGTTGCGTCTGCTGGGGCACAACATGCCCCCGGTGCAGGAGGCTGCCGAATGAGCGAGGACTCGACAACGCAGGGCGTGAAACCGGGCGAGAATGATCCAGAGCTTCTGCTTTACGATTTTCTCAAATACCTGGCCACGCTTGGGCTGTTGATCCTGGGCGCTGTTCTGTCACTGGCGGGCACCGACAGCGGGCTGTCCAAGCGCAATCTCGCGATCGTGATCTTCGCTGTCGCAGCGGCGGCATTGATCGCGATCGTGGCAGCTGATCGGGTTGTCGTGTTGCGGATGAAAGGCAAGCCAGTGGACCGAACTGTGAACTGGTCGCGCAGTGTCTGCATGTGGTTACTGACTCTGGGGACGGGAGCATTCCTCTCCAACTGGCTCAATTTGTTCGAATGAAACAGAAAGTTTTATAATGATGCCCCGTACCGACTGGACCCGCGAAGAGATCACCGCGCTGTTCGACCTGCCGTTCAACGACCTGATGTTCGAGGCGCAGAGCGTTCACCGTGCGGGCTTCCCGCGCAACGAGGTGCAGCTCTCGACCCTGCTGTCGATCAAGACCGGCGGTTGCCCTGAGGATTGCGGCTATTGCAGCCAGTCCAAGGATGCCGACAGCGGCGTCAAAGCGACCAAACTGATGGATGTGCAGGCGGTGCTGCAGGCAGCGGCGCAAGCCAAGGATCACGGCTCGGGCCGGTTCTGCATGGGCGCTGCGTGGCGCAACCCCAAGGACAAGGACATCCCCAAGCTCGCCGCGATGGTCAAGGGCGTGCGCGAGATGGGGATGGAAACCTGCATGACCTTGGGCATGCTCACCGCGAGCCAGGCCAAGCAGCTCGCCGATGCGGGTCTCGATTACTACAACCACAACATCGACACCGCGCCGGAAAACTATGCCAACGTCATCACCACCCGCACCTTCGAGGACCGGATGGAGACGCTGGACAACGTCCGCTCGGCGGGCATCAACGTGTGCTGCGGCGGCATTGTCGGCATGGGTGAGACGCGCTCGGATCGCATCGGGTTCATCCACGCGCTCGCCACCATGCCGCACCCCGAAAGCGTGCCGATCAACGCGCTCGTGCCCGTAAAGGGCACGGTGCTGGGCGACATGCTCGCCGATACTCCGCTCGCGAAGATCGACGAGATCGAGTTCGTCCGCACCGTCGCAGTTGCACGCATCACCATGCCGCGCTCAATGGTGCGCCTCAGCGCGGGCCGCGAGAGCATGAGCGAGGCCTGTCAGGCTTTGTGCTTCATGGCGGGCGCAAACAGCATCTTCACCGGCGACAAGCTGCTCACCGCCCCCAATGCCGGCGACGACAAGGACGGCGCGCTGCTCTCGAAGCTGGGCATGAAGGCGATGGCCGCGCAGCCGCATGGCCATCTGGAGGCAGCGGAGTGAGCTTTCGCATGCTCCTGCTGCCGTTACTGGTGCTGGGTGTTTTCGCGCCCGCCGCCGCGCAGCCGGTGCCGATCACCATTGGCGAGACGCACACGCTGGCGTCGAAGCCGCTGGCGCAGGAGCGGGTGGTCAACGTCTATCTGCCCGCCGATTACGCAACATCGGGCAAGACCTACCCGGTGCTGTATCTGATCGACGGCGGGCTGGATCAGGACTTCCTGCATATCGTTGGCACCAGCGCTTTGGGGGCACTCTGGGCACGATCGCAGGATGTGATCGTGGTCGGCATCGCCACCAAGAATCGCAGGCGCGAGCTGACCGGGCCGACGCAGGATGCGGCTTTGCTCAAGGAGTTTCCGACCGCAGGCGGTTCGGCAGCCTTCCGCGCGTTCATCCGCGACGAGATCATGCCGATGGTGGCCAAAAGCTATCGCACATCGGGCGAAACCGGCGTCATCGGGGAATCGCTCGCCGGGCTGTTCATCGTCGAAACCTATCTCAACGAAGCCGACCTGTTCGATCATTACGCCGCGATCAGCCCCAGCCTGTGGTGGGATGACGAGCGGCTGGCGAAGGCTTCGGCCGGGCTGTTGGCCAAGCCCTCGGCCAAGCCGCACCGGCTGTATCTGTCTATCGCCAACGAAGGCCGCGAGATGCAGACGGGGCTCGACCGGCTGGTATCGGCGCTCGCTGCCAACCCACGCGAGGGCGGCGCCTGGTGCTACGCGCCGCATCATGAACTGACTCACGCGACAATCTACCACACCACTTCGCCCGAAGTGCTCCAGTTCCTGTTTCCCGGTAGCGATGCACCCGCGCCGGACAGCGGATTCAGTGTGCCGTGTTCAAAGGGGCACTGACCATGCGCAGTGTGATCATCGTCCTTGCCGCCGCCGCTGTGATGATGGCCACATCGCCGGCTTTGGCGTGCTCGTTCAGCTGGGAACCGGGCCAGTCGCCAGGCGAGATCAGGAAACGGGTGGATGTCCGCAAGATCGAGGGCGTGTTCCGCTATGGCAGCGGGCAGGGCGTCCTCGACGAACAGGGCGAGCTTTATCGTGGCCGTATCACCGGGCGGGTCGAATCGCGCACCGGAAGGGTCTGGGATACGATTCAGCTGTTTGACCAGATTCTGGTCGAGTGCGCTGCATATCACAAGCCGGTGGCGGATGCGCGCGGCACCTTCTGGATTTCCCGTCATAAGTCGGACGGGCGCTACCGTATGCTGTTGTGGGAGGGCGAATATCTGCCCCGCCGCAATGTTGAAACCATCCAACAAGATGAGAGTGAATGATGATCACCAAAATCCTGATTGCCAACCGCGGCGAGATCGCCTGCCGGGTTATCCGCACCGCCAAGAAGATGGGCATCAAGACGGTGGCTGTCTATTCGGATGCCGACGCGCGCTCGCCGCATGTCGAGATGGCGGATGAAGCCGTGCACATCGGCCCTTCGCCCGCAGCGCAGTCCTATCTGCTCGCGGACAAGATCATTGAGGTGTGCAAGCAGACCGGCGCCGATGCGGTACATCCGGGCTATGGTTTCCTCTCCGAGCGCACCAGCTTTGCCGAAGCGTTGAAGGCAGCGGGCATCACCTTTATCGGCCCCCCTCCGGGCGCGATCGCCGCAATGGGTGACAAGATCGAATCGAAGAAGCTGGCATTGCAGGCGGGCGTCAACGTCGTCCCCGGTTTCGTCGGCGAGATCGACGATACCGAGCATGCGGTGCGGATCGCAGGCGAGATCGGCTATCCGGTGATGATGAAGGCGTCGGCAGGCGGCGGCGGCAAGGGAATGCGGCTCGCCTATAACGAGCAGGACGTGCGCGAAGGCTTCGAGGCGACCAAGCGCGAAGGCCTCGCCAGCTTCGGCGACGACCGAGTGTTCATCGAGAAGTTCATCCTCCAGCCGCGGCATATCGAGATCCAGGTGCTGGGCGACCAGCACGGCAACATCGTCTATCTGGGTGAACGCGAATGCTCGATCCAGCGCCGCCACCAGAAGGTGGTCGAAGAAGCACCATCGCCCTTCGTCACGCCCGAGATGCGCAAGAAGATGGGCGAGCAGGCGGTCGCGCTGGCACGCGCGGTGGGTTATTACAGCGCAGGCACGGTCGAGCTGATCGTATCGGGCGCGGACACCACCGGCGACGGCTTCTACTTCCTCGAAATGAACACCCGGCTTCAGGTCGAGCATCCCGTTACCGAGCTCGTCACCGGGCTCGATCTGGTCGAGCAGATGATCCGCGTCGCTAATGGCGAGCCGCTGGCTTTCACGCAGGACGAGGTTACGCTGACCGGCTGGGCGGTCGAAAACCGGGTGTATGCCGAAGACCCCTATCGGGGCTTCCTGCCTTCGATCGGGCGTCTGGTGCGCTACAATCCACCCAAGCAGAAAAAGGGCGTGCGGGTCGATGACGGCGTCGAAGAGGGCGGCGAGGTCTCGATCCACTACGATCCGATGATCGCCAAGCTGATCACCTATGGCGATACGCGCATCGAGGCGATCGACCGTCAGATCAAGGCGATCGACCGGTTCGAGCTCGAAGGCCCCGGGCACAATCTCGATTTCGTCTCGGCGCTGATGCAGCATCCGCGCTTCCGCTCGGGCAACATCACCACCGGCTTCATCGCCGAGGAATATCCTGACGGCTTCATGGGTGCGCCTGCGTCGCCGGAGCTGCTGCAGCGGTTGGCGGCGATCGCCGCATTCATCGCCACCGCCGAAGCCGATCGTGCGCTGCGGGTCAGCGGCCAGCTGGGCAACCGGCTGACCCCGCCGTCCGAATGGCGCGTTCGCCAGGGTGATGTCGCGATGGAGGTTTCGGTCAGCGAGGATGCGATCGTGGTCGATGGCGAGGTCGTCGACATGGCGATGGGCTATACCCCTGGCGACCGGATGGCGATTGCCGATTTCGGTGACGAGGATGCGTCGGACGAGCTGGCGGTCAAGGTGCTGCGCACCCGCACCGGCTTTGCGCTGACCGCGCGCGGCGCGCAGCATCGCTTCGAGGTTCTGCCAGCGCATGTTGCGCAGCATGCCCGCCACATGATCGAGAAGGTCCCGCCCGATCTGTCGCGCTTCCTGCTGTGCCCGATGCCCGGCCTGCTGGTGAAGCTGCACGTTGCCGAGGGCGACAAGGTGCAGCCGGGCCAGCCGCTGGCGATTGTCGAGGCGATGAAGATGGAGAACATCCTGCGCGCCGAAAAGGCCGCCACGGTCAAGACGATCAGCGCTGCCGAAGGGGATAGCCTTGCCGTCGATGCGGTGATACTCGAACTCGAATAAGGGACGCATTTGGGGAGATGCTGGATGACCGCAACGGTCGCAGCGGACGGGGACATCATGACGCCGAGCAAGTCGGAAATCCGGCTGGTGATCGGCGCATCATCGCTGGGCACCATTTTCGAATGGTATGACTTTTTCATCTACGGCACGCTGGCCGCGATCATCGGGCGCACGTTCTTCCCCAGCGGAAACGTGACGCTCGAGACGCTGTTGGTGTGGGCAGGCTTTGCCGTGGGCTTCGGATTCCGTCCACTGGGCGCGATCCTGTTCGGCTTTCTGGGCGACCGGCTGGGGCGCAAATACACCTTTCTGGTGACGGTGACGCTGATGGGGATCGCTACCGCAGGCGTCGGCCTGATCCCGTCTGCCGACACCATCGGCATTGCCGCGCCGATCATCATCATCCTGCTGCGCATTCTGCAGGGGCTGGCGCTGGGCGGCGAATATGGTGGCGCGGCGATCTATGTCTCCGAACATGCGCCGCCTGAAAAGCGCGGGTTCTACACCAGCTTCATCCAGGCGAGCGTTGTCGGCGGCTTCGTGCTCAGCCTCATCGTGGTGCTGGGCTGCAAGGCGATCATGAGCGAGGAACTGTGGAACGACTGGGGCTGGCGCGTGCCGTTCCTGCTGTCGCTGCTGCTGCTCGCGGTGTCTTTGTGGATGCGGCTCAAGCTCTCGGAAAGCCCGGTATTCAAGGCGATGAAGGCGGGCGGGGAACTCGCCGGCAATCCGTTCGTCGAAAGCTTTACCTATCCCGGCAACAAGAAGCGGCTGTTCGTCGCGCTGTTCGGCATCGCCGCGGGTCTCACCGTGATCTGGTACACCGCGATGTTCTCCGCTTTGTCGTTCCTCAAGGGTCCGATGCGGGTCGATGATACCGCGGCCGAGATCATCGTCGGCGGCGCGGCCTGCATCTCGATGCTGTTCTACATCTATTTCGGGTCGCTCTCGGACAAGCTCGGGCGCAAGAAGCCGATCGTCTGGGGCTATGCGCTGACCCTGGTGCTGGTGTTCCCGCTGTTCTGGCTGATCGGCAGCGTCGCCAACCCTGCGCTCAACGCCGCGATGGAACGCGCGCCGGTGGTGATCTCGGGCCCCGAGTGCAGCTATTCGCCGTTTGCCAAGGAGCAGGAGACCGATTGCGGCAAATTGCTCGCGCAGTTCACCGCCAAGGGTGTCGGCTATACGCTGACGCAGGGTCCGCGCGTCGCGGTGAAGATCGGCGATACGGTGGTGAGCGATACCAGCAGCGCGGGCGTCGATGCCGCGCTGGCGGCGGCGGGGTATGACTTCACCCCGCGGGTGCCGCCTGCGCTCAGCATTCTGGTAATCGTGATGGCGCTGGCGGGGCTGGGCGCGCTCTCGGCCGCGACTTATGGTCCGGTGGCGGCTTTACTGTCCGAGATGTTCCCGCCGCGCATCCGCTACAGTTCGATGTCGATTCCCTATCATTTCGGTACCGGCTATTTCGGCGGCTTCCTGCCGTTCATCGCCAGCTTCATCATTGCCAAGACCGGCAATCCCTATTCGGGACTGTGGTACACCTGGGGCGTGGTGCTGATGGCATTCGTGGTGAGCATGATCTGGCTGCAGGAAACGCACAGGCCGGGAGTGGAGCCGGAACATCTCTGACATCGCGGATATCGGTGCGAACATGCGGCTGGTGCTGGACGGCGGCGCGCTGGCGGCCAACTGGTGCGCGCTCGATGCACTGAGCGGGCGGGCTGCGGCAGGCGCTGCGGTCAAGGCCGACGGCTATGGCCTTGGCGCGCGCGAGGTCGTTGCGCGGCTGGCGGCTGCGGGCTGCCGCGACTTTTTCGTCGCGCACTGGTCCGAGGCACAGGCTCTGGCCGGGCTGGTCGACCCGGCGCGCATCGCGGTGCTGCACGGCATCGCGCCCGGGGAAGAGGCGGTCGCGCTGGCAACCGGCGCGGTCCCGGTGCTCAACAGCGCCCAGCAGATCGCGCGCTGGCGGGCGATGGGCGGCGGCACCTGCCATGTCATGATCGACACCGGCATGTCGCGGCTGGGGCTCGACTGGCGCGAGGATGTCGCCGGGCAGTGCGCAGGGCTGGATATCGATCTGTGTCTCAGCCACCTCGCCTCTGCCGATGAGGACAGCGCACAGAACGAGGCGCAGCGGCAGCGGTTCGATCAGGTGCGCACCGGAGTGACCGCCCGCCGCTACAGCCTTGCCAACAGCGCCGGGATATCTCTGGGACACGGCTATCACTTCGATTGCACCCGGCCCGGGCTGGCGCTGTACGGCGGAGTGCCGGTGGCGGCGCTTGCCGATGTGATCCAGCCGGTGATGCGGATCGAGACCCGGGTTCTGCAGGTGCGCACGGTGCAGGCGGGCGACAGCGTCGGCTATGGCGCGACCTTTACCGCGTCGCACGAGATGCGCACCGCCACGCTGTCCCTGGGCTATGCCGATGGCTTCAAGCGCGCGCTGTCGGCGATCGGCGGCTTCATGCATGGTGCCACGAGGCTACCGCTGCTCGGGCGCGTGTCGATGGATCTCACCTGCATCGATATCAGCGCCGCGCCGGACCTTGGCGAAGGCGACTGGATCGCCGCCGATCTGGTGTTGCCTCAGGCCGAAGCCGCGACCGGGATCAGCCAGTATGAATGGCTGACCCAGATCGGACGGCGGTTTGACCGGGTGTGGGTGGACTGAAGCCCCTCGACGGATTGTCCATCCGGTAACCGTCACCCCCGCTTTCGCGGGAATGACGAGGTGTCATGGTTACCTTAGCGATCAGCGCTCGACGCAGACCGCGATGCCCATGCCGCCGCCGATGCACAAAGTCGCCAGGCCCTTTTTCGCGTCGCGGCGCGCCATTTCGTAGAGCAGGGTGGTGAGCACGCGCGCGCCGCTGGCGCCGATCGGATGGCCGATTGCGATCGCACCGCCGTTGACGTTCACCTTCTCGGGGTCCCAGCCCATTTCCTGCGTCACCGACAGCGCCTGCGCGGCGAACGCCTCGTTCGATTCGATCAGGTCGAGATCCTCGACGCTCCAGCCCGCCTTGGCGAGTGCGCGACGGCTGGCCGATACCGGGCCGATCCCCATGATCGAAGGATCGACGCCCATCGAGGCCCAGCTCGCGATGCGGCCCAGCGGGGCAAGTCCGCGCTTGGCCGCGTCTTCCTCGCGCATCAGCACCAGGGCAGCAGCGCCATCGTTGAGGCCGCTGGCATTGGCCGCGGTGACGGTGCCGTCCTTCTTGAACGCGGGCCTGAGGCCTGCGACGCTTTCATAGGTCGCGCCGGCGCGGATATACTCGTCGTCGGTGACCGTGACATCACCCTTGCGGCCCTTGATCGTAACGGGTGCGATCTCGTCCATGAAGCGGCCATCGGCGCGCGCCTTTTCGGCAAGGTTCTGCGAGCGCACGGCAAAACGGTCCTGCGCCTCGCGGGTGATCTGATACTTCTCGGCCAGGTTCTCGGCGGTGATCCCCATGTGATACTGGTTGAACACATCGGTCAGGCCATCATAGACCATGGTGTCGACGAGCTTCAGGTCGCCCATCTTCTGTCCGGCGCGCAGCATCTGGGCGTGCGGCGACATCGACATGTTTTCCTGGCCGCCCGCGACGATGATATCGGCATCGCCATTGGCGATCGACTGGAAGCCCAGCGCGACCGCGCGCAGACCCGATCCGCAGACCTGGTTGACGCCATAGGCGGGCACCTCCTTGGGGATGCCAGCGTTGATCGAGGCCTGGCGCGCCGGGTTCTGGCCCTGGCCTGCGGTGAGCACCTGGCCCAGGATCACCTCTGACACGTCCTCGCCGGTGATTCCCGACTGCGCGAGCGCCGCCTCGATCGCGATGCGGCCGAGTTCGTGCGCGGGGGTTGCGGCATAGGCGCCCAGAAAGCTGCCCACGGGGGTCCGCTTGGCGGCGGTAATGACGATGCTGGACATGGTGATGGTCTCCATCTGGCGGGATTGTTTGGGGAGGAAGGACTTGCCCCCTAGTTAGGCGCTTCGTGTGACAGAATCCAATCTTTCAGCATCGGCCACAGCCTGTGCGGCGCGCTGCTGCCCACTACCATGCCGACATGCCCAGAGGCCAGCACCTGCCGCCCGGGAAGATCGGGCGAACAGGCAAGCGGGACGATGGCATCGCTGGCCGAGGCCAGCTCGAGTACCGGACCGCGCACGTTCGCCGCATTGATGGGCACGCCGTTCACCGTCCATGCGCCTTGCCCCGTGATGTCGGCCCCATAAAGCTGCTCGAAAAGCTGCTCGCCCAGCGCGAAGGGCAGGGGCTCGCCGCCATTGGCCCAGTCCTCCACCGCCACGAAACGCCGCGCCGGCCCGCTGTCGGGCTCCATCGCGCCGAAGTTCATATATTTCTCGATCAGCTTGTCTGGCGAAAGCGTCCAGAAGCCATGCTGCATCACCTCCATCGGCACCAGGCCCATAGCCTCGCAGGCGGGCCGGTGATGCGCCCACATCCGGCCAAGCTCGGTGCGGCGCTGCGGATCATAGCCGCTGAAGTGCCAGGGCGTGGCGATCAGCGTCAGGCTGCGGACCTCGGCATGGCAGGCGCACGCCAGCGCGATCAGTCCGCCAAGGCAATAGCCCACCAGATGGACGGGGCCAGGCAGCTGGGACAGCAGCGGCAGCAACCGATCCATGGCCAGGGTATCGAGCGTGTCGCCCCGATCGGACGGCGTGGTCACCCCCCAATCGACCAAAGCTGAGCTCAACCCCTGATCCCCCAGCCAGCCCATCAGCGAACATTCGGCGTCCATGTCGAGCACATGCGGCGCGTTGATCGGCGAAGGGACGAAGATGATTCGCGGATGCTCATCCGAGCCGGACGCGACCGTTGCAGATCCTGCGGCGCTGCGCAGCATCGTCTTTCCGTGCTGCAGCAAAACCTTTCCGGGTGGTCGCATGAAGCCGCGATCGGCGCGTGCATAACGGTCAAGCGCCTGCAAAAGCTGGAGCAGACGGGCCGGGTTGTCCGCAAGCTGCTGGCGGGCAAGCGCAAGGAAAAGCGGCAAGGGGCGGGGCGCATGTTGCAGTGCACTATGATGCGGTGCTACAGTGTCGCAGCTTTTATCGGGAGATGCGCGCATGGCCAAGACTGGCACCTCGGATTCGGATGATGTCATCATCATCAAAAAATACGCCAACCGCCGTCTGTATAACACCCGGTCGTCGAGCTATATCACGCTCGACTTCTTGGCCAAGCTGACGCGTGAAGGCAAGGATTTCCAGGTTGTCGATGCCAAGACCGGCGATGATATCACCCACAACATCCTGACCCAGATCATCATGGAAGAGGAATCGAGCGGCCAGCAGATGCTGCCCGTCGGCTTCCTGCGCGAGCTTATCTCGATGTACGGCAATTCGATGCAATCGATGATACCGCAATATCTCGAAGCCTCGATGGATGCCTTCCGCAAGAACCAGGAAAAGTTCCAGAGCGCGATGGAAGGCAGCATCAAGAACAGCCCATTTGCGCAGCTGGCACGCCAGAACCTGGCGATGTTCGAAGCGGCATCGAGCGCCTTCAACCCGCGCAAGGACAAGACCGGCGCTCCCGGCGTGCCGCAAACGGCGCCTGCGCCATCCTCGTCCTCGGACGATGAAATCGCCGCGCTCAAGGCCCAGCTTTCGGCCATGCAGCGCAAGATCGACGATCTGGTCGACAAGAAATAGGCACGACAGCGCCGGTGCCAAACGGGTGATTGCGCGAACGTGCGCGCTCGCCTAGGCACGCGGGCCTTGTTTGAGTGCATCAGGATCGAGCTTACAGTGACCAAGAAGAACGCGCTGCCCGTCACACGGCAGGAAGATTTTGCCGCATGGTACCAGGCGGTCATCCAGGAAGCGGACCTTGCCGAGGAATCGGGCGTGCGCGGCTGCATGATCATGCGCCCCTGGGGCTATGGCATCTGGGAGCGCATCCAGATGCTGCTCGACCGGCAAATCAAGGAAACCGGGCACGAGAACTGCTATTTCCCGCTGTTCATTCCTCTGAGCTATTTCGCGAAGGAAGCCGAGCATGTCGAGGGCTTCGCCAAGGAAATGGCGGTGGTCACGCATCACCGGCTGAAGATGGAGGACGGCCAGCTGGTCGTCGATCCCGAAGCCAAGCTCGAAGAGCCTCTCGTTGTCCGTCCGACATCCGAAACGGTGATCGGCACCGCGTTCTCGCGCTGGCTGCAGAGCTGGCGTGACCTGCCGATCATGGTCAATCAGTGGGCCAATGTCGTGCGCTGGGAAATGCGCACCCGCATGTTCCTGCGCACCTCCGAATTCCTGTGGCAGGAAGGTCATACGGCGCACGAGAACGAAGCCGATGCGATGACCGAGACGCTGACGATCCTGGCGATGTACCGCGATTTTGCGCAGGGCCCGCTCGCCATGCCGGTGATTGCGGGTGAAAAGCCCGAGAACGAGCGCTTCCCGGGCGCGGTCGCGACCTATTCGATCGAGGCGATGATGCAGGACGGCAAGGCGCTGCAGGCAGGCACCTCGCATTATCTCGGCCAGAATTTTGCGCACGCGCAGAACATCCGCTTCCAGGACCGCGAGGGCCAGTTCCAGTTCGCGCACACCACCAGCTGGGGCGTTTCGACGCGTCTGGTCGGCGGCGTCATCATGACCCATGGCGACGACGACGGCCTCAAGGTGCCGCCGCAGATCGCGCCGCACCAGATCGTCATCGTGCCGATGCTGCGCGAAACCCCCGAAGACGAGGCGCTGCTCGCCTACTGCGCGAAGATCCGCACCGCGCTGATCGATTCCAGCGCGTTCGGTGAACCGCTGCGCGTGCTGATCGACAAGAAGGCGGGCAAGCCCGGTCCCAAGCGCTGGGGCTGGGTCAAGAAGGGTGCGCCGATCATCCTGGAAATCGGCGGGCGGGATGCCGCTGGCGAGCAGGTGACGATGCTGCGCCGCGATGCGCTCTATGCCGAGGATGGCAAGCTCGACAACCAGGCGATGCACTGGGAATCGTTCGTCGGCCAGGCGCCCGCGCTGCTCGACCAGATCCAGACGCTGATGTTCTGCTCGGCCAAGGCACGGCTTGATGGACAGGTGCGCAGCGATGTCACCGACATGGCAGGCCTCAAGGCGCATTTCGATGGCAGCAAATATCCCGGCTGGGTCGCGGTGGACTGGTGCCGCCCGACCGGCGAGGCGCTGGACAAGGTCGTCGAGCAGCTGAAGGCGCTCAAGCTCACCATCCGCAACACGCCGGAAAATTCGGCGCCTGCAGGCACAAGCTGCTTCTTCACCGGCGAGCCCGCGGTCGAGCGCGTGCTGCTCGCCCGGGCCTATTGAACAGAAGGTGGCGCAGGATCGTCCCGGCAAGGCCAAGGCACCCCGCTCATACGATGGCGGCATGCCCGATCGTGCGGCGATCCTGAAGTTCATCACCGCATCGTACGAGCCTGCGGGCAAGCGCGAGATCGCCAAGCACTTCAAGCTGCGCGGCGCCGAGAAGATCGCGCTCAAGGCGCTGCTCAAGGACATGGCCGATGAAGGTCTGATCGACAGTGCGCCTGGCCGCGCGTTCCACAAGATGGGCGGACTGCCCAAGGTCACCGTGCTCAAGATCATCGAGGTCGATGGGCGCGAGCTGATCGGGGTTCCCGACAACTGGCAGGCCGAAGGCGTTCCGGCGCCCAAGGTGCGGATTTCCGAACGCGGCCGCTCGGGCGCGCTGGCGGTGGGCGACCGCGTGCTCGCGCGCACCGAAGAGGCGGGTGGCGGTCATCGCGCGTTCGTGATGAAGAGGCTGCAGCGCGCGGGCGAGCAACTGCTCGGCGTGGTCCAGCGCGACGAGGGCAGCGGTAAACTCTGGCTCAAGCCGGTCGACAAGCGCATCCGCCGTCTTGTGCCGATCTCCGACCCCGGCAAGGCCGAGGTCGGCCAGCTGGTGATGGCCGAACAGAGCGGCCTGCGCGACCGCGTATCCGCCAAGGTCACCGAGGTGCTGGGTGAACCTTTTGCGCCGCGCTCGTTCAGCATGATCGCCATTCACAAGTTCGGCATCCCGATGGAGTTCGCGGGCGAAGCAATAAGCGAGGCCGAGCTCGCATCCAAGCTGCCGCTGACCACCGAGGCACGCGAGGACCTGCGCCACCTGCCGATCGTCGCTATCGATCCGGTCGATGCGCGCGATCATGATGACGCGAACTGGGCGACGCCGGATGACGATCCCGCCAATCCCGGCGGGTTCAAGGCGATCGTCGCGATTGCCGATGTTTCCTATTATGTCCGCCCCGGCGGCGCGATCGACCGGTCGGCGCGCAAGCGCGGCAACAGCGTGTATTTCCCCGACCGCGTCGTGCCGATGCTGCCCGAAGTGCTGTCTGCGGACATGTGCTCGCTGAAGGCCGGGCAGGACCGTGCGGCGATGGCGTGCCATCTGGTGATCGATGCGCATGGCAAACTCAAGGACTGGCGCTTCACCCGCGCGCTGGTGCGGCTGGCGGCGAACATCGCCTATGAGGACGCACAGGCGGCCATCGACGGCACCAAGCCGCACGAGCTGACCGAAACCGCGCTCCGCCCGCTCTGGGCGTGCTGGAAGCTGCTCTACAAGGCGCGCGGTGCCCGTGAGCCGCTCGACCTCGATCTGCCCGAGCGGCGGATCGTGCTCGACGATGCAGGCCGCATCGTCAGCGTCGCGACCCGCGAGCGGTTAGATGCGCATCGGCTGGTCGAGGATTTCATGATCGCCGCCAATGTCGCAGCGGCCAAGGCGCTCGAGGGCAAGAAGGCACCCGTGGTCTACCGCGTTCACGAGCCGCCCTCGCGCGAAAAGCTGGTGGCGCTGAGGGACTATCTCGAAACCTTCGAGATTTCATTCGCGCTGGGGCAAGTGGTGCGGCCCAGCACCTTCAACGCCATCCTCGCCCGGGTGACCGACGAGACGGTCAAGCCGATGGTGATGGAGCAGGTGCTGCGCAGCCAGACCCAGGCCTATTACGGCCCGCGCAACATGGGCCATTTCGGGCTTTCGCTTGGATCCTATGGCCATTTCACCAGCCCGATCCGCCGCTATGCCGATCTGCTGCTGCACCGCGCGCTGGTCGATGCCTACAAGCTGGAACAGCCCGCGCCCAAAAGCGATCTGCCGCCAGCCACTGGCCTCAGCGAGCAGGACGCCGCCTCGCTCGACCGCATCTGCCAGCTGATCAGCAGCTACGAGCGGCGTGCTATGGAGGCCGAGCGAGAGACCGTCGATCGCTATGTCGCAGCCTTCCTCGCCACCCGGATCGGCGAGGTGCACAAGGTGCGGATTACTGGGGTACAGAATTTCGGCTTCTTCGCGACGATCGAGGAATTCGGCGGCGACGGTCTGGTGCCGGTCTCGACGCTGGGCGCAGAGCGCTTCTGGTACGACGAAAAGGCGCAGACGCTGACCGGCGAGACCACCGGCGAGCAATATGCCGTGGGTCAGCGGCTAGAGCTCAGGCTGGTCGAGGCAGATCCCATCACCGGGGCGATAAAGTTCGAGCTGCCCGAAGGCGGCAACTTCATGCGCGAGCCTTATCGCGGGCGCAACGACGGCAAGCTCAAGCGTCCGCCGATCAAGCGCCGCGGTCGCCCCGGCAACATCCGCCACCAGAGCCGCTGACCGCGAGCGGCGGTCAGGACATCCGGTCGATGTCGGCATCGGTCAGCCCGCCCGGCACGATGGTGAGCGGGCAGGGCAATGCGCCTGCATCGGGGCCGGCAAAATGCGTGATCAGCGGCCCTGGCGCTCCGCTTGCCGCCGCGCCCAGCACCAGCATGGCAAGATCCGGACATTCGAGCATGTAGCGGCGGATTTCCTTGGTCGCATCGCCCATCCGCACGGTGATCACCGGACGCTGGCCCATTTCATCGAACAGGGTCCCTGCGGCATTGGCGACCAGCGCCTCGGCCCGGCTGCGCGCCTCGTCCTCGATCGTCGCCTGCACCCCGCCCCAGGCAACGAAGTCCTGCTTGGGCACCAGCGCCAGGATGTGCACCTGACCACCGGTGTGCTGCGCCCGCCGCGAGGCGAAGCGCAGCGCGGTCAGCGCCTCGCTGGTTTCATCCATGATGACCAGATATACCCGCATAAAATCGCTGCCCCGTTTGCTGGCCCCAAGACTGCGCCAAAATGATAGGTGTGGCAAGGGCATGCCCCCTTGACCCTACGGACCTAAGCGTCGAGAACGGCCCCCGTTATCGAATTGGCGCACCTGAATCGGGGGAAAACACCCAATGCCTATCAATCTGAAAATGCCCGCCCTCTCGCCCACGATGGAGGAGGGCACGCTCGCCAAGTGGCTGGTCAAGGAAGGCGACACCGTCGCTTCCGGCGACCTGCTCGCCGAGATCGAAACCGACAAGGCGACGATGGAATTCGAGGCGGTCGATGAGGGCGTGATCGCAAAGATTGTCATTCCGGCAGGCACCGACAATGTGAAGGTGGGTGAGATCATCGCGATCATCACCGCCGAGGGCGAGGATGCGAGCGACGCGCCCGCCGCTGCAGCGCCCGCACCGGCGCCTGCGCCTGCTCCGAAGGAAGAGGCCAAAGCTGCTCCGGCACCTACGCCTGCACCCGCTCCTGCACCAGCACCCACAGCCTCGTCCGACGACGACAGGATCAAGGCGAGCCCGCTCGCCAAGCGTATTGCCGCTGCCAAGGGCATCGATCTGGCGACGATCAAGGGTACCGGCCCCGGCGGCCGTATCGTCAAGGCCGATGTCGAGGATGCGCAGCCCGGCGAGGCCAAGGCTGCAGCCCCTGCACCTGCGCCCGCAGCCGCGACGCAAGCGGCTGCTGCGCCTGCCGCCGCAGCGCCTGCGCCGTTCACCACCGATATTCCGCACGAAGAGGCCAAGCTCTCCAACATGCGCAAGACGATCGCGCGCCGCCTGACCGAGGCCAAGCAGACGATCCCGCATATCTATCTCACGCTCGATATCCAGCTCGACAAACTGATCAAGCTGCGCGGCGAACTCAACAAGGCGCTCGAGGCGCAGGGCGTCAAGCTCTCGGTCAACGACCTGCTGATCAAGGCGTTGGCCAAGGCGCTGATCCAGGTGCCCAAGTGCAACGTCAGCTTCGCCGGTAACACGCTGATCAGCTATCACCGCGCAGACATTTCGGTCGCGGTCAGCACGCCTGCGGGCCTGATCACCCCGATCATCGTCGGCGCTGAGACCAAGGCCGTCGGCGCGATCTCGACCGAGATGAAGGAACTCGCCGGACGCGCCAAGGAAGGCAAATTGCAGCCGCACGAATATCAGGGCGGCACCGCGAGCCTTTCCAACATGGGCATGTTCGGCATCAAGCACTTCGAAGCGGTGATCAATCCGCCCCAGGCGATGATCATGGCGATCGGCGCAGGCGAGAAGCGCCCGTACATCGTCGATGATGCGCTTGGCATCGCGACGGTGATGAGCGCCACCGGCAGCTTCGACCACCGCGCCATCGACGGCGCCGATGGCGCGCAGCTGATGCAGGCGTTCAAGGAGCTGTGCGAAAACCCGCTGGGGATGCTGGCGTAGGATTGCGTGGACAAGGTTGGTGACAGGGGCAGGGGACGGCGACCCGCATAGCCCCTCTCCCCTCGCGGGAGAGGGGTTGGGGAGAGGGGGGCGGCGCGATAGCGACGCTCCTGCGCCGACCGCTCCATCACCTGCCACCTTACGGACCCGCGCTAGGGCAATGCGCAGCGAACCGACCGATGCCGAACTGAAACTCTGGCAAATCCTGCGCGGCAGGCGGCTTGCGGGGTTCAAGTTCAAGCGGCAGGTGCCGATCGATCGCTACATCGCGGATTTCGTGTGTTTCGCTCACCGGCTGATCATCGAGGCGGATGGATCGCAGCATGTGGATAGTGCCTATGACGCTGCGCGGGACGCCTATCTAATCAAAGAGGGGTTCACCGTGCTGCGGTTTTCGAACTACGATATTCTGACGAATGACGAAGGGGTTGGGGAGATGATCTTGGG
>Ga0307994_1000403_pt1 | contig 30753 bp, 27 predicted proteins | sample EllFjometagen261_FD_203171 | JGI IMG/M metagenome (GOLD analysis project Ga0307994, IMG submission 203171) | Marine microbial communities from Ellis Fjord, Antarctic Ocean - #261 | ecosystem: Environmental > Aquatic > Marine > Unclassified | place: Southern Ocean | collected 2014-11-02 | reverse complement strand
CCGTTATCAAAAGCTTCTCTGCCTCTAAGGCTTTGAAAGCCGCGCGAACCACGCCGAACAAGGCCTCTCCCTCTTCTGTCAATTTCAGAGACCTGTGTTGGCGCAAAAATAATTTTACTGATAGGTTTTTTTCAAGATTTCTAACTTGAAAACTGATGGCCGCTTGCGTGAGCATCAATTCATCAGCCGCTTTTGTAAAGCTCTTGTGCCGTGCCGCCGCTTCAAAACCCGGTAAGCAATTAAGAGGCGGTAAATCGAATTCCATTTTTATCCCACTAATATGTTGTGTGCTTTGGCACAAGTATTTTTTATGATAAAGAAAGTATAACTCACTTGTAAAGCCCATAACTTACAAGTATATTTTAGGCAGATTCTACGAACGGCTGATCGACTGCCGTAGAAATATACACTCGGCGATAGGCGCTACGGTCAACGAACTACAATAAAAAAACAGGTAAATTTTTATGTTAAAACTAAAAAAAGCATCGGTTGCATGTGCATTGGTGGCAGGTCTTGCTGCTGGAGGAGCGCAAGCGGCGCAAGACTGCGGTGAAGTGTCTATTACCGAAATGGACTGGGGCTCAGCAATCATTGTGACTCAGGTTGCTAAATTCTTGCTTGAGCAAGGATATGGTTGCTCTATCACGGTTGTACCCTCGGCCTCCACGCCAGCACTTGCCTCAGTGACTGAAACTGGAGAACCCGACATAATTACCGAAGTTTGGACAAATGGTGCGCCAGCTTACATACCACTTTTGGAAGCGGGCAAAATCAATGAATTGACACATGTTCTTTCAGACGGAGGCGTTGAGGGCCTCTGGATTCCAGCCTATTTGGCTGAGGCTCATCCGGAGTTGTTGACCCTTGAAGGTGTGTTGGCCAATCCAGATTTGGTTGGAAATAGAATGCATAACTGTCCTGTCGGATGGACGTGTCAGGTTATCGCTACAAATGTCGCCAAGGCTGGTGGTTTTGACGCTGCAGGTATTCAAGATTTTGTACATGGATCAGGAGAGACGCTAACTGCGTCAATTGCTTCTGCATATTCCTCCAACGAGCCGTGGTTTGGATACTATTGGTCACCTAGTTTGGTGTTAGGAAAATACCCAATGGTTAAAGTGGAATTAGGTAGTCATGATCCTGCGCAACAGGCTTGTAATTCAGACTCGAATTGCGCAACTCCAAAGGTTCAGAATTGGCCAAGTAGTGTTGTCACGACTGTTGTCACCGACACCTTTGAGGCGAGTCATCCTGCTGAGTCGGATCTGATGCGCAACCTCTCGTTTACCAATGCCATGATGAATGGTCTTCTCGCTTGGCAAGATAAGAACAAAGCCACTGGTGACGAGGCTGCTGTTTACTTCCTGTCAACCCAACAAGCTATTTGGAGCGACTGGTTGAATGATGCGGCACGCGTTAAGCTTGCAGCTCTTCTACAATAAACTACTAACCAACATGCAATAAACCAATAAAGGCATACAATGTGTATGCCTTTATTTTGCTCATGGAATTAAAAAAATGGCGTATTATGACAGCCTATTTAACGGCCTAGGATTAAGGGCTTGGTGCGACTCGGCACCCGGATCTGCAAACGTATCAATGGCCAGCCTGCTAGCTAAAACCAACCCAGATACAGCGATCAGTGGACCGGTTTTTCCGTTTCCCTCGATGGATGAACTCCATCAGGCATGCTCGTCAATTCCGCAATCCCGAGAATTCACAGCTGCAGTAGAGGCTGGCTTTCTTAATATTAAAGACGTCTTGAAAGCAATACTGGATCCACTTACCCAGCCCCTTTCCTGGTTTTTGGAATTCGCCTTGTTCAGTTTTTTAACTACGCCTTGGTGGATTGTTGTTCCGTTACTATTATGGTTTGTATGGTACGCCTGCCGTTCGGTGAAGATCGTAGGTTTCGTCACTCTATCATTTGTGTTTCTAGGGTTTATAAATCACCTTGATCCTGCTCTGCAAACGCTTGCGATTATTGCTGTTTGTACAAGTATATGCATCATAATTGGTGTTCCCATAGGCATTGCTATGGCCAAATCCAATCCTTTAGAAAGGGCCTTGATCCCATTGCTTGATCTGCTTCAGACACTACCCACATTTGTGTACTTGATCCCACTGATCTTTCTGTTCAGCGTAACTGAGCCAAAGCTCTACGGGATCGCGATTATTGTCTATGCCGTGGTGCCGGTGATCCGGCTCACTAATCTGGGAATTAGACTCGTAGATCAAGATGTTGTTGAGGCGGTTGACGCCTTTGGTATGTCGCCCAGGCAAAAACTGTTTGGGGTTGAGATACCGCTCGCAATGCCCAACATTATGGCGGGAGTAAACCAGACAATAATGATGAGCCTCGCTATGGTGGTCATCGCATCGCTAGTTTCTGCGCCTGGTTTAGGTGTTCTTGTGCTTCGGGGCATCCGCAATCTTGAATTGGGAGTAGGTCTTATCGCCGGACTAGGCATTGTGCTGCTGGCTGTCATCTTAGACCGAGTGTCAAAGGCGGCAATTGCCCGTGTATCTTCAGGTCACACATATAGATAGGTAGGTATTTAAAATGGCTCAGGCCTCCAAAATTCAAATTCGTAATCTATACAAAATTTTCGGTTCCGACCCTGCATCTGCGCTAGAACAGGTAAAAGCGGGTATGGGAAAGGATGAACTGCTTGCAAAAACCGGTCATGTATTAGGCCTAAAAGATATCTCAATCGATATTAGAGAAGGTGCTATAACCGTGGTGATGGGTTTGTCTGGATCAGGAAAATCTACGCTTATTCGCCACATTAACAGATTGATTGAGCCGACTGATGGTCAGGTGCTAATCGACGGTGAGGATGCGCTCTTACTGGACACAGAAGAGTTGCGCGAAAAGCGCCGCACTGGCATGTCTATGGTGTTTCAAAAGTTTGCGCTTCTCCCTCACCGCTCCATACTAGACAATGCAGCACTAGCATTGGAGGTGCGTGGTATAGGCCAAAGCGAGCGCCACAAGGAGGCCCAGGTATGGCTCGACCGGGTGGGGCTAGGTGGCTATGAAAAGCACTATCCACATCAACTCTCTGGTGGTATGCAACAAAGGGTTGGTATTGCCCGTGCACTAACGTCGAACACGGATATCATGCTGATGGACGAAGCATTTTCTGCTCTCGATCCTTTAATACGCAGTGACATGCAAAAACTGCTGCTTGAGTTGCATGTAGAATTAAAAAAGACGATCGTGTTCATCACCCATGACCTCGATGAAGCCCTACGATTGGCTGACCACCTCGTTATTCTAAAAGATGGTGCAGTTATTCAGCAAGGCGAGCCCCAGAGCATTTTAACCACGCCAACTGATCCCTACATTGAGGCTTTTGTCAGTGATATTAACCGCGCCCGTGTTTTGCGGGTCCGCTCGGTAATGACACCACTAATCCCACAAACCACCTATGCGGGCGATGTAGGCCCTCACGATACTTTGGAAGCTCTAATCGCCCTCTCTGAAGGTAATACATCGTATAACTTCAGGGTAGTTGACGGGGAAATCCCTGTTGGCCAGATTAGCATGGAGGATCTGTTTAAAGCTCTGGTTCCCAGAGAGCCTGTATTAGAACAGCAAACGTTATAGGCAGACAAAGCCTGCGGATTTTTTATGACTTACCAAGATCAATTGATCAAACAAGCATCTAATGTCCCTTTTTCGATGTATGACGCTTTTACTGAGGTGCCGTATTCCGGTAGCCAGGGGGCTATTGTCCTACATGCCTCAGATATCTCCATGCCACACCGGGCTCGAATTGCACGTGAAATTGGAGCGCCCGCCACTGCGTTTGTAAACGCCATCAACCATAACAGGGTTAAAGTTCAATTTTTCTCTACTGTAATGGAGTTGCCTATGTGTGGGCATGGGACGGTTTGCCTGATAACGCAACTGGTTGCACAAGAACTATTACCTTGTAAGGCTGATGCGTGGTGCGAGGCGGTTCTCGAGCTTCCTAAAGGGGAAGCGACAGTGGAGTGTCGCCGCACCAAGGCCGGCAGGGTCGAGGTTATGCTGGATGTTGCAGAAGCACGGTTTGCAGCAGTGACGTTCGATCTGGAAGAACTGGCTGGTATATTAGGCGTTAGTGTCGGGGATATATCTAACGAGTTACCACCAGAGGTCGCCAGTGGCGATTTCATTCACCTGTGCCTTCCAATGCGTGATCTTGCCGCGATGCGGGAACTGCAACCTGATTTTTCAGCCCTTGCTCAGTTCTGTGTAGCCAATGGATTAGAAACTGTGGCCGCTTTTTCAACCGAGGTGGTAGATCAAACATGCAACGTTCACGTGCGGGATTTTTGTCCAGCTGTAGGCGTGGCTGAATCAGCAGCGGCTGGCACCACAAATGCAGCTATATCGACCTATCTTTTACGCCAAGGGTTGGTTCAGCCAAGTGATGACGGAAGCTTACAGGTCCGAGCTGAACAGGGCATAGAACTTGGCCGCCCCAGCCGTGTGACAACACGGATCAAAACACAAAATGGTAATATTATACGATTGCAGGTAGGTGGCGTGGCCAGCTTGATCATCGAAGGTATGATCAATGTAAATCTGGATGGCCTATGACAAAGGTATTGAAAGAAACTCTCGTTTGGGATGCTCATGCAGGGCTGTTTCCCTCTCCCGATATGGATTTGAATACGCTTGAAGATTGGCGCACCAATGATGTCGACTATCTGAGCATCAATGTTGGCTTTGACGTTATGTCGCGAGATGAAACGCTGGCCACCCTTGCGGCCTACCGTCGCTGGCTACTCGAGCACTCTGATCGTTTTCTACTGGCTGGCACATTTGCCGATATTGACCAAGCCAAGCGCTCTGGTCGCCTTGCTGTTAGCTTTGATATCGAAGGTATGAATGCTCTGGGTGGCGATATTAATATGGTCGAAATATACCATACCCTCGGTGTACGACAGATGCTGTTTGCATACAACCTCAGCAACGCAGCGGCGGGCGGCTGTCATGATGCCGACATCGCCCTAACCCCGTTTGGCATCGATATTTTGGCAGAAATGAACCGTGTTGGCATGATCGTGGATGCAAGCCATACAAGCTATTACACAAGCATGGACTTAATCGAACGTTCAACTACACCTGTGGTGTTTTCACATTCCAATCCGGCGTCGGTCTGGCAGCATCAGCGCAACATCACGGATGAACAGATCATAGCCTGCGCATCCAAAGGCGGCGTTATAGGCCTCAATGGTCTCGCTATTTTTGTCGGTGACAACGACACAAGCACAGAATCCTTGCTGCACCATTTGTTAACGTTAATTGATCTTGCCGGGCCTGCCCACGTTGGACTTGGCTTTGATTATACGCCGGATGTCACCGTCGACATTGGTGCGATACTTCGTGCCAGGCCCGATTACTGGCCCGCAGGCCAGCAATATGACACGCGGAACATAGGTCATTCCGGGCCGTCAACCATCCCCCACCTTGTGGAAGGTATGCAAGTGCGTGGCTTTTGCGCTGCAGAAATTGAAGGCATTTTGGGTGGTAATTTTGCACGAATCGCCCAACAGAGCTGGATGCACTACTGATGCACATTACGGATAAGAGTTTCACATGAGCCTTCACGCTCGCGCAGGCACCAGAATTGGCGTCTTGGTGCCCTTTACAAACACCAACCTTGAACCAGACCTGATGCTGATGCGTCCACCTAATTGCAGCTTCCATTGCCAACGCACTGGCGGCTACGACGCAGACGAAGTGCCTGGCGCCGATCAGATGACCCAACTCGGAATGTTTGATATTAGCCATGACCTTGAAATGATCGCTGGAGCGCGGCCAGATGTTGTGCTTTATGGTTGCACTTCCGCTACTTTGACACATGGCTCGGAATTTGACCACGATTTGGCCATGAAAATTGCAGCCGGCTCTGGTGCTGTATCCTTGACTGCCGCCGGATCGTTGGTTGCTGCAATCCAAGCATTGGGAATCCATCGAGTTGGGTTTGCATCACCCTATGTAGGTGATATCAATGACCAGGCTGTCAATTTCCTAATGCAGAACGGCATTGAAACCGTAAAACGAGCCGATATTGGGCACGACTTGGGCTGCTACGGACAAGGTGAATTGACCCCAGATGAAATTTACAACCTCGCTCTAAAAGCAGATAGTCCGCAAGTCGAGGCAATTGTTCTGAGCTGCACTGACATGCGCTCTGTCGAAGTGATCGAAAGGATCGAAACAACTCTCAATAAACCCGTTGTCACCTCAAATCAGGCGATGATGTTCTGCCTCTGCAAAAAACTTGATATACCACGCCACCCAGGACTTCCTGGTCGCCTATTCAATTATCTTTGATATTTAAGCACCGGCTGTAAGGTCATTGTTCGAGGTTTGTTACTAATGTAGGGTAAATGTGTAGCGGCTGACTAGTAATGTCAAATTATGGTTAAAAATGGTCTCATTACGTGGGTGATTAGGGAGAGGAATCATGGTTGAAAAACAATTTACAGGGCATTTAAAGGGCCGTGTAGCTGTGGTAACTGGTGGTTGCGGAGGCATCGGACAGGCAATATGCAGCCGTTTTCATAGTGAGGGAGCTCACGTCATCGCAGCAGACATAGCATCGCTTCCAGCGTCGCTAAAAGGTCTTGTCCGGTACTTTAAACATGATGTTACCAGCGAACAGAGCGCACAGGATCTAATGACATTTGTAGGGCAAGAATTTGGCCAGTTAGATGTATTAGTGAATGCAGCCGGCATTGAAATAGAAAAGACAATTGAAGAAACCACCTTAGATGAGTGGCAGAGAATTTTTGCTATAAACGTTACAGGCACTTTCTTAACCAGTAAATATGGAGTGCCTCTAATGCGCAAAAATGGCGCAGGTTCGATCATCAATTTTGGTTCTTATGACGGTTTTATTGCAGATCCTGGTTTAGCAGCTTATTGTGCAACAAAAGGTGCTGTGCATGCTCTAACTAAAGCGATGGCCTGCGATTATGGTAAGGAAAATATTCGTGTAAACGCTATTTGCCCGGGTTATGTAGCGACACCCATGCTAGAAAGTTTTTTTGGAGACAGTGGAGACATAGAAAGCCTAAAACAAGAAGTGCGCGACATTCACCCCCTGCGCCGTTACGGCACACCTGATGATATGGCTAATCTAGTGAACTGGCTGGCAGGTGATGAGGCGCGCTATGCGTCTGGTGCTTTGTGGGTGTTGGACGGTGGTTTAAGTGCCCAAGTTCAGCAGATGCGGTTATAGGAGTCGGTATGCAATTATCAGGCAAAGTGGCTCTAGTCACAGGTGGGCGTCAAGGTATCGGTGCTGCTATTGTTGAGCGATTTGTGCAAGAAGGCGCCACGGTTATTACTTGTGGGCGCGGTGAAAGACCAGCTGATATGGCAGTTAACATTGATTGGGTGCAGACTGACGTGAGCTGTTCTAAACAAGTAGCTGAGCTTAAAAATTGGATTCTAAGCAACTATGGCTCATTGGATATATTGGTAAACAACGCTGGCGTACAAATAGAAAAAACCATCGTCGACACCACTGATGATGATTGGGAAATGCTTATGGGGGCCAATGCGCGAGGGATCTTCAATACCATCCGCAGCCTATTACCGATGATGTCTATGGGTGGCTCTATCATTAATATGGGCTCTGTATCGGGCGTTAACGCCGACCCTGGCCTAGCTCTATACAATGCGTCTAAAGCCTTTGTACATGGTTTAACGCGTTCGGTTGCAGTAGATCATGGCCCTAAGGTGAGGTGTAACGCTATTTGCCCGGGCTGGATTATGACTGCCATGGCAGATAGTGCCTTTGCGGTAGCAAAGGATGAAGTTGCAGCAAAAAAAGATGCCCTGGCTCGGCACCCGATTGGTCGCTTTGGTGTGCCTTCTGATATAGCAAATATGGCCCTTTGGTTAGCAAGTGAAGAGTCGCGTTTTGTAACGGGGCAGATGTTCACCGTTGATGGTGGTTTAACAGCGGCATCACCTTTGAACCCAGGATTGTTTTAAATTTAAATCACTATTAATGGCTTATGGAGGTCTAGGTGGCTACACATTTAACCCAATTAGAATTTGATGCACTTGCATCCGGCTATGCTAAAGATCCTTGTGAATCTTGGTCTATTGGCTCTCAATGCTACATAGAGCCTAAGTACCAAGCCATCGAAAAAGAACACGTATTTGCCAAATCTTGGCAGTTTGTTTGTCATGAAGAAGCGTTGCAGAATACAGGAGACTACGTATCCCAGGAAGTTGCGGGTCAACCTATACTTGTAGTGCGTAATGCCGAAGGAGGGTTGCAGGCATTTTACAATGTTTGCAAACACCGAGGTCACCTGCTCGTTCAGGGCCAAGGTAATACCGATAAAATTGTCTGTCCCTACCATTCATGGACTTATGACCTTAAGGGCCAGTTGCTGGCAGCACCAAGATCTAAACTGGTGCACAATTTTAACACCCAGGAAATTTGTTTGGATCAAATTCAAGTGGAAATGTTTTGTCACTTAGTGTTTGTTAACTTAGATGCCAGTGCTGACTCGTTGGCAAGCCAAACAGGTGATTTGGCGACGGAAATCATGGCCTATGCGCCTGATCTGAGCAAACTCACCTATGCCACACGCTTATCCTATCGCATTAAAGCCAACTGGAAAGTTGTCACAGACAATTTTCTGGAGTGTTATCACTGCACTACAGCCCACAAAGACTTTGTAAGTTTGGTGGACATGCAAACCTACAAAGTCAAAACCCAGGGTATCTACTCTAGTCATATGGCTAAAGCTAAGCGTACCGATAATGCAGCTTATAGTATTGATGACGCCGCCGTAACCGATCATGCAGTGTGGTTTCTATGGCCCAATATTGCCTTAATGCGCTACCCGGGCCGCGGCAACTTTATGGTGTGGAAGTTCAACCCGTCGGGCGCAGAAGAAACTCACGAAGAATTTGAGTTTTATTTTGAAACTGCGGATATTGAGGAGGTCGAGAAACAAGCCCTTAAATTTATCGATGAGGTGCTGCAGGTAGAAGACATTAACTTAGTTGAGAGTGTGCAGCGAGGCATGAATACGCCAGCGTTTCAGTCAGGCCGCATCATGGCTAATCCAGATGGGGAGCACGGAATGAGCGAGCATGCGGTACATCACTTTCATGGTATGTTGCTTAACGCATACAAATCTGCAATAAAATAAATAGGGTCTATGATGAATAATCATTTCACTAGCGTTGCTGTTTTGGGTGCCGGCGTCATAGGAGCCAGTTGGTCAGCGCTGTTCGCATGCGCGGGCTTACGCGTCAAAGTTTATGACCCTATGGCAGACGCGGAACAAAAGGTAAGGTCATACCTTGCTGATGCAGCACCTATGTTGCAACAACTAGGGATGCAAGGCCCACAAGGTGAAATTAGTTTCCACACAAGCGCAAAGGAAGCGGTAAAAGACTGCCAGTTTGTGCAAGAGTGTGCGCCTGAGAAACTGCACATTAAACACCAGCTCTACGCTGACATAGAAGCGCACCTGTTGCCTGATGCCATTGTTGCCTCGTCTGCTTCGGGCCTTATGGTGTCTGAAATGCAAGCTGGCTGGTCTAATCCATCTCGCTTTATATTAGGCCACCCGTTTAATCCACCACATTTAATTCCCTTGGTGGAGCTGCTTGCGAATGACAAGACTGCCGCTGGAGTACTGGAGCAAGCAGAAGCCTTTTATAAATTTGTAGGAAAGGTCACTATCAGGGTGCAACGTGAAGTGCCTGCACATGTAGCTAATCGGCTACAAGCGGCGTTATGGAAAGAGGCCATACATTTAGTGGAGTCTGGCGTAGCATCTGTTGAAGACGTAGATAAGGCCGTTTGGGCGGGCCCCGGCTTACGTTGGGCAGCCATGGGGCCGCATATGTTATTTAACTTGGGTGCTGGTGAAGGTGGCATGGCTGAGTTTTGTGACCGCTATAGTGATAGTTTTCATCGCTGGTGGGCTGACCTAGGCCAGGTCGATTTAAATCCTTCGACAATAGAAAAACTCGTGAGTGGTCTATCATCAGAAGGAGTAAAGCCAAACACGGTGGAACTGTCAGAGCAACGTGATGCGCTTATTGTAGCCATGTTGAAAGCGACTCACCCCTTACGAGAACCTGATTAGGTTTTCTGCGATCACTAGTTGCCACTACTAATTTTATTGCCGTTGCTGTCATATAATAATTTTGATAATCATCGATGGTATATTTTGATATTCGTACCTACACATAGTCACTTATAGTGAGGATTTTATGACCGACATCAACATCCATTTTAGCCGAGAGGAGTTCTCCCAACGTCAGGAATCCGTCCGTGCCAGCATGAACGCCCAAGGCCTAGATGGCCTTTTGATTTTCAAGATCGAAGACATGTACTGGCTTACTGGTTACGATTCTGATGGCTTTTCGATTTTCGGGTGTATGTTTATCGGAACCGAGGGGGATTTGACTCATTTGGTGCGCCCTGCCGATCTTGGTAACGCCTCGTATTCATCTATTTGTGAGAACGTAATAACGGCCCCAGACTCCCACACAGTGACTCGAGCTGAGCAAATAAAAGCGATGCTGAATTCGCTCGGGATGCAGGGTAAAAGAATTGGTATCCAGGTCGACACCATGGGTTTAACCCCACGGCTTTTTTTGGAAATAAAGGAAGCCCTTGATGGCTGGTGCCAACTAACCGTAGCACCTGATTTCATACGAGAACTACGCTTGGTGAAGAGCCCGCAGGAGCTATGTTACCTTCGTAAAGCTGGTGAAATTTTGGACATAGCACTGGAAAAGACTCTTGAAGCAACACTCTCTGGGGCCTTCGAAGGTGATATTTATGCTACATTTTATGACACGCTATTTCGTCTTGACGGTGATTTACCAGCCCACATTCCTCCCATTGGAAGTGGTAAATCGGCATTAAACTTGCGATATACAACCAAGCGAAAACACGTTCTCGACAATGATCAGATAACGCTTGAGCTTGGAGTTGCATATCGTCATTATCATGCGGCAAGTATGTGTGTTGTCTTAACAGGCCCACAGGTTAGCCAACGCCATTTAGAAATGCATGCTACTAGTGTTATTGCCCTAGATGCAGTGCAATCGATTCTTCGCCCTGGAACCACTGTTGGTGAAATTTACGACACGTATCAAACTACCCTTGAAGAGAACGGCGAAAAAGACTCTGTACTTACCGTTTGCGGATACACGATGGGAGCAGCCTGGCCACCCACATGGATGGAGCAACCGATGATACATAAAGGAAACCCTGTTGTACTTGAAAAAAACATGTCCTTTTTTACACACATGATACTGAATGATCGAAAAACCGGGCTTTCTATGGCGGTGGCCGAGCAAGCTATTATTACCGAGGATGCACCGGAAATCATCACTCATGTTCCAAGAACGCCTATCATTAAAGGCTAGAAGCAACTATGGAATTCAAACCTACTCATACAAATGACCGTTTTATCGAACCTGTACCCCAATATATAAAATACTAAAGTAAGGATACCTATGAACTACTTAGAAAACTTTTGTCTAATGGCCGGGCGCATTTTAATGGGCGCCTATTTCATCTTACCTGGAATACAGAAAATAACTGATTTTGACATGATGAGCAGCTACATGGAGGAACACAGCGTACCAATGATATCTGTGCTTTTACCATTAACAATCTTGTTACAAATAAGTGCAGGAGCAGCCATTATTGCAGGCTACAAAGGCAAAATTGCTGCTTTTATACTCGCCGGTTTAACATTGGTTATTAGTATTTATATGCATGATTTTTGGGATATGGCAGAAGGTATAGAACAGACCCACGAATTGCAGAATTTCGTTAAAAATATGGCCATAATGTCTGGTCTATTGATAGTGGCTGCAGTAGGAACAGGAAAATTCAGCCTAGACAATAAACGTTAATATAAACTTTATGGTGGCTTGCTACCAAACAATGCGGAGGCCAGGTTTACTTGGCTATTTATGAGCCCACCAATCCACCACTAATGCTTGAATGTGGGCATTTTCACTGTGGCTAACTGGGAGGTTCAGTTAAAGCATTACGTTAGTTTTGAGTGCGCATTGGAGATTGTAATGTACCAGCAAAAATATTGTACAATGTGGTCAACCTTCGTAACGTAATTGCGCATATACCTTATTGTTATAGGAACAAAATTATGAATTATACTCCAAGCCAAAATCGTTATGACAAAATGGTTTACCGCCGTTGTGGTAGTTCAGGGCTCAAGCTACCCGCCATTTCATTAGGATTGTGGCATAATTTTGGTCATGATTTTCCACATCAAATAAAACGAGAAATTTGTCAGACTGCTTTCGATAATGGAATCACACATTTTGACCTTGCGAATAATTATGGCCCGCCTGCGGGCAGTGCAGAAGAAGCATTCGGAGATATTCTAAAAACTGATTTTTCTGGGTACAGAGATGAATTAATAATCAGTTCAAAAGCAGGATATGACATGTGGCCGGGACCATATGGTGAATGGGGAAGTCGGAAATATTTGATTGCGTCTTGTGATCAGTCATTAAACAGAATGGGGTTGGATTACGTCGATATTTTCTATTCACATCGCTTTGATCCTAATACACCTTTAGAAGAGACTATGGGCGCATTGGACCACATCGTTAAATCAGGGCGAGCTTTGTATGTGGGAATATCCAGTTATAACAGCCAGCGCACCAAAGAAGCCGTGAAAATCTTAAACGATTTAGGCACCCCATGTCTCATTCATCAACCAAGCTACAACATGATTAATCGCTGGGTTGAAGATGATAACCTTCTCGACACATTGGAAGATCTAGGTCTTGGGTCAATTGCGTTTACACCCCTTGCTCAGGGACTGCTGACAAAAAAATACTTAAATGGCGTGCCAAATGATAGTCGCGCAGTGCAAGGTAAAAGCCTTGATAGGGGCAAACTTAAGCCAGAACTCATCGAGGCACTGAACCAGCTGAATGACATTGCCTCTAGCCGTGGCCAGACTTTACCGCAAATGGCTTTAGCTTGGGTTTTACGAGGTGGCCGAGTGACTACTGCTCTCATTGGAGCTTCAAAGCCCGAGCAAGTTTTGGATTGTGTTGGTGCTATTGAGAATCTAGATTTTACAGATGATGAACTTTCAAAAATCGATTATTTATCCAGTGATCAGGGTATAAATCTCTGGGCGGCATCTTCAGAATCATAGTGCCTCGGCTTATAAAAATTCGAGTGAGCTCTGTCAGAGTAGTTAGTCGCCAAATAATGAACACTTAACCTGAGGCTCGGGTTATTTAATCCCGTAGAGACCTATATGAAATATAACTGGTTAATTATCATCAGCTTAGCTGTATTTATAGTGCTAATAATGTCAACTATTATCGGCTCGCGCTGGTATAACGCAGAATACACCGGCGCGAAAAGCCTAGGCTTAATACAGGGGCAGCTAACAGAGTGTAGTAAAAGCCCAAACTGTGTCAGCAGTCAAACTACACAACGCAGTAAGTATATCGCGCCTATTAATGCCAGTGACACACCTGAATTAACATGGTTAATGTTGCGTGATGTTGTTGATAAGATGCCACAGGCTTTATTGATAACAGAAAATGAGAACTACCGGCATTATCAGTTCACTACCCCAGTGATGGGGTTCATTGACGACGTTGAATTACTATTTGACCGTACTGGGATGCTGATTCAAGTAAAAAGCGCTTCTCGTGTAGGTCAGTCTGACATGGGGGCCAATCGTAATCGTGTGAAGTTATTACGTGAAAGCTTAGATGAGGCCCTGAGTCACAAATAATCCCACATAGGGTGTTACAAAAGTGTCCAAATTTACTGTACCACTACAATAAGACCTGTGCACTGCAGGGAGTAAAGCTCATAGCTAGTCTCTCATTGTTGTTATAAGTGATCATTATGTAGCTGTACGCAGGGCTTCAGCAGGATCTAACTTGGCCGCGCTACGGGCCGGAAAGTAGGCAGCTAAAACACACATTATCAAAATGAGACCGCTGGTGGCAGCAATGCTACTTAAGCTTGCAGTTAGGGGTAGCTGGCCTGCTACGGTAAACATGCGCGCGGGACCACGACTACCTTCAAAAGACAAAGATTCAATGGCTAGTATGCCTATCTCTGCTAAAACTAGGCCGCTGACCGTGCCTAGAACGGCCAAAATAATGGCTTCGTAGATGAATAATCGAAACACATTCGACGCCTGTGCACCCATGGCACGCATGTTGCCAATTTCCGCAACCCTTTCTAGTAACACCATGCGATAACTGTTGGAAATACCAACCAAGGTAATGACTAACATAATGGCAAAGATTATTTTTGCCACCCAATCAAGCCCATTCACCACGGACATGACGCTTTCCGTGACATCGTCCAAGTTAGTGACATCAAATTGCGTGCCCTGCCAAGGCTCATCAATAAAAGTGCGAGAACCGGACATCATGCCTCGCATGGCCCTCATACCTCCCTCATCTTCTACCACTGGCTTAAGGCTGGCTAGTTGACTAAATTGCTGTTTGAGCTGTTCGGTTACCTTGTGCATCTGCTGCATATCTTCTAGTACAAGGTTAACTCGTTGGTACTCTGTGGGTTCAATATTAAGCATGGCGTTTACAGACTTTAAGCTAGCATAGGCACTGGAACGTCCAAAACTACCCTGGTCAGCAATCAGCGCTACCACTTGCCATTGCAATAGGTTCTGCTGACCACTGGCGGTGGCACCTTTGACCAGTACAGTATCACCCAAACTTACACCCATCTGGCGGGCTTTATTCATAGGTAGTGCAACGCTATTGCCTTGTTCGATAGCGTTTAGGTCTCCGCGTATTACGCGCACCTTTTTCTCTAGCAGAGTTTCATTGGCAAGCTGCACACCTTGTACTTGGATCGAGTCAGTTTTGCTGCCAAATACAAACTGTGCACGCACGCTTGAGCGGCGTTTCGTTTCTACCAATAGGACATCCAAGCTGGCTATGGCCTGGTCGATAACCTGGGACTGATTAATGCGTGATGTTGAATAGCCTTTAGGAGAAACAACTTGACCGGAAATGTATACATGACCACCCAAGGCGGCGCTGAAATTGGTTTTTATGGCGTTACCCATAGCACCCGTCAAACTGTTGAGTAGCGTAATCGACAGCATGCCAAAGGCAATGGCGCTAGCCAGCAAAAAGCTGCGCTTCTTTTGGCGAAAGACATTGCGAAATGCGAGTTTGAACCAAGTCATGATAACTCCTTAGCTTTGCATGGCGGTTACGGGGCTGACCTTAAGCGCTATGGCTAAGGGATAAAGACTGGCCACTAAGGCAGCCACAACCATCATGCCCAGAGCACTGGCCACGGCGTTAAGAGACAAACCTGGGTACAATTGCTCGCCACCAAAGATGAGGGCAAAGAAGGCATTGGGAGGGCTTATGCCCGTATTGCCTAAGATGCCCGTTATAATGGCTGCCATAGTAATGCCCGCCACTCCAGCTGCAATTGCCAGCACTAAAGTTTCCAGCAAAATGAGCCGGCGCACGAGACTTTTTTGTGCCCCCATGGCGCGCATTGTGCCAATTTCAACAATTCGTTCGGTCACGGATATCACCAAAGTATTCATAATAATAATGATGGAAACGGCGGCTATTAAAACCATAAAGCCGTTTAGCACCCAGCCCACACTGCTGGCCATTTGTGCGGTAAAGCCAGCTGCTTGTTCCCAATCACCTACTTTCCACTCCAAATTTTGTTGTTTTATCCACTGTTGTAGTTGCCGCTGAGCAGATTTAACATCTGCCCCTGGAGCTAACTGTACAATAACAAAATGGTATTGTTGGCTAGTTTGGTTAGGAGTGGGCCGATTGACCTGTAGGCTGCTAAGCAATTCGGCTTCTATGCTGGCGGCATCACTTTCGTTAGTTACCGCATCTTCAAATAGACCACCACCAAACAGATCCGATTCGCTAGTTTCGCCGATCAGAGCCTGATCGTCAGCGCTGAGTTCGGCACTGACGCTAGTGTCTACATTTAGGCTAAATAAACCCTGGCTGGTGGTTAAATCTATTAAACTCATAAAGCCTAGCTGTGGCGCGGCTGTGGTTTTAAAATTGAAAATGCCGGATATGCTGAGGGAGCGAATTTTGGTGCCAGCATCATTGGTTACGGCAATCTGGATTTCATCACCCACCTGCACGGATTGACCTTGGCTTTTGCTATAGGCATCTGCGACGCTTTGGTTAAGGGCTATACCTGCACTACCAGGTTGCCACAAACCGCCATCTATCCATTGTAGGTGCTGACTAAAACCAATGTCCTGCCAGGCGGCTTGGTCAACGCCCCACAACATGGTGCGAGCTTGGGCACCAATACCATTCTCTATGCTGCCAAAGCCCACGGTTTGTGGAGATAGTTGACTAATGTAGGGTAGTTGGCTGAGGTCTGGCAATTGTTCGCCGTAGCTGGGCAAACTGGCCTTAGTACCGCCACCAAAACCGGAAAAAATGCTTGTATTGTCGTCTTCCGGTGGGCTGCTTGCGGATTGGGCCTTGTTTGCGTCAGGTCTAGGTTTTTCTGCATCTGGTTTGACCTTAGCTTGGCGTCGTTGCAGCTCTATGGCTTTGCTGTCGGCGTAGATAAACAGGTCGCCACTGTATTGCTGGGTAAAGCTGGCCTGCATGTTGGTGCTGAGGGTGTGCATGATGGAATTGCCCGTTACCAATAGGGTCACGCCAAAGGCCATCAGCGCGCCCACGATCAGGCTTTTACTGCGGTGCTGTAAGAGGTTGCGAAGAGCTAATTTTAATAGCATAGATAACCTTAAGCGCCTGCGTCAGTTACTGAGCTATCGATGCCAGCAGTGCGATAGTCCTCTTCCACCAAGCCATCACGTATTTTCACTACGTGATCCGCTACTTCCAATACCTGTGGGTCATGGGTAGAAAATACAAAGGTAGTGCCCAGCTGTTGATTCATCTCACGCATAAGGTGAATGATTTGGTCACCCGTTTTGGAGTCTAAATTGGCCGTTGGTTCGTCTGCCAAAACTATAGTTGGCTTGGTGGATAAGGCCCTGGCAATGGCCACGCGCTGGCGCTGACCTCCAGACAATTCGGCTGGACGACGCTGAGCGTAGTCTTTTAATCCAACCTTGTCTAACAAATAACTAACCCATTCCTGCTTGTCGCTGGCACTCCAGCTGGCATAAGGGTTGTCTTTCCCGGAACCTAATAGCAATGGGAATTCCACATTTTCGTATACGTTAAGCACAGGGATAAGGTTAAAACTTTGAAAAATGAAACCCAGTTTCTCATGTCGTAACTGAGTAATTTGTCGATCATTAAGACTGGAGGTTTGAACCCCTTCGATGACCACTTCACCTTGGCTAGGGGTATCGATACAGCCAATCATATTGAGAATAGTCGACTTCCCGGAACCAGAGGGTCCACAGATGGTAAAAAAGTCGCCTTTCTGTACGGTAAAGCTAACACCCTGCAAGGCAGGGACTATGGTGCTTCCCAATGGGTAGTTCTTGTGAACTTGCTGAAACTCGATCAGTGGCATAACAGGCCCTCAATTATAAGCATAGTCATAGATCTGATGTCAGTATGGCAATAGTTAGTAACATTGGAAATAGGCGTGTGTGATGGAATGTGTAAAAGAATTGTAAAGGTATTTTAATCTACATCAGGCTAAGGTACTTTTAACCAAGCCCTTTTATGTTGGCCTCAGCTGTGAGGCGAGTTCGGAAATTCTATAGGCACAAGCTATGAACCTACACCGCCGTTTTACTGCATCTGCGAAGGTGCTAACGCTACAAATTCTCTCATTATTTTTTTTGTTGCACGGATCAAGTACCGCGTATGCTGCGAATTCCATTTTGGACAACATCGACAAAAACACCAACCAACGCGACACTGATATATCATTAGTGGCCACCATGATTCGTGAAGATGTGGAAGACGGTGCCGATAAACGCGTAGTGCGGATGTTTCGTCGTGACCGTGATGATAAATTTTTGATGTTATTCCAAGAACCCAGCTTCAAAACTGGCCAAGGATACCTGCGCATAGACGATATTTTATGGTTTTATGATCCCGAAAGTCGCAAATTTTCACACCGTTCCATGCAGGATCGGTTTGATAACTCCAGTGCTCGTAACTCAGATTTTCGTCGTTCTAGCCTGCAAAATGACTACGATGTGGTGCAACAAAAGGAAGGTAATCTAGGTAAGTTCCCAGTGTATATTATGGAGCTTAAAGCCAAACATGATGAAGTGAGCTTTCCCAAGCGTGTGCTGTATGTACTCAAGTCACCCAATTTGATTTTGAAGGGCGAAGACTACAGCCTCAGTGACCAACTATTGCGCACTACCTATTACCCGTCCTATACCAAATCCAGCAACATTTACATTGCCACTAAACGTATTTTTGTCGATGCCGTCATTAAGGGCAACAAAACCACCTTTGCCTTTAATCAAATAAGCACCACGCAGCTGGCCGATTCCACTTTTACCAAGGCCTATGTAGAGCGTGTGAATCGCTGATCAAACGTTTATTGAGAGAACTGAAAAATGAATATTACGAAGCTCATTTCAGTACGACTGCCAGTACAATCACCAACCAAACTGTCAATCTTAGTATTAACCCTACTGTTAGTTATCAGTTTGCCAAGTATTGCGGCTGGTGACCCTGCGGATGCCTTGTTTGACGAGAACAGTTTATTTGGGGGCGACGATGGCGACAGCGGCAGCTTATTCGTGGAATCTGGGGCTGATGACACCAACCTCGCCGAGCAATTCATGGCAGGAAGTGACCCTGTAGTGATTAACGGTAGCATCGCTATAAAAGACACATATACCCATACCAATAATGCAGCAACGGGAATAAAAACCAGTAACCGATTCTCTGCATCTGGTGTTGTTACTGCAGATGTGCGCCCGTCGATGGATTATCGCCTGTTGCTCAAAGCTGATTACACTATCGCAGAGGGTAGTAATAGTACTACCCTGAGAGAAGGTTTTGTGGATACTAGTTTTCAAGACACCGTATTCGTCCGAGCGGGTCGCCAAACGTTACACTGGGGTACCGGTGTCTACTTTAGCCCAGCGGATTTGATTAGCAGCGATGCCTTGGATGCTGCCGATCCTGAGGCCGATCGTATTGGCACCAATGCCATCAAAATTCACCGTCCCAACAACAATGACAACTACTACGTCTACCTTATTCCTAATACCCAAGGCAGTGGCATGCATGTGGCGGGTAAAGGCGAATGGATGGTGAATGACAGTGAGGTGACCTTGGCCTTAGTGGATCAAGTCCAAGGAGCTACTAGCGTTGGTCTCACCATTGCCCAGCCCACTAGTTGGGGTAAGTGGTATGGCGAATATGTACTCAGCCATGGCGTCACTACTAAAGCCTTGGATATCAATATGGTAGCCAGTGATCGCAGAGCTAGGTGGTTACAGCAAGCCACCTTAGGCGGCTCTTATACTGTGAGTGATAGTGGTGATTACAACATCAGCGCCAGTGGCCAATATTATTACAACGGCCAGGGATATGACGTGGCACATTGGCGCAATAATTCCAATGCCTGGGCAGCCCTAATGGCTAACGGTGACGTGGATACGAGACTATTTTCACGCCAATACATGGCGACTAGCATACGTTGGAGTGGTATGTACGATTCCAAACTCAGCAGCTCTTGGTCACTGCTACAAAATCTTACCGATCAGTCAAACAGTAATACCCTGTCCCTATCCTATCGGCCTTTGGACGAACTAAGTGTCAGTATCCGTCGTACTCAAACCAATAGCCTAGCAGCTGGGCAATATAGCCCCAAAGGCCCTCAGTCCAGCTATAGCGTTAGTGTGTCTATGTGGAATAAAAAGTTTTAAGCGGGCTCGAAACAACCAGATGCAGGTATAACTCTAGTGATGCCGTAAATTTGGCCACCTAACAACAAGATGTTACGATCATCTCTTGATAATTAACTGGGCGTTTAATGCAAACAGATCAAGGTATGTAAAATGTCTAGGTTTCTAAAGTACTGTCTATATTTGTTGTTAATGCTTGCGGCCCCCCTAGCAATTTATGTTTATGTGAACATAGCACCAGATAGATCTGTTGAAGAACTTAGCCAACGATGGTCTCAAGAACCCTCTCAATTTTTAAATATTGCTGGCATGAATGTTCACTTAAGAGACGAAGGCCCAAAAACTGACAATGAACCCATTGTGTTAATACATGGCACAAGTGCGTCATTACATACTTGGAATGGTTGGGTGGATGCCTTAAAAGAAGATCGTAGAGTCATTCGTTTCGATTTGCCCGGATTTGGCTTGACCGGACCAGATCCAGAAAATAATTACAAAATTGAGCGCTATGCTGAAGTAGTTATTGCAGTGTTAGATGAATTGAAAGTTAAAAAAGCCGTATTGGCAGGTAACTCCTTAGGTGGTTATGTTTCGTGGGCAACCGCTGTGTTATATCCCAACAGGGTGTCTAAGTTAATATTGGTAGATGCCAGTGGATACCGTTTCCAGCCGGAGTCAGTTCCACTTGCATTTAAATTAGCACAACATCCTTTAGCCAGCTTACTGTTAAAAGACGTTTTACCTAAATCGTTGGTAGCGGATAGCGTTAAAAATGTATATGGAAATCCTGATTTAGTTAGTGATGAATTAGTTGACCGATACTACGATTTATCTCTTCGAGAGGGTAACCGTAGTGCGTTAAAGGCACGATTTAAACAAATGTCACCAGGATTTTTAGTAGATAAAATTAAAACGATTAGTGCGCCTACGCTTATCATATGGGGAGGGAAAGACCGGTTGATTCTTCCTAAGTTTGGACACCAATTCGATCAAGACATAACAAACAGTCACTTGGTTGTCTTTGATGAATTAGGGCATGTCCCTCACGAGGAAAATCCCCAATCAACCGTATTAGCGGTAAAGCAATTTTTGGAAGAGAATAAGCCAAATTAAGATTACTTTCTCATCACCGCCTGCTCTGCCTATCAGACAAAAGTACTTTACCCCGCTGGTAGTATGATTTCCATACTGAGTCGGGAACCATGCTCCCACCTGTAGCCCAGACAATATGAGTAGCCTGGTTCATTTTTTTCTCTAGCCCCTTAGAACATAGGTAATCACTATCTTTGAGTACTCGGGCAATGCCTGGAAGACCAGCAGCTGCTGACGGTTCCAGCTTGATGTTCTCTGTATCAGAAATAAGCGTAATTAGCTCATGAAGTACGTCGTCTTCAATAGTGTATATACCATCAAGCAATGGTTCCATGGTCCGACAAACTAGACCCGAAGGGCGGCTAACCGCCAACCCATCAGCGGCTGTAAGGCCATCAATTGCGTAATCCTGGGCGCATACTTTTTCATGCAAACCAGTGGCCAGTCCCAGAAGAACTGCCGGGGCATGTGTAGGCTCCGCAAATATGCAGTGAACATTGTCCCCAAAAGTAAGTTTCAGACCAAATGAAACCCCGCCTGGCCCTCCCCCAACGCCACAAGGCAGGTATATAAACAGAGGATGCCCTTCGTCCACTATAATGCCCTGCTTATCGAGCTGTTGCTTTAGTCGACTAGCCGCAACCGCATACCCTAAAAAAAGATCTCGTGAAGATTCGTCGTCAACAAAGTGGCTATACTCATCGCTTTCAGCATCAGCTCGGCCTTGTGCCACGGCGTGACCGTAGTCCGCTTCATACTCCTTAACCAAGGCACCTTTAATACGCAACAAATCCTTTTTCCATTGCTGGGCATCTGCTGACATGTGCACAATCACATTGAACCCTAGCTTTTTCCCCATGATCCCAATACTCAACCCTAGGTTACCTGTAGAACCCACAATCAGAGAGTAACCACTGAAAAATGAGCGAAAGCGATCCGTATCGAGTATGGAATAGTCATCGCCAAAATCTAGTATCCCTTTTTCAACCGCTAGTGTTTCGGCATGTTTCAGGACCTCGTAAATCCCGCCGCGAGCTTTAATAGACCCAGATATTGGCAATAAGTTGTCAAGCTTAATCATTAACTGACCGGGCAGATCCACACCACAATACTCTTTGAGTTTTGCTTGCATGGTAGGAGCGCTAACTAACTCTGATTCAATCACACCATCAAATACCCGCACCTCAGGAAAAACTTGAGAGAGATAGGGTCGAAACCTTTCAAGGCGATCAGCCGCTTCTAACTCATCTTCTTTTTTAAAATCGATAAGGTGACGAGCCTCATCAAACGGCAGAAGAGTAGGGTTCACCCAGAAGACTTCCTGGGTAGCGATTATTTCATCGGCTAAGGCAAAGTTTTTAGGCGGTTGTGTCATGATTCTAATATAACGTCCGGTATTTTATGTTGATTTTTTAGACTGTGATGTTCTGCTTTATTATAGGCTTGCACCAGGTCTGTTGGTGCCCAGAGCACCAAAGTTTAGACGTCTGGTGGGGTGCTATCCCCATCACCGAGTTGTAATTGCAGAACCACAGAGTCCATCCAACGGCCGAATTTGTAACCGATAGATTTAATAATGCCAACCTCCTGAAAACCCATATTTTTGTGGAAGTCGATGGACATAAAATTTTCTGAATCTCCTACCACTGCAATCATTTGGCGGAAATCCAACGCTGTACACAACACTATCAGGTCTTCAAGAAGGCGCTTGCCAAGCCCCATTCGTTGAGCTGTATCAGCAACGTATATTGAGTTTTCAACCGTATATCGGTAGGCAGGACGAGAGCGATAGGCAGATACGTAGGAGTAACCAAGAACGTCATCACCACGCACGGCAACTCGGTATGGATAACCCGCTTGGGTTGCCGCATCGCGCCGAGATACCATTTCTGCAAGAGAAGGTGGTTCTTCTTCCCAACTTGAGACACCATGAAGAACCTGGAGTGCATAGATCTGTTGAATAGTTGGCATGTCTTCATCACGCACATTGCGGATGATGATATCTGTGCTTTCTTTGTTCATGCTGCCGCCTTTAGATGTCAAAAAAATGAGCAATGGTGTGAAGAGTACTCCAACACAACACACCCTACCCCTTCACTATGTGTTAACTAAGGGGTGTATTCTCTACACTTTGTCAATTTCCAAACACCCCCTGCCCAGTCTTCAACATCGGTCCATAATTCAGCTTTTTTGGGATTATTGATGTCTAGTGGTTTACTGCGCTTGTGAGGTTTTACTTCAATATACAAGGGTTTTTTAAGCGCTTCCCCGTTGGATATATTCAAATGAAAGTAAGCCATCTTTCCAATTAAGTGGCCTGCCTTAGTTAGTTTAAGGTTAACTTCATGCTTTAGGTAGCTAGAATCCTTAGAAAGGCCTCCCATACGCCAACGGCCTTCTATTTTTACGCCGTCGTTTGTTAAAAACAGTCTGCCCCCAGCCATGTTCCAATTTTCAACTCTCCCATCAACATGGTCGTCATAGTTAACCCTGCGCAGGTTAAATTGACATGTAATGGGTTGAGGCAATATAGCTAGTTGATATGGGCTAAAATCAAATGCAGTTTTATTAATGGGGTTAGCCAATAGTTGCTGCTTAACTTGAGGATCCAGCTCCAGTGGATAGAACACAATACCCTGGTTTTTTGGCAAAAACTTTTGCCCAGACTGCTGCTCACCACCGCTGCTTTTAGCACCCGTGCCACAGTCTAATTTTCGCCGCTGGGCTTCTGCCAAATACACAGTATTATCAGCTGTCGCCGTAACTAAACGACACACCGATTTATCACTCCACCCCGACATATCTACTGCCAACACCGGCATAGCCAATAGGATTGCCAAGAGCGCGCTTATCGACAACATGACTGACGTACGGTAATAATGGTCAATGAAGGATAATTGAGGCACAGCTAACTCCTTATAAACAAACAATCTATGCAAACAAGTGTTCAAACACACGTGGTAAGTCTGGTTGGTGGAATATCTGGCTGGCAATAAGATCATGATCAAGGCCTAAAGACTTTTCAAGACAGGCAGCGCAAACAGACCGATAGTCGATTGTGGCCATGAGGTCTCTTTTTTCAAATTGATCTTTTTTACTTAACCCAGGCCAGTCAGCAATAACGCCACTGCCAGACAATGAACCCCCCGCAAGCAAACCAACACTTGCGTAACCATGATCTGTTCCCAGGGTGCCATTAACAGATACTGTACGGCCAAATTCGGTTAGCGTTAGAATAATTGCATCATCCCAGGCCTCGCCTAACCCTCGGCGATAACCAGCAATCACATCATCAACTACAGTTAATTGCCTTGCTAGACGCCCCGCGTCTGTGTCACCTTCTTCAACTTGGTTTGCATGAGTATCAAAATTATCTACGCGAATAATGGACGCCACTGGCCCATCAGCTTGAGCCATGGCTTGACCAGCGTATCTGGCCAAACTGGCTGGATCTCTCGGCACTTGGATATTCTCTTCACTTTTACGGGCTACTTTAGTAAATATTTGCGCGGCATCCATTTGATGCCCCATAGCAATCATGTTAACCAAATCGGCTTTTGGCCGACTAGAACCCCGAATACTCGCGGGATAAAAATTATCATTCTCATGGTGTCCACGTAAAATTAATGGCATATCCAAAGACAAAGATCGCCCCGCAACATCCGCCAAATCTAAAGCACGCCCTAACCAGCCGGTTTTCTCACTGAATGGTGACAAGCCACCACCTTCAATCATATTTTGGCCTTCAAAATGAGAACGCTTGGTATACGGAAATGCCGTAGCGTGAACGGCGCTGGCGTGGCCTCGAGCCATCAACTGGGCATAAAACTTAAGCGATGGGTGCAATCCAAAGAAGTCATTTAATGGTAAGTAACCTTCTGGTGAGATGCTCTTACGCATGCGCATTAGGTCTGGGTCACCAATCGGTGGAATAGTAGCAAGCCCATCCATCCCTCCTTCTAAAATAATCACCGAAATACTGCCAGGTGGTTTGCCTTTTGCAAACCCTGAGATAGGCATCCCAGCTAGAAAGAGTGATGCTGCACCCGCCTTGAGTAGGTTACGACGGCCAGGTATTAATTTAGACATATTCCAACCCCATTAGCTCAGGACTGCACATAAGAGCAATAAATTGATCCCTAGGCGACGTGCCCACACTGGCCACCAAAGCTCGAGTTTGCTCTGCCGCACCAATGCGATCCATAATTTTCTTAGCTGAGCGACGTGTTCTGCCATTTTTATAGATCGCATCCGCAAAACGAACCCGGCGCTCAAACATCTCTGCAGACATCCACTCTGCTTTATCATTGGAGTAGCCATTAGGCTGCCGTAAGCTCCAAAACGACTGGCCCAACTCTTTTAATACGGTTTTACTGCGCATGAGTTTGTTATCGTAATCATCAATGTTTTCCCAACCTTTAAAGAAAGTGGCTCCCGACAAACGAACAACCTGAAACAGCCATGTCATAGGCCACAGGAATTTTGCATCGGGCGCATTGACGGCAAGTTTAAGCACTTGAGTGTGAATCGCGTGTAGGTCACCATTACTCTTGTGCCAAACTGATTTAACAGACTCAATTTGAGCTTTAGTGGCGCTATCACTAACAAAGTGCTGACACAGCTTGGTGGAGATGTAATTTACGGTGTGTTCATGGCTAGCAAGAAAATCTGTTAGCTGGCGCAGACCACTACGGCCACCATAAATGGTCTGCCCCATTACTTTTTTAGTGCCTGGTTCGGCCCAACGTTTTTTGTAGGCATTCCAATGGTTTGTTCCACCAGTATGTTTGCGCATATCGGGCAACTCTTTCCCAAAATCAATTCCCCAACCTGCCAATACTTGAGCAGCTGCATGAATATCATCTTCAGAATAACCCGCAGCAACAGAAACGGTGTGCAGTTCTAACAACTCGCGCCCTAGGTTGTCATTTAAACCTGCATGGCAATCTGGTCGCTTACGGCAGTCTTTAGCTTTTTCGGAACGCTCCCCAGCACTATAAACATTATCCAGGTAGGTGAGCATGCCCGGGTGCGTAGTGATGCCATAGAGCATATCTGCAAAGCTACCATTGAGCTTGGCTAGGATACCTTCGTCGATAGCATGACCAATCATGTTACCCGTATCAAAGGTGTTGCCAATGGTGAAGTGGTTGGCCCAAAACGCCGTTAAGCGCAGCTTAACTTGGTCAGCACCATAGATATTACGCTGCACAAATTTGTGTTCGTCTTTTTCCTGCATTAAATTTTCGAGCCTATTAGCTTGGCGTGCAACTTCTGTATCTTGCCCGTTTTTACCCTCGCGTTGCTGCTTTTTTAAGGCCCGATATCGACGCCACATAGCAGCACGTTTGGATAAATCTGGTTGTAATTCACTAGGCCACTCAGTCACTTTAGCGCTGGTGTTAGCGATGCCTAAAGCAGGTGATGGCGCTTGAAGTTGCAGCTGAATCCAGGCTTCCATGTCTTGCGGTAAGTCCTGATCATAGCGAAACATCAGACCGATTCTTTGAGCGATCCTAAATTGCTTATTCATAACAACAACCACCCCTGGAGCCTAGATAAAAAGAAGTGCATGAGAAATTGATTACTAATCAAGCCAAAAAACATACCATAATTAATCTAAGAATAATGCCTAATTAATATTAACGTTCTGCTTTTCGTAAACTACAGATAAGATTTCATAGCAGGTGAATACTAGGCTTCTGGCAATACAGTTGAAATTGAGTTTTCAGCCAGCATGGCAGCGATATCATCACCTGGCACTTGGTCTGTGATAAGAATATCAAACTGACTTTGATCCTCCACAGCAATGGGTGCTCGCTGTCCAAACTTACCACTGTCAGCGACGATTATTCGTGTTTGCGCACGGGCCGCGGCTTCGCGGGAAAGATCAGCTTCCTGTATATCATGCAGCATAAAACCAATATCTGCATTGATTGCACCGATTGAAAAGACCGCATAGCGTACATTAAAACGACGAATGAAGTTAATTGCATTCAGTCCGAATGATCCACCATCGTGCGGCCGCAACTCACCTCCAGCAAAAAACACTCGGTTATTGTTGCGGGTGGCCAGCGCATGGGAAACGGCAAGTGAATTGGTGACAATATAAAGGTTCTGATGGTTACGCAGGGCCATGGCAACATATGCGGTTGTAGAGCCAATATCCAAAAATAGAGAATCACCATCAACGATCATTTCGGCTACTTTTTGAGCTAATCGCTGCTTGATACCAGAATTTTGATCCATGCGTAACTGAAAGGGTTGCTCGGTCACTGTTAGGCTTTCCGCTAACAGAACGCCTCCATGCACTTTTCTAACAAGAGATCGGGCTGCTAGGGACTTGATGTTTCGACGGATAGTTTCATCCGAAACCCCTAGCCGGTTTGCGAGAAAACTAACGCGGCTCAATCCTCCAGCCAAACGCAGTTCCCTTAAAATCTCCTGCTCTCGTTGGTTTGAAGTATCCATAACTTCTTGCATCTTTTTCTCGTAAATGGGCGAAAGGTTAGTAATTAGTACAGTTTATTCACTCGTTTAGCAACATATTCACACATAATTAATGTGGGAGTGTAGTTTATGTTGACATATGTGGGCTTTAGCCTGAAGCTGAATTTAATGAGTAAATTCTACTCAAGAGAATAATAATAACATCAGGGGAGCCATATATGACCCATTCTATTAGGCATACCGTGATTGAGACTGTAGATTATGACGACTAATACGCCACTAAACCGAATCAAAGCCATGGCACTCTGGCAGGGTGAAATTAGCGCAGTTCCTTTGGCTGGAGGCATCACTAACGTAAATTATGTTGTGACCGATAGTGATAAAAAATACGTAGTGCGTTTGGGTGAAGATATCCCTAAACACCACGTTATGCGCTTCAATGAATTGTCTGCCAGTCGTGCAGCTCATGCAGCAGGCTTATCGCCAGCTGTTATTTACACGGAACCCGGCATTACCGTTCTACAATTTATTGAGTGTGCAACCTATTCTCCAGAAGATGTCCGAAAACCCAGAAACCTGGAAAGAATCCTGCCATTAATTAAGACGTGTCATTTACAGGTGCCAAAACACCTACGTGGCCCTGCCCTTATTTTCTGGGTATTCCACGTGATCAGAGATTATGCAGCGAGCCTGCAAGATGCAGGAAGTTCGTATCAAAAACTGCTGCCTGAACTGGTTCAAATTGGCAACCTGCTAGAAACCAACGCGGGTCCGTTTGATATGGTTTATGGCCACAACGACCTGTTGGCAGCCAACTTTCTGGATGATGGCGACCGCCTATGGATGATTGACTGGGATTATGCCGGGTTTAATTCGCCACTATTTGACCTTGGTGGGCTAGCTTCTAATAATGAACTTAACGAATCTCAAGAAATATGGCTGCTAGAAAACTACTTTGAAACACCTGTTACCTCGGAATTATTGCACCGATACACCGCTATGAAATGCGCATCCTTGCTTCGCGAAACCATGTGGAGCATGGTGTCAGAAATAAGTTCGGACATCGACTTTGATTATGCATCTTACACCAGCGACAATCTTGCGCGGTTTCGCGCTGCTTATAACAACTACAATCAAACATAGGGCCCAATATGAACAACCTACCCAGCTCTTCCAAAACAGTTATTATCGGTGGTGGTATTATTGGCTGCTCAACTGCATACCATTTAGCCAAGATAGGTGTCGAAACCGTTCTACTTGAGCGCAAGAAGCTCACCTCTGGTACTACATTTCATGCTGCCGGACTGGTTGGGCAATTACGCTCTAACGCTAATATCACCCAACTTCTAGGGTATTCCGTAGAACTTTATAACAAGATTGAGAAAGAAACAGGACTCAGCACCGGCTGGAAGATGAACGGTGGCTTACGTTTGGCCTGCACGCAAGAGCGCTGGACCGAAGTAAAACGTCAAGCAACCACAGCCCATTCCTTCGGGTTGGAGATGGACTTACTAACACCGAAAGAGGCACTTGATCTCTGGCCTCTGATGAATATTGACGATGTAATCGGTGCCGCTTTTATGCCCACCGACGGTCAGGCTAATCCTTCAGATATTACCCAAGCCCTAGCCAAGGGAGCGCGCATGGCCGGCGCCAAGATATTTGAAGACACCAAGGTTCTGGATCTCGAAATAGACAATGGAAAAATCAAAGCTGTCATCACAGAACACGGCCGTATTGAATGTGAAAAAGTAGTGGTGTGTGCCGGGCAATGGACTCGCGATTTCGCCAAACGGTTTGGCGTGAATGTGCCATTGGTGTCGATGGAACACCAGTATATGGTCACTGCAGAAATTGAGGGTATGCCCAAGAACCTACCAACCCTTCGAGATCCAGATCGTCTAACCTATTATAAAGAAGAGGTTGGCGGGCTGGTAATGGGGGGTTATGAATCAAATCCCATCCCCTGGGCAATCGCTGGTATTCCCAAGGGTTTTCACTACTCTTTGCTGGACAGCAATTACGAACACTTTGAACAGTTGATGGAATTGTCCTTGGGTCGTGTTCCAGCTCTTGAAAATGTTGGTATCAAAACCCTGACCAACGGCCCTGAAAGCTTCACGCCAGATGGCAACTTTATTATAGGTGAGGCGCCAGAACTGTCGAACTTCTTTGTCGGTGCCGGCTTTAATGCCTTTGGCATCGCCGCGGGTGGTGGCGCAGGAATGGCGTTGGCAGAATGGGTGCATGCAGGTGAACCTCCCTATGATCTTTGGTCTGCCGATATTCGCCGCTTTGGGCGTCCGCACTTTGACACGGACTGGGTGCGCACCCGCACGGTAGAAGCTTACGGCAAGCACTACACCATGGATTGGCCACATGAGGAAAATAAGTCTGGGCGTCCCTGCCGTAAATCCCCACTTTATGAGATTCTAAAAGATCAGGGGGCCTGTTTTGGTGAGAAGCTAGGTTGGGAGCGGCCGAACTGGTTTGCTGATGCAGCCTATGGTGAAACCCCCGAAGATGTTTACAGCTTTGGCCGACAGAACTGGTTTAACGCAGTAGGCAGAGAACACAAAGCTGTCCGTGAGGCTGCAGTGCTGTTTGACCAAAGCTCGTTTGCTAAGTTTTCCCTGAAAGGCCCCGATGCTGTAGAAGCGCTTAGCTGGATCGCCGCCAATAATGTTGCCAAACCTGTTGGATCGCTTATTTACACCCAAATGTTAAATGATCGCGGCGGCATTGAATGCGATCTCACCGTTGCGCGTGTAGCCAATGACGAATATTACATCGTCACTGGAACGGCTTTTGCTACCCACGATTTCAACTGGATTAGCCGAAATATTCCTGCCGGTCTCAACTGTCAATTGTTTGATATTACCTCCTCAAACGCAGTGCTTTCGCTGATGGGGCCTAAGGCGCGTAACATATTGCAACAGGTCACCCGCGATGATGTTTCAAACACCGGCTTCAAATTTGGCACTGTAAAAATAATAGGTATCGCTGGCTGCCCCGTGCAGGCCTTGCGGGTTACCTACGTCGGCGAATTAGGCTGGGAACTGCACCTTCCAGTGGAGTACGCCACTGCCGTTTACCAGGCCGTCATGAAAGCGGGAGAAAATCATGGGCTGGTCAACGCCGGTTACCGCACAATCGAAAGCTGTCGCCTAGAAATGGGGTACCGTGCCTGGGGCTCAGATCTGGGGGCAGACCACACGCCATACGAAGCTGGCCTTGGCTGGGCAGTAAAACTGGCGACAAACCAGCCGTTTAAAGGCCGAGATGCTATGGCGTTGCAAAAACAGAATGGTGTTAAGAAGATGTTGGCAGGTTTTACGGTTGATGATC
>Ga0307994_1000400_pt1 | contig 30813 bp, 29 predicted proteins | sample EllFjometagen261_FD_203171 | JGI IMG/M metagenome (GOLD analysis project Ga0307994, IMG submission 203171) | Marine microbial communities from Ellis Fjord, Antarctic Ocean - #261 | ecosystem: Environmental > Aquatic > Marine > Unclassified | place: Southern Ocean | collected 2014-11-02 | reverse complement strand
ACGTTAACGAGACCTTATCTCATCTGCTTACAGATGATTATTTAATCACCGTTTGTTACGGTATAATAAAAAGCCCATTTTTTGGGCTTTTTTATTTTTAGGAGAATCCTTAATGTCTCAGGCAAAGAAAGATACCCGTGACTGGAGTGTTGCTTGGAAGAATCCATTTGTAATCGCTTGGTTTACTATATTAACGATTGTATTAACGGTTAACTTTTTCATGGTCAGTATGGCCATTGTGACCAACCCTGGATTGGTAATAGACGACTTCTATGAAAAGGGTAAAAACATGGATGCTATTCTTGCGGAACGCAAGAAAATGGAAGAACTCGGTTGGCAACTTAAAATTGACCTTCCTGTTCTTTCTGAAGGTAAAACAGACAAAGTAACCCTAAAAGTGGTTGATAAAGAGGGTAGACCCTTTGATGTTGATACTGCGGTCTTATATTATTATCGCCCTTCATCAAAGGATTTAGATGGCGAACAGCCCCTTGTAGCAACCGGAAAAACGGGTGAGTATGAAACCGATTTTGCCTTAGCAGTAAAAGGTAAATGGGACGTTATTATGGAAATTCATAAAGATGAGCTCCGTTACAATGTTGGCCGAAGCATTATGGTTCAAGACCCTGAGTAGATGATGTTGAATACCTGCTTTCATTGTGGTCAAGCGATACCAGAAGGTGATCTAATTCTAAAACCGATTAATGGTGATGAACAAAAGTTTTGTTGCCATGGGTGTGCTTCTGTCTGCGAAGTCATCTATGAAGCAGGTATGCAAAGTTTCTATCAAAGAACACCGGACGGCGAGTTACTCTCACCGCCCCCGCCGCCTAATCGAGACATAGAATTTTACGATTACGATGAGGTTCAATCTCAATATGTTGGAGAGCTAGTTAACCGTCGTGAAATTACCTTGATGTCTGAGGCAATCCATTGTGCGGCTTGTGTCTGGTTGATTGAGCATACGATGGCTAAGGTGGATGGTATTCAACTTACCGCGGTCAATTTCACTAATAAGCAAATCAAAGTCCGTTGGGATAACAATGTTGTTAAGTTATCCGACATCATTAAAAAACTTAATTCAATTGGGTATGACGCTACACCTTATGATGCCTCTGCGAGTGAACAGGCCTATCGAAAAGCAAACCGTGACCTTTTATATCGATTAGGTTTTGCTGGCTTTGCGATGATGAATGTCATGTGGTTTTCTATTGCTCTTTATACTGGCGCTGCAGAAGATCAAGAGTTTAGAGGTTATTTTCATTGGCTGCAGTTCATTATAGCAACCGTCACTCTAGCCTATTCTGGCCAACCATTCTTGAAAGGCGCTTGGACTTCAATAAAATCTAGAACGGTAGGCATGGATGTTTCTATCAGTCTGGGTATGCTCACAACTTACGCATATTCTACTTGGGTCACCATGCACCCTGAATCATTTGGCGAGGTCTATTTTGATACCTTAATAGACTTTATGTTCCTTCTGCTCATTGGTCGATATCTAGAAGCAATATCAAAGAACAAAGCGATTGATGCCTCTCGGCGTCTGATGGATCTTCAGCCTAAGGTTGCGCGACAATTAAAAGACGGCGAGCAACAAATTGTGCCTGTAAGAACATTGTTAAAAGGTTCTTTAATATTAGTTAAACCGGGCGATCAATTTCCGGTTGATGGTGTTGTGGTTGACGGTCAAGGAATGGTTAATGAAGCCATGCTAAGTGGAGAATCTAGAGAGCTTAGTAAATCCGAAGGTGACTCTGTGTCTGCGGGAACGATTAATGTAGATGGTTCATTAACGATTGAAGTTAAGGCGATATTACAAGATACAAAATTAGGCAAAATTGTTCACTTGGTAGAGGAGGCGCAGGGCTCTAAAGCCCCTATTCAGTGCACAGCCGATAAGATCATGCCTTGGTTTGTTACCACGACCATAACGTTGGCCGTAGCCAGTTTTGTTTACTGGTATTTCAATGCTGGTATTGAATTTGCCATTATGACCGGCACAGCGGTTTTAATTATCACTTGCCCATGTGCATTTGGTTTAGCAACGCCCATGGCGATTGCCGTTGCATCGGGTGTTTCTGCTCGCCATGGTATCTTGGTTAAAAATGGCGCAGTCTTAGAAACCCTTAATAAAATTGAACACTTTGTTTTTGATAAAACAGGTACGTTAACAAAAGGGGAGATGAAAGTCGTTGACTCCTCCTGGATTGAAGGGGTCGATAAAAAACAGGCCTTTTTAGAAGTGGCCAGTATCGAACGTAAGTCTGAACATAGTCTAGGCTTGGCGGTGACGGAGTCTGTAAAAGAGCAGTACAAGTTAACGGTAAACAGTTGGTTAGAAGTAGGTCAATTTAAGGCATTTCCCGGTAAAGGGGTGACAGGGTCTATTGAGAATAATCAGTATCATATTGGTACCGCTAAATGGCTTATCAGTGAACATATTGCGCTTTCCGATGCATTGTTAGACATTGCAAATAAGATGGCAACGGAAGGAAAGACCGCTATTTGGGTGTCTAAAAATACTAAAATTCAAGGTGTTGTCTTTTTAGAAGATGAAATTCGACCAGAAGCACTGACCTTAATCCGCCGGCTGAAAGCCAAAGGTAAGCAAGTTACCATGTTAAGTGGTGATCAATCGATTGTTGCCCAACAGGTTGCAGAGCGTTTAGGTGGCATGCAGGTTATTGCAGAGGTCTTGCCTGAAGATAAAAACCAAGTGATTAAAGACCTGCAAAGCAGTGGTCAACAAGTCGCGATGGTAGGAGACGGCGTGAATGATGCCCCCGCCCTGGTTCGCTCTAATGTCGGTATTGCACTAGGTTCTGGTACTGATGTATCCATGGACAGCGCAGACATTGTGTTAATCAATGATAATATTCTGGCGGTTGATACCGCTGTTGACCTTTCTGCGCGAACCTTGCGCACGGTTAAACAGAATATAGCCAGTTCTATTGCTTATAATATTATTATGGTGCCTTTGGCAATGGGAGGGTTATTAACCCCTTTGATTGCGGCTATAACCATGCCTTTAAGTAGTTTGATTGTGATTGGAAATGCGGCTCGTATCCGAAGCTTCTTTAGCAAGAAAGCCATGGAAAAACGCTCAAGAGAGGGAAGTTAATGGACGTAATATATGCTTTGATACCTATGATGCTAATCTTTGGATTTTTAGTGGTAGTGGGTTTTATCTGGATGGCAAAGTCCGGTCAGTTTGATGACATGGATGGGGCGGCTAATCGTATTTTTATGGATGATGAATACCCAGAGGATTTGGGGTCTGAGAAATCGAATAACAAGACGGCTGAAGTGGTATCTGAAAAAGCTTCCATTGAAAGTAAAGAGCAGGTCGGCGAGTCTAAGAAAAAGTAGCGTTCACAAAAGAGCTTTTCGGTATTCATTAGAATTTTAGTTATGTTTGTTAATGATATAAAAGTATCGGTAAATTAATTTAACAACTTTCGTTTAGGGTCACCGTTCTTAACACCCTTATATTTTTGCCCAAAAAAAGCCCTGAGCATCTGCCAGGGCTTTTCTGTTTTTAACGCATTAGTTTATTACTTAATTGTATATTGAAGCGCTTCAGGCCCATCAGGATCAATAATCATGGTTAATCCAAGTTTATTGTAGTACAGGCGTTCTAATCCATCTTCGTTAAAGACTCTGCTGTCAGGTTCACCAAAACGCATTTCTATTGCGCGCGGGTCTAAGCTTCTGCGTGGTATCAGCGTGATGCTTTCAATGGTCTTTTCAAGAAAGTCCAAGTTATCTTGTGAAGAGAGTTTCACTTCGCGCCCACCAGACGTGGTAGGGCTAATCTTTGCACCTCGGTTGTACACAGTTTGAAGTTCTTCTTCAGAGACCTTTAAATTAACCGCTGCTGCGGCTTTAATTGAACCAATATACATGACGGTAAAGTAGGCTTCTGCCTTCTTTTGGCTTCCATCTTGGTTGGTAAAAAGTTTAATTTCAACATCTTTACCATAGATATCCATCGCTTCACGCAAGGTGGTTTGGTTGAGTGTAATGCCTAAAGTATGCAGTTGCCCTTGTTCATCAAAATACGCATTCCAGGGTAAAGTCGATTGATCAAACTTTTCGTGTTCTGGTTGAACAAATATAAATAGGGCGAGTAAGACAAACGAACCCACAAATGCAATAACGGAAGGGCGAATACCGCCTATTTTTGCTTTAGCACCACTCATGAAGGTTTATCATCCTGTTTCTTTTCATCACTACCAATACCGAGTTCTATATTTGAGTTTTCATCACGTGGTAGGACTTTTTCAATTTTTGGATCACTGATTCCATTACCGGCATCGTAAACAGCAATACCCGTCTGCATAAAGGTTATTAGGATTGCTACAAAGATAACAACCGCAGCAAAGCGCAAGGTTATGACTTCTCCAAGGCTGGTTTGGGTGCCTTCCGTAGAGAAGTCATTCATTGAAAAGCCACCTGGGAATGCCCAATCGATTAACTCATAAACCAATACCATAGCAATGGCAATCGCATAGCTATATAGTAAAATTCGGCCACGTCGCCAAGCTTGCGTCCAATGTGAAGCAACAAACCAAGTATCATTTTTAACAACGCTTTTGCGTTTGGTGTAGAGGTACAGGATGACTAAACTGGAGATAACCGGTACAAGCAGTAGTTCGAAAGATTCACCAATTTCTAGAATAATCATCGCGCCGAATAGGTGGGTAATAATGACGTTAATATTGAAAATATGATGGGGCGTTTTAGCGCGTGTTTTTTCATCTTCAGTAACTTGATAATGCATTAATCTATCCACCTAACGTGTTCAAAATTTCAAATACAGTATTATCGCCGATTTTGCATATGAATTCATTAAAGCATTACGCTAACTGCATTCAATCTATTTAAGTTAGGTCATTAAATTTCTAACCAGAATGTCACCGGGCCGTCATTGATTAAAGAAACTTGCATATCCGCACCAAATTTTCCGGTTTGTGGAGGTTGGTAATTATCTGCGACTATTTGAACAAACTCGTCAAACCATATTGTCGCTTTTTCAGGATTGGCACTGGTACTAAAGCTTGGGCGTAATCCACTTTGCGTGTTTGCGGCCAAGGTAAATTGCGGAACAATAAGCAGTTCGCCTGTTATTTGTTGAACGTTTAAGTTCATTTTGTCATGTTCATCGGCAAATACGCGGTAGTTTAATAACTTATTGGCCATTTTAGTTAATGTGGAAGGGTTATCATCCGGCTGAAAGGCGGTCAAAACAAGCAGGCCTGCTGAGATTTTGGCTATCGTTTGGTTGCTAACCTCGACCTTAGATTGACTAACTCGCTGTATCAGACAAATCACAATGAAGAGCCTAACTCAGAGTAGCTGTCTGTGGTGTCTACTAAGGCTTGGCATAATTCCAGCTCAAAGGCCGAATGTCCAGCGTAGCTAGAGACAATAAGCTTGGCTTGAGGCAATGAATTAGCCAGTTCAATCGCTTGATTAACCGGGCAGACCATGTCGTATCGTCCCTGAATAATCGTTGTGGGAATATCCTTAATAATATGTATATTATTAAGGATTTGATTCTCTTCAATGAACGATTCATGCTTAAAGTAATGACACTCGATTCGTGCCATGGCCAGAGCATGGTGTGGGTCTCCAAAATGGCTTACTAAATCCGGGCTGGTTTTAAGTGTAGAGGTTCTGCCTTCCCAAATAGACCACGCTTCCGCGGCACGCATTCTTAATATTTCATTGTCACTGGTTAAAATTTCATGATAAGCACCAATCATGTCATGTCGCTTTTCAGGTGCAACTGGTGCGATAAAGTCTTTCCAAAACTCTGGAAAGAATTGATTTGCCCCTTGTTGATAAAACCACTGCACATCTTGATTACGGCATAAAAAGATACCACGCAAAATTAACCCGAGCACACGTTCAGGATAGGTTTGCGCATAGAGCAAACTAAGCGTTGAACCCCAAGAGCCTCCAAACAGTACCCACTTTTCAATCTTTAAGTGACGACGAATTTTTTCGATGTCTTCAATAAGGTGTGCTGTCGTGTTGTTGGTTAAACAAGCGTGAGGGCGAGACTTTCCGCATCCACGTTGGTCAAAAAGAACAATTCGGTAATCAGACGGATTAAAAAACTGTCGATGGATCGGACTACAGCCACCACCAGGGCCACCATGAACAAAAAGAATGGGTGTTCCTTGTGGGTTGCCACTCTCTTCAACACACAAGGTGTGTTGCTGATCGACTTGAAAGCTGTGGTGTGCAAAAGGTTCAATCGGTGGGTATAGAATTTCGTGGTAACTCATGGGCAATCCTTAAATTAACTGTGCTGACAGTTTACCGAATTGAATAAAGTTTGGGCATAAAAAAACCGGCATTAAAGCCGGTTTTAATTGGTAACGATTTAAGGGGCTCTTAAACGATTACTTACTTTTTCGTGACGCTTGCTTACGGCCGTTTTCAGTTAGTACTTTTTTACGAATACGAACGCTTTCAGGGGTAACTTCAACCAACTCGTCATCATCGATGAATTCAAGTGCTTGTTCAAGCGAGAAGCGAATTGGTGGAACCAATGTTAACGCTTCATCGGTACCTGATGCACGCATGTTAGTTAACTGCTTACCTTTGATTGGGTTAACGGTTAAGTCGTTCGCACGGCTGTGAAGTCCGATAACCATCCCTTCATAAACATCTTCAGCGTGACCGATATATAAACGACCACGGTCTTGTAGGTTGAACAGACCGAATGCAGCGGCTTTACCGGTAGCAATTGAGATCAATACGCCGTTGTTACGCTCACCCAAGTTGCCTGAGAATTTAGGGCCGTAGTGAGAGAAACTTGAGAACAGTAAACCATTACCTTGAGTGGCTGTCATGAATTCAGTACGGAAACCAATCAAACCACGTGAAGGGATGATGAAGTCGATACGTACACGACCATGTCCATCAGGAATCATGTCTTGCATTTCGGCTTTACGCATACCCAATTTTTCCATAACCGTACCTTGTGATTCTTCAGGTACGTCAACGGTTAGGTTTTCGTAAGGTTCTTGTGTTTCACCATCCACTTCGCGGAAGATAACTTCTGGACGAGAGATTCCCATCTCAAATCCTTCACGACGCATGGTTTCAATCAAGACTGAAAGGTGAAGTTCACCACGACCTGAAACACGGAACTTGTTCGCATCTTCCGTGTCTTCAACACGTAACGCAACGTTAGTTAGCAACTCTTTTTCTAGACGTTCGCGGATTTGACGTGAAGTAAGAAGTTTACCTTCCTTACCAACAAACGGTGAGTTGTTAACTTGGAACGTCATGCTAACGGTAGGCTCATCAATCGTCAGTGTTGGAAGTGGCTCTGGGTGGTTAGGATCACAAATCGTTTCAGAAATGTTAAGTGGATCAAAACCAGCAAACGCGATAATGTCACCAGCGTGAGCTTCATCAACGCTAATACGTTCAAGACCGTGATAACCAAAGATTTCACCCATTTTACCGTTACGGATATTGCCTTTTTCATCACAAATGCGAACTTGCATACCGGTTTGAACAGAACCACGTTTAATACGTCCGGTTCCGATAACCCCTTTATAAGTGTCATAATCTAACGAGATACACTGAACTTGGAAAGGACCACCTAAATCAACGTCCGGTGCAGATACCTTATCAACGATTGTTTGGAAGATAGGCTCCATGTCGCCTTCACGTACAGTCTCTTCAAAACCAGAGAAACCATTTAAACCAGATGCGTAGATAACGTTAAAGTCCATCTGCTCATCGGTTGCGCCTAAGCGATCGAACAGGTCGAAAGTTTGGTCTAATACCCAGTCAGGACGTGAGCCAGGACGGTCGATTTTGTTGATAACAACAATTGGCTTTAAGCCTTGCGCTAACGCTTTTTCAGTTACAAAACGCGTTTGAGGCATTGGGCCTTCAACCGCGTCAACCAATAGTAAAACAGAGTCAACCATCGACAAAATACGCTCAACTTCACCACCGAAATCGGCGTGACCTGGGGTGTCTACGATGTTAATGCGGTAACCATTCCACATAACCGCGGTGTTTTTAGACAGGATTGTGATTCCACGCTCTTTTTCAAGATCGTTAGAGTCCATCATGCGCTCACCCATATCTTTACGTTCGTCCAACGTTCCAGATTGCTTTAAAAGTTGGTCTACCAAGGTGGTTTTACCGTGGTCAACGTGGGCAATAATTGCGATATTGCGAATATGTTGAGTTGTCATGAAGTGCTCTCTATTTTACGAGTGGTTTCTTACACTTAGCAAACACTCTCAAGAAAAATGGAGAGGCTAAGGAATTGAAAAAGAAGAGTATTATAATGAAATCTAACTAATTAGTTGGATTAAAACGTTTTTTTTTAGTTGAAATGCATTTTTAGATGAGGGGGTAAAATAAGATGGTATTGGGTTTTTGAACCGTTACGTTCAAAGTGAAAGGGCGTTAGCAGGCCTGTTCACTTTTATTCTGGTTTATTTGTTTTGGTTATCTTCCCAAGTACAGGCCTGTTGAATATTGCCATCTTGGGCAATGTAAGCCTGCAATACGCCAAAGGCCATGGTACCGATGAGCAAACCTATCAAGACAAATATCGCACCGATTTTTCCTTCACCAATCATCGCGGGTACCGTACCCGGGCAGGATGCGGTCATGGCCCAGCCAATACCAAATAAAAAGGCGCCCGTCACCAAACCTTGGGTATAAGGTTTTTTAACAAAATCCACCTCAGCCCCCGTGGTAATCGATCTTACTTGATACTTTTTTAATAAAAATACGCCAATCATCGCCACTACCACGGCCGTACCGATGACTTGCATCAACTGAAAGTCGATTAAAAGGAACATCTTTGCATGGTAGTCATAGGTTGTGGCCCCAGCACGACTCATTAAGAATCCAAAAAATACGCCCATAATTAAAGCCAAAAAATTAGCACGATAGACAAAACTAAATGAGATTAAGAAAAGCTTGATGCTTTGCAGGATGGGTAGTTTATACATAATTAAAGCCAATATTCAAATTAGAAATAACAGTTGAGTGGTTAACATCGCACTAATAAAAAACACCGCCGCCGCTAATAAGCTTGGCGGGTTCATCATTGCGCCACCCACTAAGGCGTGTCCGGTTGTACAGGCGCCTGCCAAGCGTGCGCCAAAACCAATGAGCATCCCTCCGAATATTAACCAAATTGCTTTGGCCGCGTTAGACTGGGGTAAAACCGCTTTGTACATGCCCATGTCGAAGCTAAACGTCCAACTATCTGGCGACCCCAGTGCGCTTAAAACACCGCCTAATGGGATGCCAATTAAAAACCACAGTTTGGTGTTGTTGCGGTCGCTGTATTCACCTTGATGGTAATACTTAATTTTTTTACACAATAAACCGCAGACATTACCGTAGCCCGTCGAGCAACCTGCGGGTTTGCCCATGAGCCAAAAGTGCAGAATAACAAAAAGGCCAATCGCTAAGCCACCCAGCCAGCCAGACCAAACTTCAATTTCCATATAAGGGTTCGCTTATAAATTATTTTTATGAGGTATAAGTGATTTAAACGATTTTGTTTAACGCTGTCAAAACAGGCTTTTTTGAATGGTGATAAATGATATTTATAGATGAAGCAAGGTGGGTGTTTTAATGAGTACTGAACGAAAGAATAGGTTGGTGGCGTGAAGCATCTGAGCGCGGGTCATCCCCTTAAATATATGCGCAAGGTTTTGGGCGAGCAGTGGTTAATTGCGATTACGCCATATTTTAGCAATGGCTCGGTCATTGCCCACTGCGGCAACGATTAAGCTAATTAAGCCAATAGCAGCAAAGATTGCGACGGGTAACAGGCCTGCCCATTGTTCGATTTTGAATGAAAAATAAAGCGAAACACTCGCAATTCCAATAAATAGAAAACCCAGTACCTTTAAAAAAGTACGGTGTGTCGTTTGGTAATCATATTCGCCTTCAGAAGCCTCAAGCGGATCAAGGATGGGGGCGATAAGTTTGCGTAATAGATTTTTCATATAGGCTTCATTTTGTTTGTTTTAAAATATAGTACCAGATGGTTGATTATGTTTTAAAAATAAAAAAGCGCTAAAAAGCGCTTTTTAATCTTATTGGTTTTTATTAAAGGTCTGACTTTACTGCGAGAAATCCTCTGGATCATACCCTAAGTTTGGTGCTAACCACGTTTCGGTTTTTTCGATACTCCAGCCTTTACAATGTGCAGCGTCCCTTGCGGCGATACGTTATGAATCCTAATATCCCTAAACCGCCAAGAAAAAGAACTAAGCTTGAAGGTTCTGGTACCGCTGAAACACGTTCTGTAATAGCAAAACTCCCTTGCGCCATACCAATTAATTCATTGTCCTTACCTCTAATTCCAGTTTGCCAATCAGCATTCCCGCTTCCCACAACTGAGGCCTTAAAGTAAGAGGGAAGGCTCTGTTCATCAGAAGTTTGATATGTGACGTTATTAAAAGTCGGATCAATGTAGGTAAAAGGCGTGGTAGTTGTTTTTGTGGAATCGTTCCAGAACTTGGCTTGTTGGGTTGTTGTCCAATAGCTCGAATCAGAGCCCAGGTTTTGTCCATTTAATATAAATTCAAAACGGGTAATGTTCACGTCTTCACCGCTGTTTTGTCCGTAACTATCATCAACAAAAAATTTAGCGGAAACTTCGTTATCCGCACCATCAAAATTCCCCGTAGCCGAATCGACTGTGAAGGTGGCGTTGAATTCAATTATTTTGGCACTTGCCGTCGCAGAAATAAAAAGCAGAATAACCGCAAAAGCGGTCTTTAAAAAAGACATGAAAATCCTTGTTTGATTAAGTATCAATGTAAATTAGATTATAAAAAAAAGGGTTGCATTATATATTTGATACGTATTTGTTTCAATATAAAAATCTATCGGAATGGTTTGACGTGAGAGAAAATGGAACGGTTCTTTTTTAAAGGAAAACCATAAGGTTAGCTTTCTCAGCTCGCCCTTATGGTTTTCGGGTTTGAAGTTATAAATTGGTTTACTGTGAAAAATCCTCTGGGTCATACCCTAAGTTTGGTGCTAACCAAGTTTCGGTTTTTTCAATGCTCCAACCTTTACGTTTGGCATAGTCTTCCACTTGATCACGACCTAAAGAGCCTACCCCAAAGTAGCGTGATTCAGGGTGGGCAAAGTAGGTGCCTGACACCGCAGCGGTTGGGTACATGGCAAAACTGGAGGTAATGTCCAAACCAATCGCTTCATCGGGTTTTAATAATTCCCATAGCGTGCCTTTTTCCGTGTGGTCTGGGCAAGCAGGATAACCCGCTGCCGGACGAATACCTTGATAACGTTCTCTAATCAGATCTTCGTTCTCTAAGGTTTCATCAGGCGCATACCCCCACTCTTCTTTACGCACAATCTCATGTAGCGTTTCGGCAAACGCCTCTGCAAAACGGTCGGCTAGGGCTTTAATCATAATGGAGTTGTAGTCATCGTGGTCGGCTTCAAAACGATCCGTGTGCTCATCAATACCAATTCCAGCGGTCACGGCAAACAAGCCAATGTAATCGGCTATGCCTGATTCTTTAGAGGCTACAAAGTCTGATAGACAGTTGTTGGCGCCACCGCGTTTTTTCTCGGCTTGTTGACGGATATGGTGAAAGGTTTTAATGACTTCGGTACGTGATTCATCAGCATACACTTCAATGTCATCGCCTACACGGTTTGCTGGATAGAAGCCGTAAACCGCTCTGGCGGTTAACCATTTTTCATTGAGAATTTGTTTGAGCATGGCTTGCGCATCAGCAAACACTTTAGTGGCTTCGACACCAACCACGTGGTCTTTCAAGATTCTAGGATATAAACCGTGCAACTCCCAAGATTGAAAGAACGGTGACCAATCAATACGATCAACCAACTTTTCAAGTGGGAAGTCTTCAAGGACTCTAGCCCCTAAAAACTTAGGTTTAAGCGGTGTGTAATCTGACCAGGCCTGTTCAGTTAAGGATGGATTTTCACGTGCTTTTTTAATTGGAATACGGCGAACTTGTTTCGCACGTGCTTTACGCTCTTCACGAAGCTGTTCGTATTCGGTGCGAATATTAGCCGCAAAGTCGGCTTTTTTATCGGTAGAAATTAAGCTTTGTGCCACACCGACTGCACGCGATGCATCTTTAACATACACCACCGGATTGTCGTATTGTGGTTCAATTTTTACCGCTGTATGTGCTTTTGAGGTGGTTGCGCCTCCAATCAATAAAGGTAAATCCAACCCACGTTCTTTCATTAGTTTGGCCACATTCACCATCTCTTCTAGAGAAGGGGTGATTAAGCCTGAAAGACCGATTACGTTTGCACCTTGTTCAATGGCCGTATCCAAGATTTTTTCTGCGGGTACCATGACACCTAAATCAATCACTTCAAAGTTATTACACTGTAATACCACGCCCACAATGTTTTTACCGATGTCGTGAACATCGCCCTTAACCGTGGCCATGACAATTTTACCTTGCACACGGGTAGAGGATTTTTCAGCGATAAGGAAAGGGTCAAGATACGCCACCGCTCGTTTCATTACTCGGGCAGACTTTACCACTTGGGGTAAGAACATTTTACCCGAACCAAACAGGTCACCGACCACGTTCATGCCGTCCATTAATGGCCCTTCAATCACGTTAATCGGCGCACCCAGTTTAACGCGCGCTTCTTCGGTGTCTTCGATAATATAGTCTGTAATGCCTTTTACTAAAGCGTGTTCTAGGCGTTTCTCAACAATTGCCTCACGCCATGAAAGATCGGCCTCTTTGCTGGCCGTTGTTCCATCGCCACGGAAATCCGACGCAACCTCTAGCAGGCGTTCACCCGCTTCAGGGTCGCTGTTGTGAATTACGTCTTCAACCGCTAAACGCAGTTTTTCGGGCAGGTCATCGTAAATCGCCATTTGACCGGCGTTTACAATTCCCATATCCATGCCTTCTTTAATGGCGTGATACAAGAATACTGAGTGAATCGCTTCACGTACTGGGTTATTACCTCGGAACGAGAACGAGACGTTAGAGACACCGCCAGAAATTTTGGCGTGTGGTAGGTTGGCTTTAATCCAAGTCACGGCATTAATAAAGTCTGCACCGTAGTTGTTGTGCTCTTCAATTCCGGTGGCCACCGCAAAGATGTTCGGGTCAAAGATAATGTCTTGCGGTAAGAACCCAACTTTTTGGGTTAAGACTTCATACGAGCGTTGGCAGATTTCAATTTTGCGCGCTAGGGTGTCCGCTTGACCGTCTTCATCAAAGGCCATAATAATCGCCGCCGCACCGTATTTTTTAACCAGTTTGGCGTGTTTAATAAAGGCTTCCTCGCCCTCTTTAAGCGAGATAGAATTGACCACGCCTTTACCTTGAATGCACTGCAGTCCGGCTTCAATGGCTTCCCATTTAGAGGAGTCAATCATGATGGGCACGCGCGACGCTTCAGGCTCGGAGGCAAGCAGGGTTAAAAAACGCACCATACACGCTTTTGCGTCCAGCATGCCTTCGTCCATGTTCACGTCAATAATCTGTGCGCCTTCTTGCACTTGCTTAACCGCAATATCAATCGCATCATCAAAGTTGTCTTCAATAATTAAACGCTTAAAGAGGGCAGAGCCGGTGACATTGTTACGTTCGCCAATGTTCACGAATAAGGTTTTTTCATCAATGTTAAGGGGTTCTAAACCCGATAAACGACATGCCGGTTTAATAGTAGGAAGCGCACGAGCAGGGTGAGACTGTGCGGCATCTGCCATGGCTTGAACGTGGTCTGGCGTGGTACCACAACAACCACCAATAATGTTGATCCAGCCACGATTTGCCCAAACCGCAATCTCTTCGGCCATCTCTTCGGGGGTTTCATCGTATTCACCAAATTCATTTGGTAGGCCTGCATTGGGGTGAATGGAAACGTAGGTTTCACAGACACGACTTAACTCCTGAACATAAGGACGTAGTTCGTGTGGCCCTAATGCACAGTTAAGACCCACCGATAAAGGTTCTGCATGGGCAATGGCGTTATAAAAGGCTTCGGTAGTTTGACCCGATAATGTTCGCCCAGAGGCATCGGTAATGGTTCCAGAAAGCTGAATAGGCACTTCATAGCCCACTTCCTCTTCCACCTCTTTAACCGCAAAAATAGCCGCTTTGGCGTTAAGGGTGTCAAAGACCGTTTCAATTAAAATGGTGTCCACACCGCCTTCTAGCAAAGCATGCGTCGCTTGCTTATAGGTTTCTACTAATTCATCAAATGAGGTATTACGATAACCTGGGTCATTCACGTCTGGTGAAATAGACGCGGTGCGGTTGGTTGGCCCTAACACACCGGTCACAAAACGCGGTTTACCATCTTCTTGTTCGGCGATATCGCACGCTTCACGCGCCACTCTGGCGGCGGCTAAGTTAATCTCAGTCACATGCGCTTGCATGTCGTAGTCGGCTTGGGCGATAGTGGTGGCGTTAAACGAGTTAGTCTCAAGGATATCCGCACCCTTACGTAAAAAACTTAAGTGAATTTCACGAATGACGTCGGGCTTGGTAATGACCAAAATGTCGTTATTGCCTTTGATGTCCATGTGATAGTCACTGAACTGGGTGCCACGAAAGTCTTCTTCGCTGAGATTCAGGTTTTGAATCATGGTGCCCATCGCACCATCTAAGACAACGACACGTTCTTGTAGGAGGGATTTAAGTTGTTGAAGACGATCTGTACGACTGCTCATTGAGGCTTCCAAAATAACGGTTAGTGAGTTTATAAATTTAAGCCAGATATTTTACCTGATTTAACGGTTAATCTCTAACAGTGCACGCACTCAATCTTCGTTAATTATTGATTTTAACCCGACAATGACTCGGTTATGTTGAATAAATCGACCAATTTAATGTGAGATAGTTAACTCACAATTACCTTATAAATACACTATAATTACCCCGAATTTATATAGGAAAATCAACGATGATGCGTACTAAACAAACTTTTACTCTGCTTGCTTTATCCGCTCTTATGGCGGGTGCTTCATTTCATGTTCAAGCGGGTGAGTTTGCGTTTGGTTCAGGAACCTTGAATGTGCAGGGAGGCCTGCTAGGTTTTGAGACCGAGATTAATGCTCCAGTAACAACCTACACCGTTAAAGAGCATCATGCGGATATTTTCTCCAGTAACTGGTTTTATAACTACCAGCTGGCTTATTATTCATCGCCCAATTTAACCTCAAATGGCGGGACCACTCCGACCGCCATTGCTGGGGATTTACTGCTTTCATCGATTGATTATGAGTTTGCAGGATTTGATGGTCAATTAACCTTGGGCTATGATCTTTACAAAAAAGGTCCGTTTGATTATGTGGGGCTAGGGGTGTCGTTAGGTATCGCAACACCGTACCTAAAAAATAACGACGGCGGTTCAGATGAAGAATCAGGTGAAGAGAGTGAATCGGATAGCTTACTTGGCGGCGGGTCTACCACCGACTTAATTGCCTCTACCACTGAGTTTTTTGGCTACAAAGTAGGCCCTAAAATCATGGCCAGTAAAAGCTTTGGTAAATACGCCTCTTTTTTTGCAGAAGCCAGTTATGCGTGGCAGACCATGCGGGTTGAAAATACGGCGATTAATTTAAGCACGGATGTCAATGGAACCTACCTTTCATACGGCATGGGGATGCGCTATCAGCCGATTTCCACTAAAAAAGACTTAGGGTTTATCACCTTAGAACCCGCTTTATATATGACGTTTGGTGTCAACTATGCCCAGTTGTTGTTAAACGATTTACAAGTGGATTTAAGCGGTAACGATTTTGCGTTAGATGATACAAAATTAAATATGTCATCAACCACGTTGTATGTGGGTTTGGGTTACGCGTTCTAATTTCAAATCGTGCCAATTCCTATTTCGTTTGTTAAAACCCAAGACCTCTGCCTAATTCAGAGGTCTTTTAGTATAATTGGGTCCTAATTTCAATCGTTTGAGCGCTTACGCGACGTAATCACTCTTCAACTAAATGAGTTCAGTCTTCCATGCTCTGTCAAGTTTCTCCCGATCAGTATCCCTCTCAATTGGCCGACAAAGTCACGCATTTTCAAAGCTTGCTGCCTGTTTCGCTCAATACGCCTAATGCACTTACGCTTCAAGTGTTCGAATCGCCGGTTGCGCACTATCGTGCTCGTGCGGAGTTCCGTATTTGGCATGAAGGGGGTGAGAGCGATTACATTATGTTTAACAGTGAAACGCGTGAGAAAGTAAAAATCAAATCGTGCCCGATGGCCATTGAAGCCATTGACGATTTAATGCCAAAATTAATGGCAGAAATCATCAAAAATGACGCTTTACGGCTTAAGTTGTTTCAAATCGATTTTTTAGCGACTTTAAGTGGCGAAATGTTGGTCACCTTAATTTATCGTCGTCAAATTGAAGAAGATACCGCTTGGTTAGAGGCCGCAAAACAGCTAAAAACCAGTTTACCGATTACCGACTTGATTGGCCGCGCTCGTAAACAGAAAATCATGCTCGATAAAGATTACGTCATTGAGAAATTAGACGTGGATGGCAAAACTTTTATCTACCAGCAAATCGAAAACAGTTTTACGCAACCCAATGCGCATGTGGCCAAAAAAATGCTCGGTTGGGCGCGTCAGATGTGCGATCGTTATATTGAGCCCACCGGGGATTTAATTGAGCTGTATTGCGGAAATGGTAATTTCTCAATTGCGTTGTCCGATAAGTTTCGCAAGGTGCTTGCCACCGAGATTTCAAAAACTTCCGTGCACTCTTCGCAGTTTAATATTGCCGAAAACGGGGTTGAAAACCTAAAAATCATTAAATTGGCGGCCGAAGAAATTTCGCAAGCGTTGCAGGGCACACGGGAGTTTTTTCGGTTAAAAGAGATTGATTTGAGTAGTTATGATTTTAAAACGATCTTTGTGGATCCGCCTCGTTCAGGTCTAGACGACTTAACCCGCCAGATGGTGACCGAGTTTGACAATATTTTGTATATTTCTTGTAATCCAGAAACCTTAGCGTTTGATTTAGAGTCGATTATGAAAACCCACGATGTCATTGAAACCGCACTGTTTGATCAATTTCCCTATACCCACCACATTGAAAGTGGCGTGGTTTTAAAACGTAAGGTAACAGCATGATCTTAGCTTGGATAGGCGCGCTCTTTATTGGAATCACCCTCGGTTTATTAGGCTCGGGCGGGTCGATTTTAACCGTACCTGTTTTAACCTATTTGGTCGGCCAAGAAACTAAGGTCGCCATTGCCGGCTCGTTGATGATTGTGGCGATTATTAGTGTGTTTGCGGCGATCCCTTACGCGCTTCAAAAACAGGTTAAGTGGCGCACCGTGGTCATTTTTGGTGTGCCCGGTATGGTGGGGGCGATGGCCGGTGCTTGGGGCGCGCACTTTGTCAGTGATTCGGTGCAAATGCTTATTTTTACCGCGCTGTTGCTGGCAGCTTCGTATTTAATGTTTAAGCCCATGGAGCTTGATGCCGACACCGAGCATGAAGAACGTGCGATGGCAAAAATTGCTTTAGACGGTTTGATTGTTGGTGCCATTACTGGGTTAGTCGGCGTCGGCGGTGGTTTTTTGATTATTCCGGCATTGGTTATTTTAGGTGGCCTGTCGATGCGCTTGGCGGTCGGCACCAGTTTAATTATTATTGCCATTAAATCGCTCGCAGGCTTTGTGGGCTATATGCCGGTTTTAGAAGCCTTAGAATTAAGTGTTGATTGGCATATTATCTGGATATTCTCCGCCATTGGTATTGTGGGGGGGTGGTTAGGGCATAAGATTAGCGCCAAAGTGAACCAAGAGAAACTCAAGCAAGGTTTTGCGGTGTTTTTAGTGTTAATGGGTCTGTTTATTCTGTATAAAAACTTACCAGGCCTGTTGTAATTATTGATGCCTATTGCTTTAACGGTAACAGCGAAAGATTAAGAGTCTGTTTGGCGCCTTTACTCAAGGAGAAAATATGCGTTTAGAATCGGTGAATATCGGTAAAATTCAAACCAAACCTTGGCGTTCCGGTACACCCACGGCCTTAAATAAACAAGCGGTTAAGAGCTTGGTTGAAGTCCGTTTTATGGGGTTGGTGGGTGATCAGCAGGCGGATACAAACAATCATGGCGGTGCAGATAAAGCTGTGTTTTTGATGCCCGCGGAGAATTATGCACGTTTTAAAATAAACCAACCCTATGGTTTTTTAGGCGAAAACTTAACCATTAGTGGGCTGGATGAAAAGCAGGTTTGCTTAGGCGATCGTTTGCAGATTGGCAGTGTGTTGCTTGAGGTGAGTCAGCCTCGTTCTCCCTGTTGGAAATTAGGTGAGCAGGCGATATCCCAAGAAGCCTGGGACTCTAGAAGTACGTTTTTAAATGTGTATTCTGATAGTGGTCGAGTAGGTTTCTATTGTCGAGTGTTAGAAGAAGGCCTGTTGCAAAAGGGACACGCCATTACTTGGTTGCCCGCCTTGCACACACAGTCTGAAAGTGGCAATCAACCGTTTTCAATTCACGATCTTTTTTTGGCCAAGCAGTTTCACCGTACGGAGAAAGAGTGGCTGTTATTAAAGTCGGTCGTTGAACATCCAGCACTCTCTGAGTCTTGGCGAGAGGCCATTAAAAATTTATTGCAAAATCATAATTGATACGTAGATAAATGATTAGATATAAATCGTTAGACCTAAAAAAGGCCAGTGTTATCACTGGCCTTTTTGGTTTTTATCAGAGGGTTATTAAGTTTTCTAAACGGTTTATGAATGCGCTAGTTGCGATTGTGGAGCCACGCCAACCCATTGACTTAAGTTTTTAAGGTGTGTCACGTCAAACCTTAAAAAGTTATTTTGTTTTAACAGCTTAAAGAACAAAAAGATTGTTAACCATTGCAATACCAGCATCGGTGTCCACATTACAAAATAAACCGTACTACCATGCGTGATAATGCCGCTCTGTAGCAGGCCTGCTGATAACCAAAGCACCATTTGTACTTCCAGTGCAAACCCTGGACAAACCATCGCTAAGGCACCCGCATCGGTTTTGTTCTCTTTTAGGTTTTTAAAGAAGCCTTTTCTGCGCATGGCGGTTAATGCAAACAGTCCAATCAGTAAGCTCACGCCTAGCCCAACCGTAAACAGAATTAGGTGGTAAGTGGCGTTACGGTCACCGGCTAACGCGTTCATGGTGCCAATGTCTGCACGGAAAGCGCCAACTACAATCATCGCAATCACGGTAATTGGAATTAACAATGTCACCGTAGCATTGGGGTTAATGCCGTGCTCAAACATCGATTTAAAGCCGAGTACAAATTTTAGAATCGACAACATAAGGGTTAAACCAATCACCGTATAAGCGAGCGACGTTCCGATAAAGGCGATCACCGGAATATTTGAAAACCCAAGTGCCCCAAAGCCTACGCCAATCATTCCAAAAGAGAAAATAGCCAATAGCTGAGATAAGTTGGCGTTTTGTAAAAAGTCTAACTCACCATCAATTAAGCGTAAAAAATAGGTACTGAATATCTTTAACGCCATCACGAATACGGCAGAGAAATAGAGTCCAGCCATGATAAACAGTGGGTCAATGAGCTGCATGGTTACGCCTAAAGCGGTAATCGGTTCAAATAAGTTCGGGATAAATAATGCCCCTAAAATAAAGAATACGTTCATGGTCATGGTTAATGTCAGCGGAATCGCCATTAACTGTACTTCGCGGTTACTGTTCACCAGCGCTTGATAGTCTTCACTCTTTCTGAAAAGTGCAAAGCCTTTAAACCAGCGGGCAAGCAAGACAAAGTGCAACGTGGCGGCGGCAACTGCGCCCACCATATAAAACTGAATCAATAACGACAACATATCGGTTTGACCCACGTGGTTGGCCATTAAGATATTGAAGTCAACAAACACCTGACCTGGGTGAACGGTCATGTAGTTGATGACAAAGAAAAAGGAGGCGGTCATGCCTGCCGCACCGAGTGCCGCCAAAATATGCAGTATTTCGAATTGTTTTGTTTTCATTGGGTGCTCCAAAAGCCATAAGAATATTTAATATGGATATAATGATATCCTAATATCTAATAAATGTAAAATATTTACATATTATATTTTTATGACTCGGTCAACACGCTTGGTTTTTAATCGGTTTTTAGTCGATTTTACAGCGGTATGCGGTCGGTTGGCCGTTGATTAAGCCATCTTCAACAATCACAAACTCAATGCTTGAGCGGGTGCGGTTAAGAAACTGAATGCCTTCTGGTTTGCCCTTTGAATCAGGTAAATCACACAAAAGCTTAAAGTCGGAGGCCTTTGAGTCCGAACCTGGCAGGGCATTTTTACCGCTCCAAACGTAAACCTGATAGCTTAAGGTTTGATCTCCGACCGCACCGGTTAACACTAAAAACTCTTTACCGTCTTTATCGTCGGCGTTATCTTTAATTTCAGTGATTCCACGAATCCCTCGGCCATCGGCATCCACATACAGCAGTTTACTTTTCTTAACCTCAAAGCGTTTCTTTTTGGTTTCAATGCGCAATATCGGCGTAACATTACCGCGTAAAACTGGCCCTCTAAACCCTACCAATAGCCGACCTTTCTCATCAATGGCCAAACCTTCCATATCAATACCGTTCTCTTTGCTGGGTAAACCCGTAAAGGCGTTAAGAATCGGGTCTTCGGTTAACAGCGATTGCAATGACATCACTTGAATGTCTTTCGCGGAAAAATCTGAATTGAGCTCAATACGAAACAACTGCTGTCGCGCTTTTTCAGGCGAGGTTTCTTGTAAACGCTTTAGGTTCTCTTTTTGGGTTAACGAGCCTTTAATTCGCTTGCGTTTGGCGCTATGAGAACCCAACGCATACAAGTAGGGCGCTTGCCACGCAACGGCTTCAATATCAATTTCGTCGAGCGATGGCGTCACCGTGATGACCTGAGCAGACTGCCAGTTTGAACCCTGTTTTGTAAAGACTTCAAGCTGATTGCCCTCATCGGTCACTAACGCCATAAACTGATCCGTTACCACAATGCCGCTAATATTTAACGGGTCGATGTTTAAGACGGTAGATCCGCTTTTAGATATCTTTTTAGAACCGCTTTCAGAAAATGACCAGGCCTGTTGAGTTTGACCAAGCTTTTCTGCTATTGCGGTTTTTGCACTGGCAGAAAGACTAAAAAACAACAGAAGCAGGGTTAATAGCGAAGAAAAGTAAATGTGTTTCATCATAAAAAGAGTCCAAATAGGTGGATTGCTGGATGGAGTATCCCCGTTATTGTAGCGGATTGTGTAAAATAGTCGCATTCAAATGGATAAGAAAACATGACTGACATGACCAACACAGATTCCACATCAATGGCCGCTACACCCGTTAAGCTGACTAAAAAAGAGCGCACTAAAGATTGGATTAAACCACCTAAGTCGATTATGACGTTAGTGGGAAAAGGCATGGCGCAATTTAAGATGTTGCGCGATGGGGATCGGGTTTTACTGGGCTTGTCGGGTGGCAAAGATTCCATGGCCTTGTTGGTGATTCTAAAACACATTCAACGGCATGCCCCAATTAAGTTTGAGTTGGCCGCGTGTACCATTGACCCCGAGATTCCAGGGTTTGATCCATCGCCGTTAAAGGCGTGGTGTGCCAAAATGGATGTTCCGTACTTCTATGAAAGCGAAGACATGGTGGGCATGGCCGATCAGTACATGAAAGGCGACTCGTTTTGCAGTTTTTGTGCTCGCCAAAAGCGTGGGATTTTGTATTCAACGTGTCGCCGAGAAGGCTATAACGTCTTGGCTTTGGCACAGCACTTAGACGACTTAGCCGAGAGCTTTGTGATGTCCGCGTTTAACGCAGGGCAGCTGCGCACCATGAAAGCCCACTATGTAAACGACGATGGGGATGTTCGGATTATTCGACCACTGGTGCGTGTGCGTGAACACCAAACCCGTGACTTTGCAATATCAGCAGGCCTGCCCGTTATTGAGGACAACTGCCCAGCGTGTTACGCCAAACCGCAAGCCAGAGCCGACATTAAGCAGTTGTTATTAGATCAAGAGCTTACCAATAATCACTTGTACGGCAATTTATGGCGAGCCATGCAACCGCTGATTGCGGATGACAATCACGACGGCCAGTCTGAGTTGTCTACACAAGATGTTAAGGCATAAACGTGACCACTGATTCAGCCCAATCAAACGCGTCTAAAAAGTCGGGTAATCACACACCCAAAAAACCGCGATCTAAAAGTAAGCAGGCCTGGTTAGGGGCGGTTGTTAAAGGGCTAATCGTGTTTTTTAGTTGGATGCCGCTGCGTGTAAACCAAGCCTTTGGTAAGGCTATTGGCACTTTGTTATGGTGGATTCCAAACGCCAATAAACGCATTACCCTGATTAATTTAAACATCGCCTTTCCGGAACTAACCGAAACAGAAATACAGCAACGGGCTAAAAAAAGTCTCTTGCAACTGGGCATGATGGTCACCGAACTGGGGCCTGCTTGGACTTGGACGGAAGATAAAATAATGCCTTTAATTAAAGAGGTGAAAGGTCAATCTTATTTAGATGAAGCCCTCGCCAAACAAAAAGGCATTATTTTTTTGGCACCGCACATTGGGGCATGGGAGCTAATTGGGCCGTTTTTATCCACGCAATACCCCTCTACTTTTTTATATCGCCCACCGAATGTAGCCGGGCTTGAAGCGTTTATGGTGAATTCACGAGAGCGTTTTGGAGCAAGTTTAGCCCCCACCGATTTGCGTGGGGTAAGAACCTTAATTAAAGCCTTGAAACAGAATCAGGTAACAGGCATTTTGCCCGACCAAGATGCCGGTGAAAAAGGCGGGGTTCATGCACCTTTTTTTGGTCAGCCCGCCCGTACCATGACCCTGGCCACTAAACTCATTCAAAAAACAGACTGTGCTTTTCTGTTTATGGTGATGGAACGTTTGCCTAACGCGCAAGGGTATTGCGTGCACTTTTTGCCTGCGGAAGCCGAGGTCGCCAGTGACGATGAACAGATTGCCACCGCCGCGCTTAACCGAGGCGTTGAGCAGTGCGTGCATAGCGCACCTGAACAATACCTCTGGTCATATCGACGCTTTCGTAAACCGCCTGCTGGCTTCGACAACCCTTATAAATAAGACACGCAGTTAAATACGTATGACACGCCAATCCCTAATTCAAGTCACCCTTTTTACGTTGCTGTCTATTACCGCTTTTTCCGCTAATGCGGTTATTTGCCGTTGGGCACTTGATCATCAGTTAATTGATCCTATGAGTTTTACCAGCCTGCGTTTAGGGTCTGCTGCTGCCGTTTTGTTTTTAGTCATGGCTTGGTTTTATGTGCGTAAAGCCAAGTCCGTTTCTCGGTCAAAAGAGAGCGACCATTCCGTTAAAAACAACGCCGTTCAAATAAGCCGAGGCAGTTGGCGAGCAGCGATTATTCTGTTTATTTACACCATTTTTTTCTCGTATGGCTATGTGGCTATTGATACCGCTACGGGGGCGCTGTTATTGGCCGGTGTGGTGCAATTTACGATTTTGGGGTATGCGGTTCGCAAGGGCGAAAAACTGCATTTAGCCGAGTGGATTGGGGTGGCAGTGGCGTTACTGGGCTTGCTGTATTTGGTTTACCCTAAACTCAGCACGCCTTCTTGGTGGGGCTTGGTTTTAATGACTATATCTTCGTTCGCTTGGGGCTTGTACACCATTAACGGCCGTCAATCGTTGAACCCACTCTCGGATACCGCTTTTAACTTTTTCCGAACGCTACCGATGGTGGTGGTCGCCAGTTTGTTCAGTTTTTGGTTAACCGAAGACACGTTTTTAACCGAAAAGGGCGTGTGGTTGGCGGTGCTTTCTGGTGGTGTCACCACCGGATTAGGGTATGTTTTATGGTATTCGGCGTTGCCTAAAATTTCATCAAGCATGGCCTCGTCGTCGCAGTTGTTGGTGCCCCTGATTGCTGCATTTGGCGCAACGTGGCTGATTGAAGAACCGATTACCCTAACGTTTCTGATTTCTGCAGTCTTGATGTTGGGGGGCTTGGGATTAGTGGTTCACGGACGAAATCAACATCGTAAGGCCAACCTTAAAACGTCTTAGTCATCTTCTTGTTTTTGAAAGTTAGCAGGCCTGTTCAGTTTGTGTCAGGCGTATTGACCTTGTCAGAAAGGGGCGTATTATGAAAAAACCCCAATCAAAAAAAGGCGCTAAAAATGAACTCTTTACTGACAGTGATCGTAACCATTGCAACCAGTTTGATGCTAGCCGTTCCCTTAAGCGCAAGCGCGGAACCGCAGGGTAATGAGCACGCTTTAAAAGGCGTTAAAAGTGGCGAGGTGCTGTTTGACATTACGCTCTCGGAACCACGAATGCTTACAGGGCAGATGGCCGTTATTCTTGAAACCTATCGCGACTTGCAGGCCAACGGTATTACACCCAAGGTGGTGTTGGCTTTTCACGGGCATAATGTGCATTTTTTGACCGAAAATCTTGAGAGCGTTTCACTGGAGGATCTTAATCAGGTTGAAGCGTTTAATGAAGGGCTAAATAAATTAATTGCCCTGGATGGTGTGCGAGTGGAGGCGTGTGCCATTGCCATTCGTTTATATGGCGCAGACCGCGTTACGATTCGTGACGGTGTTCATGTGGTGGGCAACACTTATTTGTCTAACATCGGGTATGACAAGCAGGGGTACACCATTATTGGTATTCGATAAGCGTCAATTGCAAAAAAAAGGCATTTAAAAGCGCACAGCGCTTATTAAAAGGACAAAATTCTAAAATCCCAACCCAGTAACAGGACTTTAACCACTACAAACAGGTATAGAAGCACAAGCGGCCATACTATTAGTGCATGAAGGTTGGCCTTTTTTATATACCGAACACCGTCCCAAGAGTTAATTACAATTAAAATTAAAGCAAAAATGATAATCGCAATTCCAACAGACTTGCCTTGACTCACACTCAGAAAAACATCGTTTTTCTCTTGGAATTGATTGGTGCCAATCGCCACCAAAAACGAGCAGATCAGCAAGTTTCGTATGTGGTCAAAAATGTCTTTGGCCATGCCGTTTTCAAATCGTTTGTTTAAATCATCAATCAGTTTCATTGTTTCAGAGATTCCTTGCCATTAGCGGGTTTAGGTTCGTTGGTGTGCGTGCGTTATTTAGGAAGTGGATCCAAATCCATACGACTAAACCTTGTGCGTTTAAATCAAAAACTGCTAAGTTAGCAGGCCTGCTAACATTGATTTTTATATTGATTTACATAGCACGGGGGGTTTGGATTACGTTAATCGTTACGTTAAGAGTGTAAAGCGTTTTTGGTTTGAGTGATGAAATAAAAAACGGGGAAGGTTTGATGGCCTTCCCCGTTGATAAAACAATCACTTTTGAAAGGCGATGTGTAACCTTTCGTTCTTAGTTCTTAGTTTTTAGCTCTTAGCTTTTAGCTTTTAGCTTTAAACTTGAATCGGTAAATCACGGTAAACCTTACCCGTTAACTGAGTGATGGCGGCCGCCAAAGCCGGGGCTAAAGGTGGAACACCGGGTTCACCATAGCCACCAGGCGCTTGTTGGCTGGCGATAATTTCAACGACAATTTCTGGGGTGTCTTTGTAGGACAGCATTGGGTAGTTGTTGTAATTGGTTTCAACTACCTTGCCGTCTTTAAAGTTGATTTTGCCTGTTAAAGCAGCGGTAATGCCATAGACAATTCCGCCGCTTAATTGGCGCTTCACAATCGCAGGGTTGACCACTTTTCCGCAATCAATCACACAATACACCTTATCAATCACGATTCGGTTATTGTCCAAATGCGCTTCGACCACTTGCCCTGCAAAGCTTCCAAAACTTTCAACTATGGCCATGCCTTTACCTGTGCCCGAAGAAGACTGTGCTGATGGTGGCGACGTTTTCCAGTTAGATAACGCCTCTAATCGGTTTAATACACCCGCAGTTCTAGAATTGGGTTTAAGCAAGGCACGACGGTATTCAAACGGGTCCATGTTGGCTTGCATGGCAAGCTCATTCATAACCCCTTCTTTAAAAAATCCGCTGTAAGAGTGACCGACCGAACGCCAGAACCCAATTGGGATTTTAAAATCTTCACGCACCACCGACAAGCCTAGATTATCAAGTTGATACTCTTGATCCGCCAAGCCTTCAGACATGGCGTTATCAATCATGGTACTGGAGCCGTTGCTAAATTCAGCAATGGTGGAATCGCTGACCACTTTACTGTTCCACTCAACGGGCAGGCCTTTTTTACCGGTTTTAATCTTAAATCCGCACACCGCAGCCGGGCGATAAAAGTCATGCTGAATGTCTTCTTCTCGAGACCAAATCACTTTGACGGGTGCGCCCATTTTCTGAGATAACGTCACGGCTTGCGCGACAAAATCAACGTACACTCGGCGACCAAATCCACCGCCTAAATAGGTAGTGTGAATGGTCACTTGATCAGATTGAAGTTTACTGGTTTTAGCCGCTATCTGTGCCGCACCCGTTTGGTTTTGAGTAGGGGCCCAGACCTCACAACTTGAATCGGTTACATGTGCGGTGGCGTTCATGGGTTCCATGGTGGTGTGCGCTAAATAGGGGGCGCTGTAAACGACATCGAGCTCACGGGCAAAGTCTTTCACGACTTTAGATTGTTTAACGGATTCGCCGTCTTTTTTTAACCCATCTTGCAGTCGTTGTTCAATGCTCTGCGTGCTTAACCCTTGGGTTTCCCCGCCTTTAAAAGTGGGGTTGAGTTTATCGAGCCCTTTTTTAGCTTGCCAGTAACTGTCCGCGACTACAGCGATGCCATGGGGTATTTGAACAACGGCTTTTACGCCCTTAACTGATTTTGCAGCGGCTTCATCAAAAGTATCTACTTGCCCACCAAAGACGGGAGATTGTGCAACCGTTGCAATCAGCATATTGGGTAATTGAACATCAATACCAAATTCAGCAGTACCATTGATTTTGCTTGCGGTATCGACTCTAGGCATCGATTTGCCAATGTAGCGATAGTCTTCTGGTTTTTTTAAAGTCGGTGTTTTAGGAGGCGTTATTTTTTGTAAATCGACAATGAGTTCTTGAAAAGCAAAATATTCAGTTTTATTGGGATGTCTCACCTGGTTATTATTCACCACACAATCATTGGCTGATACTTGCCATTTTTGAGCGGCCGCTGTCGCCAACATTTCGCGGAGCGTTGCCGCAACAACACTTAACGGTTGCCACCAAGCTCTTACCGCGGTGCTCCCCCCCGTGAGCTGCATGCCAAAAATAGGATTGTTGTAGAGAGGATTATTAAGGGGCGTTTTGACAATAATAGCGTGGTAATCCGCGCCCAATTCGTCTGCAAAAATCATCGTCAAAGCGGTTTGAGACCCTTGACCCATTTCTGATACCGGAATAATCAGTCTGACTTGCCCATTTTCAGAAACTTGTAACCAAGCACTCACAGGGTAAACCGTTTTTTCCACGGTTGAGCTGTCTTGTGCATAGGCTTTATTGGCCATCGGTAAACTGAAACCGAGTACCAAGCCGCCCGCACTAAAAAGTCCAGCTTTTAATAAAGCACGACGACTAGGGTTTTCAGGCTCAATAATTTCCACATTAATTCGATCATTCAGATCAGTGCTATTTTGCTTGGTTAATGCTTTTTTCATTAAATCTTGCATTTCTATGCCCCCTTGCTTTTTAATTCAATGGATAAATCAACCGCTTGCTTAATTTCAGGGTAAGTCCCACATCTACACAGGTTGGTCATGGTCGATTCAATCTCTTGATCGGTAGGTTTAGCAGCGCCGTCTAATAAGGAAACTGCCGAGAGAATCTGACCCGATTGACAATAACCACATTGAGGCACATCCGTCTGCTTCCAAGCTTGTACCACTGGGTGCTCAGGGCTGATGCCTTCAATCGTGGTAATGGCTTCATTTTGCACTGCTGAAATCGGGTAAACGCAGCTGCGGACGGGCTTACCATTAATAAGCACAGTGCACGAACCACAAAGACCCGCGCCGCAACTAAATTTTGTGCCATTTAAGTGTAAGTGGTCACGTATTACCCATAAAAGAGGGGTGTCAGAATCAACCTCTATCTCGTAGTTTTTTTGATTTACATTGATTGTTTTGTGCATATTATCTCCCATGCCTCATCTAATGAGACGTTCCCAACGGCAAGAGGCAACCTGGTTTTAAACCAGATGACCACTTGGTATACAATTTTAAAGAAAAAAGGCATGCTCTTTTTTCTTAGTTGAACGAATGAATGCAATGAATATAGCATACAAATAAGCTAACGGATAAAAATACCTGACACTAGAAATAGGCACAAAAAAACCTACCAGGCCTGGTAGGTTTGGGGTTTAAAACGGCGTGTTGTCGACGCAGAGAAAATCGTGCCGACTTGAAGGGATTAGCCTGTTCAGTCGCCACAATCACAAAAGCTTTTCACAGCTTAATCACGATTGCGCCAAAGTTTAGCCACTGCTTTATCGCTGCCCAATCCGGCAACCATTAAACAGACGATGCCTGTCCCACCAAACAGTACCACCGGAAACAAGGCGGCCAAGGCGCTCAGCTGTATAGCGAAGAAAATTCCGACACTGGCAACGACCAGAAAGAGAAAACCCATTACGGCTAGAATTTTACGATGCGAAGGACTGTAGGTGTAGTCGGAGCCATCGTCGGTGTGCTCAAACAGGTTTACAATGGGTGAACAAATCTTTAATAGAATTTTTTTCATAGTATCGCCTTAATCCTCATGCTTTAATAATATTGCTTTACTAAAATGCTTTAATAATGTCTCGTGTTTACTTCAATTCAGTCGCTAAAAGCTCAGTCCATTCTGGGAGGCAATACCCACAATTTATGTTTGTTTTCAGGGCATGACCGATCGCTTCTACTGAGGGTATTTTACCTTTAGCCGTCACCCCATCAGCCTTTCCTAGAATGGGGTATTTACCGGTCATTGAGTAACTGGCTGAGCGCCTCGCTTTGCTCTCGAATATCATGATTTAAGATACGGTCATTATCGGAATAGTCGATGGGCACTTCGATGACATGCACGCCGCCTTGCTCATAGCAGGCTTCAATGGTGGGAATCACCTCATCCGCACTGGTTATTCTATGCCCAAAAGCGCCATAACTTTGAGCGTACAAAACAAAATCAGGGTTATTCAGCTCAAGACCAAAGTCCTCAAACCCCATATTAGCTTGTTTCCAACGAATCATGCCGTAGGCATTGTCATTGATAATCAGCACCACTAAATCTAATTTTAGTCGCACGGCGGTCTCTAGCTCTTGTGAGTTCATCATAAAGCCACCATCCCCACAAATCGCCATGACCTTCGCTTCTGGCGTCACCAGTTTTGCGGCCATCGCCGATGGCAATCCTGCACCCATCGTTGCCAAAGCATTATCTAAAAGAACCGTATTGTGGTGATAAGCGAGATAGTTACGTGCAAACCAAATCTTATAGACGCCATTATCTAAAGCAATAATGCCGGTTTCGGGCACGACTTTACGAATATCGCTGACCAAACGTTGCGGATAGACAGGGAAACGATTGTCGTTCGTACCCTCTGCCAAACTTTGATCAATATGGACTTTAATATCCATAAAACAGCCAAATTTCCAGTGTGGTTGATTGGTTAGCTGCGTCTTGATTTGATAAACACTATTGGCGATATCCCCCACGACGTCTGACTGAGGAAAATAGACAGGATCAATCGAGGCGTTGGTAAAGTTGATATGAATGACTTTAAAGCCATCTGGCTTCATAAAAAAGGGCGGTTTTTCGACGACGTCATGGCCGATATTAATGATTAGATCGGCTTTTTTAAGCGCTGCATTGACGAAATCATGATCCGATAAGGCCGCACACCCCAAATATAGATGATGACGTTCATCCACCACGCCCTTGCCCATTTGCGTGGTAAAAAATGGAATACCACGCAATCGTTATGCACTACATTATGCTCATGCTATATGCCGGCCTGATACATGGAGATTTATCGGAGTTTAACGTATTGGTGGATAGCTATGGTCCAGTGATTATTGACCTACCGCAAGCAGTCGATGCCGCGGCCAATAATAACGCCAAACGCATGCTGACACGTGATGTCGATAATATGACCAATTATTATGCGCAATATGCGTCTGATTTACTCCAAACCAAATATGCCAAAGAAATCTGGGGACTGTTTGAAGCTGGAGAATTGGATCCTGAGATTGAGTTAACCGGTGAATTTGATGAAATAGAACAAGCAGCCGATGTGGACAGCGTCATGCTAGAGATTAAAGCGGCTTTTGAAGAAGAGCAAAACCGTTTAGAACGTATAAGTGATGCACAAGAAGAGCAGTAGACTTAAATCTATCTAAAAAGGGCGATGATAAACCGCTTAAAGAATCCACTCTCTCTCAAGCAATTACTCGAACTAATCCATCAAAAGAGATACAACAATCTGCGGCATTCAATTAAGAATGTCGCTCTTCTCATATTTTCTATCGTTCAAAAAGTAAAATCAAAACAGCATAAACCCCATAAAATCCTGCCTAAAAATCAGGCTTTAGATTTTACCAGGCCTAGTGAAATTAGATTTGAATCTAATCCTAAGCACTCCACAATAATCCCCCCCTCTCAAAATACCAAATAACAATCTAAAGCGAATCGCTGTGGATTTAAAAACAACGCATTTCCCTCTTTTTTAGATAGACGTCTACTCCCGCAATAAAACTTTCATCAAACTGACCATTGACAGACATTTAGCCTCTTTAAACTTAGCAACAGTTTTAGATATCTAGACAAGTTAAGTGAG